>APMI01015702.1_pt1 | contig 11977 bp, 5 predicted proteins | sample 667938 | NCBI WGS metagenome assembly APMI01 (sample SAMN01084076, study PRJNA167559) | wastewater metagenome | biome: Wastewater | place: Denmark: Ejby Moelle, Odense | collected 2011-11-28 | reverse complement strand
ATAGGAAAATAAGAAATTCGTAATAGCTAACTACTACCACCGAATTTACTTGCCGAAGCCAACCGGTTGGTACAAGATGACGACTAATTGAGCCGCCCTCCCGATAATTATCGGGAGGGCGGTTTTTTTGTGTTGTGGACAACAATGTTGCAGGGCACTTTAATAAATTGGGGTTTTACCTCCGCATCGGTTTCCTGTCTTTCTATTTTTGAAAAAATTAATTGCGCCGCTTCTATTCCCATTTTAAATGAGTTCTCCTCAACCGAAGCTATCGGTTTATCTACCAGGTATTGAATAAGCGGGAGGTTACCAAACCCGAGGATATCCATTTTTGCAAATTGCACGGGATAGCGTTCCCGTAGAAATTTTATTGCATCAAGGCTCACGTAACTTTTAAACGTAAAAAAAGCCGTAGGCGGATCTTTTAATTTCATGAGTTTTTCAACTGCTTTAAATGTCTGTTTTTCCGAAAGATCAATTTCCACTACGAGATTTTTATCAAAAGGTATATTTTTTACTTCCAGCGCTTTTGTATATCCGTGCAGCCGCTGGTGGCTGGTGCGCAAAAATGCAGGCCCCATCAAATGTGCAATCCTTTTATGCCCCCGTTCAAACAAAAATTCTATAGCTTGTTGTGCGCCGTGTTCATTATCAGCAGAAATAAAATCAAATTCCGGCTCAGAAAAAGAGCGGGAAAAAAAAACCACCGGAATACCCGCAGAACGAAGCCTTCTGAATTTTTCAATATTAAAGGTTTTCTTTGTAATTGCTATAATTACACCATCCACACGGCTTTTGATCATATTTTCTACAAGCACTGTCTCCCGCTCATTATCCTCGTGTGATTGCGATACTATCACGCTATAATTTTTTTTACCGGCAAACTCTTCAACCCCATTTACTGCAAGTACATAAAACTGGTCCAGCAGGTCGGGCATAATCATTCCGATTGTAAAAGATTTGTTCAGCTTAAAATGCCTTGCTGCTTCATTAGGAATGTAATTCCAGTCGGCTGCCAGTTTTTGCACCCGCTCTTTGGTAAATACACTAATGGAAGCATGGTTATTGAGTGCCTTTGAAACCGTAGAAACTGACATGTTTAACTTACGTGCAATATCTTTTATGGTAACGCCTTTTTTCACATAGGAAATATAAGTTATTTTTAGCTTAAGAACTACTAAAGTAGATTATCATAAAAGAATTTTAAATACAATTCAGCCGTATTTCACTTCTTTTCTATTAAGCCTTCTAATCTTGTTTGTACTGATGCTAATGGCGGTAAATTATTACAGGGTTTATCAAGATAAAAATAAGTTATTGCTGAATAATTATCAAGTCTGAAAAAGTTAGTCCATTCTTTCGGGAAATCAGGATGAGTTAGTTTTGGAAAATCTTTTCTATCGAACAAGTTATTACCACCGACAGAAACAGGTATCAGCTTAGCGCCTGCATTATAAATTTTAATAACACTGTCTCTTGGTGCACCTCCTATTTGCTGTATAGTTACGTTGCAATCTTTGTAAAAATATACCGGATCGGGAATGTGATAACGATAAAATGCCCAATAACCTTTTTCTTTATCTGCAATGGTACAACCCTGATATTGATGCATATAAGTTCCCTGGCCATATCCTGTCCCTATATAATCTTCCGTTCCCGTACCTGCTAAACTTGGATATTTTGAATCGCCATCCAGGTACATCTTCACTTCCCCTTCGCCCCACCAGGTAGTGCCATAAGAAGTGTCTGTGATAATCCCAAGGTTACAACCCAGAAACTTTCCCCTTCCGGTAACTTTGGGCAGAATTTCAAAATCCTTTCCCAAAACATTTTCATTGCGACTCCAATAAGCATGGAAATATAGAAGCTGATCGTGTTTTTCCCTTGTCAGGTTGATATCATAAAAAAATGTGACTTCTTTTTTTGATTCATTGGTAAGCATAATACGCGCTGCAGACTTAAATGGCATAGGAATATAACAGTTAAAAGACCTTCCTTCCGGGCTTGAAAATAAAGCGCTTTCAAATGGAACAACTCTACCCAATCCAACGCCAAAGAAATCTCCAAAAGGCACAGACACTGCAGGTGTTTTTTCTCCATCCCAAAACATTTCAATTTTTATTGAGCGCAGTGTTTCTCGTGTCCGGCTGTTTACTGTAGCCCATATACGTTGTATTGTACCACTTCCTTTTATGTTTAACAAAGTTACTTTTTCTGCCGGTTTTATTTTTTTCCATGCGCTGCCTTTGGCACCATTATTTGATTGCGCAGCCTTTTCTTTTTCTCCTGTGGGGTTTTCAAAACTTACCCATTCAGTTTTTATATCACCTGCCGACATCTCATATATTTTTTGGGCATAAAGAGAGTTCGTTATAAAAAAAACAAGTAAGGCAATGCAACATGATCTCATTATTCAAATTATTTAATGTTAACAATAAAACCTTTACTAAAGTAACCTATTTTACTAAAACCGGGAAGTTGCATGAGCAAGTGAAATCAATAAATACGATTTCAAACGTTGTAAATCCGTTTTCGCTGAAATGTATTTTTGAGGAACACACAATTGGTTAAATTTACAATACTAAACTTGTGTAAGAATTGGCGATTGCATTCTACTGAAGGTTTTGGTTTGTCTTTGGGTTGTACCTGAAATTAATATTATCATTAAACAGATAAACGATTTTTCATCAAGTAGCTGATTACAACAACATTTACTTTTAAAAAATAAATGTTGGAAATTTCGCCTGGTGCGTTTTGCAGATTGACCGCTTTCATTAATAATTTTCAAGCAAATTTTATGGAGAACAATACTAACAAAAGGCTTTTAATACAACTATTACTGATTATTTTATTGAGTTGTAGTGCTATTGCCACAATAGCGCAAAGCAATTCAGGACTATCTATCTATACGACAGTTAAGAAGAATACCGCCATTGCAAACAGCCTCGACAGTTTGGTGCTCCTTCATAAAAATCAGGAAAAAAACAATGTGCTTCAAGCTACTTCTACTATTTACACACCACAACTGATAACAACACCGGCTCCCTCATTTTTACAGGCGCTGCCAGGCAGGTTATCAGGTTTGTATACAAGACAACGTAGCGGGGTACAGTCAACAGATGACCCTTATGGGATAATTGAATTTAAAATCCGCGGCCAAATTCCTTTAATATTAATTGACGGGGTTCCAAGAGATTTTTCTTCCATTGAACCTGAGTCTATTGAATCTGTTACCGTTTTAAAAGATGGTATAGCTACTGCACTTTATGGCCAACGCTCATCAAACAATATTATCTTAGTAACAACCAAAAGGCCAACCGTCACACCTTTTAAACTATCCTTTACTGCACAACACGGATTACAGGAGCTACTCAGCCGCACAAAGCCGCTTTCCGCGGCTAATTATGCAATTTTATATAATGAAGCGCGCAATAATGATGGCCTTGCACCTGTTTATTCCGCAGCCGACATACTTGCTTACCAAAATTGCTCAGACCCCTTGTTTCATCCTGATAACGATTACAGCAAATACTTCCTTAACAAAAACGCCGCTCTTGACAGGTATAATGTAAATATACAGAGTGGTAATGATATAGCTGCTTTTTATGTGGCACTGGATTATCAAAAAGAAGGTGGCTTTTTTAATACCGCCAACCTTAACTCATATAGCACTAATGCCGGTACCGATCGTTATATTGTAAGATCAAACGTTAAGGTGAACCTAAACAAAACCCTTAGTGTGGGTTTAAATATATTTGGGCGTATCCAAAATTCCAATCAGCCAGGGGCCTCTACAACCAATGTTTTCAATGCAATTGTTTTTACACCGGCAAATGCTTATCCGGTTTTTAATCCTGACAGTTCTTTAGGAGGCAATAGTGTTTATGCAAACAATATTTATGGGATGCTGAATAAAGCCGGATATAACAAATCAACTTCCAGGGACCTTGCAAGCGATTTGGAAGTTATACAGAAACTTGACTCATGGCTACCAGGGTTATGGATAAAAGGAAATATTTCCTACAATAATACTGTAGACCAATCTGTAAACCGTTCCAAAAATTTTGCAGTGTACAGGCTTGATATTATCTCAGGCTCACCCCTTTACACTCAAATAGGAACGAACACCGCGCAGCCTAATACTTTGTCGCTATCCTCCCGGCGAACTTATACTTACGGCAAAGTAAGTATGGGGTATGATAAAACTATAGGCGAAAACTTATGGAACCTGTTAATTCTTGCAGACAACCAATCAACCACAGAGAATCTAAACCTGCCTTCAACCTATGCTAATATAGCAGCCAATGCTGCTTACAGTTTCAGGAAAAAATACCTTGCAGAAGCAACATTGAGTTATGGTGGCTACAACCGCTATATGCCTGGAAAAAGGTTCGGCTTATTTTATGCAGGCGCTTTAGGTTGGGATATTGCAAAAGAAGGCTTTATGAGCAGCGCGTCGTGGCTAACACAATTAAAGCCACGCATCAGCTACGGGCTCACCGGCAATGCAAATGTTGGCTATTACGTTTATGATCAATATTATAACTACTGGGGCTCAACAGCCGCTTACTATTTTGGCGCTACCCCGGCATTGGCAAGAGGATTTTCGGAGCTTACACTTGCAAACCCAAACGCCACCTGGGAAAAAGCCTACAAATTAAATATAGGTATTGACGCCGCATTTTTTAATAACAAGTTAAAACTAACATCAGAATATTTTAATGACACTTATTTTGACCTGATGCAGGTGAGGGGTAATTCGATAAGCCTTATTGGTCAAAATTACCCTTCGGAAAACATAGGTAAAAACCGTTATACTGGTATTGAAAACGATATTACCTGGAGCGCAGGCAACCAAAACGCAGGTTATTTCTTATCAGCAAATTTTTCCATGCTGCAGTCAAAGGTTTTGTACCGCGATGAAGTAGCAAGGTTGTACAATTACCAACTCAGAACAGGGCTGCCTGTTGGGCAGGCTTTTGGTTATATAGCAAATGGCTTCTACCAATCGCAGGCTGAAATTGACGCAAGTCCTATTGTGGACGGCTACTTTCCAAAGCCGGGAGATATTAAATACAAAGATCTCAATAGCGATGGCCACATTAACCAGTTTGACGAAACAGCCATCGGCACAAAAAAGCCATTGCTTTATTACGGGGCAACTACCGGCTTTAATTATAAAGGCTTTGATATGAGCATCTCTGTTCAGGGAGTGGCGCATAATGATATTATAAGTAGCCAGGGCTATAATTCTGTAACAAGTTCAATGGAATATGAATTTCAAAACAGTGGTGCGGGACAAGCCTTTGAACAACACCTGGGTAGATGGACACCTTCTAACGCGGCCAATGCTTCTTACCCCAGGCTTTCTATTGGTAGTAACTCAAACAACCAGAGGGCATCCACTTTTTGGATACGCTCAATGGATTACCTGCGCATTCAAAATGTAGATATTGGATATACGCTGCCATCTAATTTTTTACGCAAAATAAAACTGGATGCTGTGCGCCTGTTTGCAAATGGTTTCAATTTATATTCATTCGATACACAGAATTATCTTGACCCCGAATCTTACAATTCCATTTTCCCCTTGCGCCGCACCTTCAATTTTGGCATCAATATTAAATTATAAACATTTTACGAAATGATCAAGTATATATATTTTTTACTCTTATTAATAATCATTGCCTCATCCTGCCAGAAACTGGAAGATTGGCCAATGGAAAGAATTAAAGAGGATTACCTGTGGGACAATAAAGATTCGCTTGGCACTAACGCCAGCTATTTTCTAAATACAATTTACGGTGAAATGCCAACCGGCTTTAACCGGATCGGCGGTAATTTATTGTGTGCAGCTACTGATGATGCTATCCCTTCAGCCGATAATACAACAATCGCAAGATTTACGAATGGCGGCTATTCTCCCATCGACAATGCTGATGATTCCTGGAATGAAAACTACGCAAGCATCAGGAAATGCAATATGTTTTTACAAAACTTTCCTAAAGTAACGCTTAAAGCGAGCATACGGCAGGAAGGTGGGTTCTGGATGGCAGAAGCCAGGTTTTTACGCGCTCTGTTCTATTTTGAATTATTGAAACGATATGGCGGTGTGCCACTGCTGGGCGACAAAGTGCTTATATTACAGGATGACCTTAAATTGCCAAGAAACACCTATGATGAATGTGTAAATTATATTGTAACGGAGTGTAATACAGTTAAAGACAACCTTCGCCCGGATCCAATTTCTAATCCGGATTACGGGCGCATTACAAAAATGGTGGCGCTTACATTAAAAGCTAAAACACTGCTGTATGCAGCAAGCCCGCTTAATAATCCTGCAGGTGATAAAAATAAATGGGCAAAAGCAAAAGATGCACTTGCCGATGCTATTAGCCAGGCCACAGGCGGTGGTTTTGCTTTAGAAGCATCTTTCAGCAATGTTTTTTTACAAAGAAAAAACACCGAAGTAATATTGGCCTATCAGAGGCCGGTAACCACCGATCTTGAACTCAACAACGCGCCAATAGGTTATGTGAGCGGTAATACAGCCAGCCGTGGCCGTACCAGTCCAACACAAGAGTTGGTGAATGCTTTCACTACTGTAAAAGGCCTGTCAATTAATGAAGATGTAAAATCAGGCATTAACCTGACGGGTTATGATGCAGCGAATCCTTATGCTAACAGAGACCCGCGCCTGGCACTTACCGTTTTTTACAATGGAATGCCCTGGCTAACACGGCCAGTTGAAACTTTTGACGCCGGACTGGACCGGCCGGGAGGTGCAATTGTACAAACCAAAACCGGTTATTACATGCGCAAGTTCCTTGGCAACTTTAGTACCGGCACGGCTTATTCCAATCAAAACCACAATTTCCCAATTTTCAGGTATGCCGATGTACTGCTGATGTTTGCAGAAGCAAAAAACGAGGTTGACGGGCCGATAGATTCGGTTTATACCTATTTAAGGGCCATCAGAAAAAGAGCCGGTATACTAGAAGGCCTGTCTCCCAATTTATATGGAATACCTGACGGTCTTACGCAAAGCCAGATGCGGGAATTGATCAGGAACGAAAGAAGAGTTGAAATGGCATTTGAAGAACAACGCTTTTGGGATTTGCGCCGTTGGAAAATTGCTGAAAATATTTACAACAAGCCGCTTCACGGTATGCGCATTACTAAAAACGGCGCAGCTTTTACTTACCAAATAGAAGAGTTAGGAGCGCCATTTCAGTTTTTTGCACCACGCATGTATAGGTATCCTATTCCTTTCAGTGAAATTTCCAAAAACTCAAACCTTGTACAAAATGAAGGCTATTAATGTTTATAAAGGCTAAATTAAATGTTATGAAGAAATTATTGAAAGCCATATTGATTGTTTGTTTTTTATTGCCGGTTGCAGTTCAAGCGCAGCAAACAATACGTGGCGTAGTAAATGGAATGGAAGGGCCTTTATCAGGTGCCAGCGTGCAGGAAAAAGATGTGGCCGCCAACGGCGTTATTACCGCCGCCAACGGGGCCTTTCTATTAACGCTAAAAGGTGTTACCCAAACTATTATTGTAACCGCAGTTGGTTATCAGGACCAGGAGATAAATGTTACTGGTGTTGATACAATGATCATCATCACTATGTCGCAAACTACAAAGGGACTTGACGAAGTGATTGTAGTGGGATATGGTACCACTAAAAAAATCACCAACACAGGTGCGGTTACATCCGTATCAGCCGCTGACGTGAAAAACGTGCCGTCACCAAATATTCAAAATACATTAATAGGGCGTGCGCCCGGATTTATTTCGCAACAGCGCACCGGCCAGCCGGGTAAGAGTGGTGCAGAATTTTTCATCAGGGGCGTAAACTCCCTTTCCGGTGAATCACAAAAACCTTTAATTATTGTGGATGATATTGAATACACCTATGACCAGGTCTCTCAACTGGATGTAAACGAGATCGAAAGTTTTTCAATTTTAAAAGATGCTTCCACCACAGCAGTTTATGGTATTAAAGGAGCTAACGGCGTTTTGGTCATCACAACAAAAAGAGGAAAAACCGGTAAGCCGGTAATCAATTTTAATACAGAACATGGTTTGCAAACCCCTGTAACAAACCCAAAGTTTTTAGATGCTTATACTGTGGCAAAATTGAGGAACGAAGCTCTGAAAAATGACGGAATCACTCCTTTAGAATTTACTGAAACAGACTTAGAACACTGGCGCCTGAAAGACGACCCTTATGGCCACCCGGATGTGGATTGGTACAACGCAGTCTTCAAAAAATACGCCTATCAAACCCGCAATACTGTTGATATTTCCGGCGGCAGTCAAAAAGTAAAATACTTTATTTCGGGTGGTCATACATTTCAGGATGGGCTGTTACGCAATTTCAGCAGGGGCGATTATGAAGCGCCGAAAAATAATTATGCTTATCAGCGTTTTACATTCCGTTCTAATCTTGATATGCAGGCCACAAAAGATCTTAAATTAAGGCTGGATGTAACAGGCAGGATTGGCACTATCACTGAACCTCACATTGCTACCACACCGCTTGCTACTGTTTATAGTTTTCAAAGGCTGCCTCCTTATGCAGCGCCGCTTCTAAACCCTGATGGAAGCTATCCCTGGGCATTTCGTTCAAGGAACATTTATTATGAAACCAGCCTTATTGGCCGCCTGGCTTTACAGGGTTATGATAAAACCTTCCGCAATGAGTTAAACATTCTTTTCAGCGCCGATCAGCGGCTCGATTTCATCACCAAAGGCTTATCCGTTAACGCGCGTGTAGCGTATGCAGGGGATGTTAGTTATGACCGAAATTTATACCGAAATAATATTCCGGCTTTTTATTATAATCCCGTTGATGGTTCATATACAATACACAGTAATGGATTGTACCGGTTAGAGGCGCTTACATTATCCAGTTCCGGGCAAAATACTATTTCCCGTAAAACCGTTAATACAATGGGAAGGCTTAATTATGCCCGTTCTTTTGGAAGCCATAACGTAAAAGGAATGGTATTATACAATCTGGATAATGTTACAAGAGGTAGTTATAACAGCGCTACCGGAATTGCGGCTGTGCAGGAATATGCACCGGTTATTTTACAGGGTATTACTTTCCGCGCCGAATACAATTTTGCACAGCGCTATCTTTTTGAATTTAATGGCGCTTACAACGGTTCCAGCCAGTTTGTAGGCCGCAAAACAAAAGGTTTTTTCCCTGCCCTTTCCATAGGTTGGAATATATCGGAAGAAAAGTTTTTTAAAGACAATATAAAATTTGTTGACCTGTTAAAATTTCGGGGATCGTGGGGCCTCACGGGATCTGATGTAACTACAGGTAATACCTATAAAACAGAACAAGTGTACAACGCAGGTCCTTCTTATAATTTCGGTGAAACTTCTAATGCCTTCACCTCAATTCAGGAAGGTACTTTAGGTAACCTTGATATTAGTTGGGAAAAATCGAAAAAAACCAATATTGGTTTAGATGCACAATTTTTCGAAAATAAACTTTCATTCACTGTAGATTATTTTTACGATTACCGTTACGATCAGCTTTATGTAAAAGATGATGTACTAAAAATCATTGGCGTTAACCTGCCTTATACAAACTCTGCAATTACTGAAAACAAAGGCTTTGACGGGCAATTAAGCTACAACAACCGGAAAAAAAAGTTTTCTTACGGAGGGGCGTTTACATTCTCCCATGCAAAAAATAAAATAATTTATCAGGGAGAGGCTACGCCGAGATATGAGTATTTGGCCAAAACACGAAGGCCTATCGGCCAGGGTTTTGGTTACCATGTTTTAGGCTTTTTTCAAACACAGGAAGAGGTTGACAACTACCCTCATTTATCAGGTGCACAACCGGGGGACCTGAAATACCAGGATATGAATGAAGATGGCGCCATCGACCAACAGGATTACAGGCCTATCGGAAAGCCGAACCTCCCACAAACAGTTTTAGGCACCAGCCTTTCATTAGGCTACGGCGGTCTTAGCCTGAATGTTTTATTCCAGGGAAGTTTTGATTACAGTTACCGCATTGCTACTGCACAGGTGATACCATTTCAGGCCAACTTGCAGGAAGTGGCTTTAGGAAGGTGGACTCCCGAAACCGCTTCAAATGCCACTTTTCCCAGACTGAGTACCATACTGGCCGGCCCCAGCAGCCCCTCTAATGCTTCAGATTTCTGGATGGTAAATGATGCAAAATACATACGTCTTAAATCGGTTGAACTGGGCTATCAGTTACCTAAAAATTGGTTACAACGAATCAAAATCAACACGGTAAGGCTGTACGTCAGCGGTTATGACCTTTACACCTGGGCTAATTTCAGCCTTTACAATCAGGATCCTGAAATACAAAGCGGCGGCAGCGGTGCGGTTTATCCGGTACTAAAAATCTACAATGCAGGTTTGCAGATCGGCTTCTAATTTTTGCTTAAAGAATATTAAAATGTATAAATATAAACTGATGTATAAAACGATATTTCTCGCAATTCTTTCAACCATCATATTTGCGTCCTGCAAAAAAGGCAGCGTGCTGGACCAAACGCAAACCAGTGACCTGAACGAAGCAAGTACATTTTCTGATAGCGCCCGCACCATGCAGTTCTTAACCCGCATTTACACCGATATCGACTTTAGTGCATCTCCCCAAAGATTTAGCGGCAGCGTTGGAGTAAACAGCATCGGCGATGAAGTGGAAAGTAACCTGCAAAGTGCATCTGCTTACAACATTATATTTCAAACCGGTGCAGTAAGTGCGTTAAACATTCCTACTGATGCCTGGGAAACTTCGTATGCAAACATCAGGCGGGTAAATGTGCTGTTGAAACATCTTTCAACAACACCGCTATCTGCACCATTACAAAACAGGGTAGCTGGCGAAGCGCGTTTTATGAGGGCCTGGTTTTATTTTATTATGCTCAAACATTATGGCGGCGTTCCTTTAGTTGGTGATGATGTGTACAGTCCAACTGACGTTATCCCCGGCAAACGCGCTACTTATGAAGAGTGCGTGAACTATATAGCAGGTGAATGTGATGCTGCCGCCAACCTGTTACCTATATCTTATACAGGCTTAGAATACGGCCGCATTACCAAAGGTGCTTGCCTTGCATTGAAATCAAGATTGTTTTTGTATGCCGCCAGTCCGCTATTTAACGGCAGAACGCAAATGGATGGCGTATTAGGATACCCAACTGCCGACGCATCAAGGTGGGGTCGGGCAGCTTCCGCAGCTTTAGATGTTATTAATTTAGGACAATATTCTTTATTGGAAATTGCTTCCCCGCCCGGTTATGGTTTTCAAAAAGTATTTGTAACTCGTAAGAACAATGAATATATTTTAGCATCGATGGCAGGCAATAACCGTACCCTTGAAGCAATATGGGACCCCGCTACCCGAACAGGAACAGGCAGTTCGATGCCTTACCAGGAACTGGTAGATGCTTTTGGAACTGTAAACGGCAAATCTATTGCCACCGATGTAAAATCTGCCACAAATCCTACAGGTTATGATGCTAAGAATCCTTATGTAAACCGTGACCCGAGGCTCGCATACACAATTTTGTTTAATGAAGGCCTTCGCTTGAATGTGAGCAGGACAATTACCCCGGTATATACTTATTCCGGTGCCGCGCAGGATGGTTTTCCTATTACAAAAACGGGTTATTATTTAAGAAAGATGCTTGATGAAAATACGATTGCCAGCAGCACTTCTTCGCCTACTGAAAGATGCCTGCCTTTGATCAGGTATGCTGAAATACTGTTGAATTACGCTGAAGCTGCGAATGAATCAGGAGATATTAATACAGCTTATAAACAAATTGAGGCCATTCGTAAGAGAGCCGGTATTAACGCGGGTGTGGATGAAAATTATGGGCTACCGGAAGGGATGATTAAAGAGCAAATGCGCGCAGTGATTCAAAACGAAAGGCGTGTGGAACTGGCAATTGAAGAACACCGTTAT
>APMI01001527.1_pt1 | contig 11984 bp, 11 predicted proteins | sample 667938 | NCBI WGS metagenome assembly APMI01 (sample SAMN01084076, study PRJNA167559) | wastewater metagenome | biome: Wastewater | place: Denmark: Ejby Moelle, Odense | collected 2011-11-28 | reverse complement strand
GACAATTCCGCGCCCTATTGGTGGTCTTTGACCGTATCAATAGTCGGTTTTTTGGTTTTTCTTCCAATTCTTTCTCTTCTTGACAATCACTACTTGCTCTATTTTCTGATTGGTCTAATAGTTTCAGAGGGGCAGCATGTCAAAGAATAGTTTATGGCGCTTATCGTTCTTGGTTCCTTTTATGCTTTTCGGATGTTGCGCCGTTGCAGCGTCGATTTTTGTTGGTGTGAACTCACACGTTGGACAACTTGCAGCCGATCCCGATGAGGTGCTTGAGCTTTCATCCGAAATAGCAGTTCATCACATCCGCGACGAGGTTTATTGGTCTCGCGTTGAGCAGGAAAAGGGTCGCCATGTCGTTACCGACGAGATGCGGGCGATGAAGAAATTGGCAATAAAGTTAAGAGAACGCAACGGCGGATTGCTGATTGTTCTTGGCTACGGGAACAAATACTACGATGACCGGAAGCACCCCCGCTCGGATGAGGCAGTCAACGCATACGCCAAGTACTGTCAATTTGTCGCTGACTATTTTAGGGGTCTAGGGGTCTCTTATGAAATTTGGAACGAGTGGAATAGTGAGATCGGTGTTCCTCCTGGCTCTGGCACTGGGGACACTCGCTCCTACCTCAAGTTGGCGAGGGAGGCTGTTTATTCGATAAAGAGGGCTGACCCATCGGCAATGGTAATCTCGACAGGGATAGCGAGGGGTGTTGTCGACGTGGATTGGCTACGATCGCTCGCTGAATTGGGTGCGTTCTCTATATTTGACGGCATTGGTATCCACACGTACATATATAACAAGCCCGGCTGGAATGCCTCTATGCTCGGACGATTTCTTGAGTCAGTTACGAACGAACGCACGCCTTTGGGTGACGCGATTCGGGCCAAAGGTCTCTACATTACTGAGTTCGGAAGTCCGATAGATTTCGATTCCGCCGAATCCGATTTGCGGCTGAAGGATTTTGTTCGCGAGGTCTTTACGGCGTCATCGATTAAATCCGTTCGCGGCATATGGCTTTACCAATTGCGGGATACTGTATCTAGAAGTAGCAATCCAGATGAGCATCGGTTCGGGATTGCGTCTGTGGCGGGCAATTTAAAGCCAATAGGACCTGCAATTAGGGACTTGGCGGGGTCAATCGCGCGTTGTGGCCGCCCTAATTCGGTATCCGTTGAGTCAGGGGAGAGTATACGTCGGCGTTGCGGATCAGATGGAATTTGGCGATGAGCACTGAAGATGGATTTGATGTTCACGGCAAGATCTCTATCCTGGCTTCAAAGGGTAGGAATGTAATTGTCAATGGACGTTTTCTCACGCGTCGCCCCACCGGCGTAGATCGATTCGCGTACGAGGTGTTGAGGGCATGGGATTCGCTGATACGCGACGGCGATTCTTCCGCTGCAGCGACCCGTGTTCGGATTGCGGTCCCTCCTGGCGCGGTGTGCGAGACCATGTTTGATCACATTCCGATCGTTCCGGTAGGCAATCGGTCGGGACAACTATGGGAGCAACTAGACTTGCCGCTTGCCGTTGGCTCGGACGAGGTGCTGCTGAGTCTGTGCAATACCGCGCCAGCGTTTTTTCGCAGGCAGGTGGTCGTTGTCCATGATGCGGCGACAGCGCGGGTGCCTACCGCCTTCAGCAGAGGGTTTCGCGCCTGGTATCGGTTATTGATGCCGCTGCTCGGGCGTACCGCGAACGGTGTTTTGACTGTGTCCGACTTCTCTCGGCAGGAATTGGAAGCGGCGTTCTCCTTCCCGCCGGGCAAGACACAGGTGGTGGTCGAAGGTGGCGAGCACATCTTGCGTCAAGAAGTGGACACGGGGGCGCTCGAGCGGTTTGGCCTTGCCGATCGCCCCTATGTATTGGCGGTGAGCAGCATGGCAGCTCACAAGAACTTTCGCTTGGTACTCGACGCGCTGGACTTGCTGCCAGATGCTGGTTTTGATGTCGCTATCGCAGGCGGCGCGAACGCTCGGGTGTTTGGCACAAACGGCATGCTCGCGTCTGATCGGGTTAAGTGGCTGGGCTACGTAAGTGACGCCGAGCTTCGGACGCTCTACGCGTCCGCGATGTGCTTTGTATTTCCTTCAATCTATGAAGGGTTCGGCATTCCACCGCTTGAGGCAATGAATTGTGGCTGCCCCGTTTTAGCCGCCCACGCCGCCTCAATTCCGGAGGTTTGTGGAGATGCTGCGCTCTATTTCGATCCCAAGAGTCCAGCCCAGCTTGCCAAGAGACTCACTGAGGTTAGTGGCGACGCGCAGTTGCGCACGAGCCTTCGCGAGAAGGGGTGGGTACAGGCAGGCCGTTTTTCATGGCAGACCGCTGCACGGCAGGTAATGGTGGCTTGCACCTCAGTGATGGCAGGGGTATCACCATGAGCAGCGAGGGGAGCAGCGCTTATGTGCTGCATTGCGCAGAGACAATTAAAGGCGGCATCGCAACTTACCTGCGGGAGCTGATCCCGCTCCAGGCGGAGGCGTTTGGCGCGAGCAACGTGGTTGTGGTAATCCCGGGCTCTCAAATCTCGGAACTACCGGTTCCTGCAGGCGTTCGCGTGATTGCGTACAACGATGCGCACGGAAGGGTGGCAAATGCTGTTGCGCTCGCCGCCACGGTACTTAGGCAAATCAGAGTGCTGAAACCGAGCGTTCTGCACATCCACTCCACTTTTGCGGGCGCAGCAGTGCGAATCACCGCGCTTGCCTTTCGGTCGAAATGTCGGATTGTGTATTGTCCGCATGGTTGGGCTTTCGACCGCCCGATGTCCAGACTCGGTTCCTTTCTTGTGCGTTGGGTTGAACGGGCCCTTTCCCGTTTTACTGATGCAATCGTCTGCATATCAGAGCATGAGCAACGCACCGCCGTCAGCGTTGGGCTCCCACCGGACAAGATCCGCGTGGTTCTTAACGGCGTGAGTGCGGAGCGGCCAGAGCGAGCGCACGTGTCGTTTTCTTGGTTGGAAGGGCGGAAGCGGCTGTTGTTTGTTGGGCGATTTGATCGTCAAAAAGGGGTGGATGTTCTGACGCAGGCGCTCCACGCCCTTGGCGACGAGGTATCAGCGATCGTTGCCGGTGGGGCTGTATTGGCTGACGGTGAGCGCGTTCAATTTCCGCGGAATACGCAATGCCTTGGCTGGCTGAGCCCAGGGCAGCTTGAAACACTATTCGACTCCGCTGACTTCTTGGTCGTGCCCTCTCGCTGGGAAGGCTTTGGGCTCATAGCGACGGAGGCAATGCGAGCCGGTCTGGCCGTTGTCGCCAGCCGTGTCGGCGGGCTGCCAGAGATCGTGGTTGATGGTGTAACAGGGCGATTGGTGGTGCCAGAAGAGGTGGACTGTCTGGTCGACGCAATTAGACGGATCGATCAAAGTACGCTTCGCGAAATGGGGCGCGCCGGACGTGAGCGCTTTCAGAGCAAATTTACAATGGGGCGCGTGCACAGCGAACTGGCAGACCTTTATCGGCGGGTTTTGCAAGACCAACCGCCCGCACTTGGTTACGCAGCGGGCGGAACCTAATCAGCATATTGCGTCCGGCACCTCAAGACTTAACAGAATTGATTGATGAGCATTAAATAAGAACATGTCGAAAATCGGAATTCGTGAGTTGATGGATAGAAGCGGCGTGCGTTTCGGAACCAGCGGAACGCGTGGTCTCGTCTCCGACATGACCAGTGAAGTGTGTTTCGCATACTCATCGGCGTTTCTCAGCGTAATCAAGCCTCAACCCAGTTCTCGTGTTGCCCTGGCATTGGATTTGCGTCCCAGTAGCCCGGACATTGCAGCTGCGTGCGCAGCCGCAATTGAGAGCGCGGGTTGCAATGTTGACTACTGCGGCGCCATTCCCACGCCTGCGCTGGCGTTCTATGCCCAGACTCACCGACTTCCAGGAATAATGGTTACTGGCAGCCATATTCCGTTTGACCGAAACGGAATCAAGTTTTATCGCGTTGAGGGAGAAATTACCAAGGCGGACGAAGCGGAAATCTCCGCCGCAACCGTTTCGGTGCCGGAATCAGGGCTCACAGCATTACTTCCTACTGTGCGCACTGAGGCGTATGACGGATACGTATCCCGCTACGTTGATTTTTTTCCGGCGCAGTGCCTGTCTGGCATGCGTTTGGGTTTCTATGAGCATTCTAGTTTGGCGCGCGAGGTTCTCAGAGCGATTCTCTCGAAGCTCGGCGCAGATGTTGTTTCCCTTGGAAGAACAGACGATTTCGTGCCAATCGACACTGAGGCGGTTAGTTGCGCCGACGTTGAGCGTGGTCGGAAGTGGGCTGAAGAGTATGGATTCGACGCGATTTTGTCGACCGACGGCGACGCTGATCGACCGTTGTTTGGGGATGAAAACGGGAACTGGTTCCGGGGAGATATCGTCGGAATCCTATGCGCGCACTATCTGGGGGCGCGCGGCGTTGTGACAACGGTTAGCGCAAATACCGCGGTAGAACTTTGTGGTTCGTTTGAGAGCGTCGTTCGCACGCGGATCGGCTCACCGTTTGTGATTGAAGGTATCGAGCAGCTTCTTCAATCTGGAGTGGATCCGGTTGTCGGATTCGAACCAAACGGGGGGTTCCTTGTGGGTAGCCAGATTCAACGCGATGGTCGTACTTTGGCCCCTTTGATGACGCGCGACGCGATTCTGCCCATGCTGTGTTTGCTGGCGATGGCACGCGAGCGACATATAAAGGTATCCGAGCTAGCAGATTGTCTTCCTGCTCGTTACACCGCAAGTGATCGGCTCCAGTCATTTCCAACCGAGATTAGCCGAAGCCTGATCTCGGAACTTTCGGCTTCGCGAGACGCGATTGTTTCCCTGCTTAGTGGCGTAGCAGCAGCTCCGGTAGCGCAGGACGAGACTGATGGCCTGAGGATAACGCTGGAAGGAGATGAGGTTGTCCATTTTCGGCCCTCCGGCAATGCGCCAGAACTCAGATGTTACGCAGAGGCGGCGAGTCAAGCGCGATCGGAACACCTTGTACGAGCCGCTTTGGAGCGCGTGAAAGCTCGACTGCCCAGTTGAAGCTCGGCAACGAAGTGCAAGAAGTAAAATAGACGCTTTTGTACGCGGTAATGACCGGGCGATTGCCTTGCGAACGCAGTTTTGGAGAAATTGAATGACGATTCTTGTTACTGGCGGTGCCGGTTTTATTGGCGGTAACTTTGTTTTGGACTGGATTGCTACCACCGGCGGGCCGGTCGTGAATCTAGACAAGCTGACCTACGCCGGCAATCTTGAGACGCTCAAGTCACTCGAAGGTGACGATCGACACACCTTCGTGCAGGGCGATATCTGCGACCGCGCGCTGATCGATTCGTTGTTTTCGACGTACAAGCCGCGGGCAATCGTGCATTTTGCCGCCGAGTCTCATGTGGACCGCTCGATTCACGGGCCCGGTGAGTTCGTGCGCACCAACGTTGAAGGCACGTTCACGCTGCTTGAGGCGGCACGGACCTACTGGAACGGCCTTGAGGGCGACGTCAAGGCAAACTTCCGCTTCCATCATGTCTCGACGGACGAAGTTTATGGATCTCTCGGCCCGAATGATCCGCCCTTCACCGAGACCAACACCTACGAGCCGAACAGCCCCTATTCGGCAAGCAAGGCCGCTAGTGATCACTTGGTGCGGGCATGGCATCACACGTATGGGCTGCCGGTTACGACCAGCAATTGCTCAAACAACTATGGCCCGTATCACTTCCCCGAGAAGTTGATTCCGCTGATGATCGCCAACGCGCTGGCTGGCAAGCCGCTCCCGATCTACGGCGACGGCCAGCAGATCCGTGACTGGCTCTACGTCACCGACCACTGCAGCGCAATCCGCACGATCCTCGCCAAGGGCAAAGTGGGCGAGGTCTACAACGTAGGCGGTTGGAACGAGAAGCCGAACATCGATATCGTGAAGACGATCATCGCGCTGCTCGACGAACTTAAGCCCAGCCCCGAGGGTAGTTATGCGCGTCTGATCACCTACGTGACTGACCGCCCGGGTCACGACCGCCGCTACGCGATCGATGCCCGCAAGATCGAGCGCGACCTTGGTTGGAAGCCGGCTGAAACCTTCGAGACCGGCATTCGCAAGACGGTGCAGTGGTACCTCGACAACCAAGCCTGGGTGCAGAACGTGCTGAGCGGTGCCTACCGCGACTGGGTAGCGAAGAACTACGGCGACCGCGCGGGGGCATGATGAAGATCCTGCTGCTCGGAAAGGGTGGGCAAGTCGGTTGGGAACTGCAGCGGTCACTGGCGCCGCTGGGTTCGATTATCGCGGTCGACTTTGACAGCGCCGATTACTGCGGCGACTTCACTAATCTGGACGGTTTGGCTGCGACCGTCCGGACCGTGGCGCCGGATGTGATCGTCAATGCCGCAGCGCATACCGCTGTGGATAAAGCCGAGAGCGAATCCGATTTGGCGCGCACCATCAACGCGCTTGCGCCGGGCGTGCTGGCGCGGGAGGCCGCTGCGACGGGCGCACTGCTGGTGCATTACTCCACCGACTATGTTTTCGACGGTTGTGGTGACACAGCTCGCGACGAGTCAGCAGCCACGGCTCCACTGAGTGTTTATGGGGCTACGAAGCTCGAAGGCGAGCAACTGATCCAGCAAAGCGGTTGTCGCCACCTGATCTTCCGCACGAGTTGGGTGTACGCCGCGCGCGGCGGCAATTTCGCCAAGACGATGCTGAAGCTGGCGCATGAACGGGAGCGCTTGACGGTCATCGACGACCAAATCGGAGCCCCAACGGGCGCCGATTTGCTCGCTGACGTGACGGCCCATGCGATTCGTACGGTACAGGCGCGGCCGGATCTGTGCGGTCTGTACCACCTTGTCGCTGCCGGAGAAACGTCCTGGCACGGCTACGCGAGCTTCGTCATCGAGTTTGCCCGTCGTGCGGGGGAAGTACTCGCGGTCAATGAGATTGCGCCGGTTCCAACGACGAGTTTTCCGACTCCGGCAAAGCGGCCGCTCAACTCCCGTCTTTCCACAACAAAATTACACGACACATTCAAGCTGACCCTGCCTGACTGGAAGACGGGTGTGGAACGCATGCTCATCGAGATCTTGGGCAAGTGAGCTCGCCACGCATTCAACGGGCCTGAGAGTCCGAAATCATCGCGCGTAACAGTATCGAGGAGTCGTCATGACGCAACGCAAGGGCATCATCCTCGCCGGAGGTTCCGGCACCCGACTGCATCCGGTGACTTTGGCGGTCAGCAAGCAACTGATGCCGGTGTATGACAAGCCGATGATCTACTACCCGCTCTGCGCGCTGCTGCTCGCGGGTATCCGGGAGATCCTGATCATCTCGACACCACAGGATACGCCGCGCTTCGAACAGCTACTCGGAGACGGCAAGCAGTGGGGTATCGAGATCAGCTACGCGGTGCAACCAAGCCCCGATGGCCTGGCCCAAGCCTTCATTATCGGCGCCGATTTCGTTGGGGGTTCGCCCTCCGCACTCGTACTGGGCGACAACATATTTTACGGACATGACCTCCAGCGCCGACTGGAAGCTGCGGACGCGCGAACAACTGGCGCAACCGTGTTCGCCTACCCGGTGCACGATCCGGAACGCTACGGGGTAGTGGAATTTGACGCTGATGGCCATGCAATAAGCCTTGAGGAAAAGCCCAAGGCACCGAAGAGTCGCTACGCGGTGACGGGCCTCTATTTCTACGACCAGCAGGTCGTAGAGTTCGCGCGCAACCTCAAGCCCTCGCCACGAGGCGAGCTTGAGATTACCGACCTGAACAGGATCTACCTTGAAAAGGGGCAGATGGATGTACAGGTAATGGGGCGCGGTGACGCTTGGCTCGATACCGGCACGCACGACAGTCTGATCGAGGCAGGCCAGTTCATCCAGACGCTAGAAAAACGCCAAGGCCTGAAGATTTGTTGTCCTGAAGAAATTGTATGGCGGCAGAAGTGGATCGACAGTGCGCAGTTGGCCGCCCTTGCCAAGCCTCTCGCAAAGAGTGGGTATGGCCAATACCTTTCCCGAATTCTTGAAGACAAGGTGTTCTGATGCAGGTGACCGCTACTGCACTCCCTGAAGTGCTGATCCTAGAACCGAAGGTGTTCGGCGATTCGCGCGGTTTCTTCATGGAAAGCTTTAACGCGAACACGTTCCGTGAAACCACCGGACTCGACGTTCAATTCGTGCAGGACAATCACTCACGCTCGACGCGCGGGGTACTGCGCGGTCTGCATTACCAGCTGCAACAGCCGCAGGGCAAGCTGGTGCGGGTTCCGCGAGGCCGCGTGTTTGACGTGGCTGTGGATATGCGCAGATCCTCGCCGAACTTCGGGAAATGGGTCGGCGTCGAGCTGAGCGAAGACAACAACCGACAGCTGTGGATCCCCGCAGGCTTTGCCCACGGTTTCGTGGTGCTGTCGGACTCTGCCGATTTTCTCTACAAGACCACGGACTACTACGCGCCGGCCCATGAGCGCTGTTTGAAGTGGAACGATCCGACGGTGGGTGTTCAATGGCCACTAGACGGTATCGAGCCGTCGCTTTCCGGGAAAGACCAGCAGGGCAGGGCGCTAGCTGAGTGTGATGCGTTCGACTGACGCCCGTTTGGCTTTGCGTTGAAGTGATCTGCGGTGGGCTACTCAACACCCGGGGGGGCCTCGGGTCGCCCGATCAGATAATCTGGGAGAACTAGAATGGCCAAGGCATTGATCCTTGCTGCCGGACAAGGCACGCGCGTAAGACCCCTGACGAAGCACACGCCGAAACCGATGGTGCCGATTCTCGGCAAGCCGGTGATGGAGTACCTGATCGACCACCTCGCGCTCTATGGCGTGAAGGAGATCATGGTCAACGTTGCCTTCATGCACTGGAAAATCGAGAACTACTTCGGTGATGGCCGTCGTTTCGGCGTAGAGCTTGGCTACTCGTACGAGGGCGTTCGTGAGAACGGCGAGGTAGTTTGTAAACCGGTCGGTTCGGCCGGTGGTATGCGCAAGATCCAGGATTTCGGTGGATTCTTCGATGACACGTTCATCGTGCTGTGTGGCGACGCGATAGTAGACCTTGATATCAAGGCCGCGCTTTTCGAACACAAGACGAAGGGCGCTATCGCCAGCGTGATCACACTGGATGTGCCACGTGAAGAAACGAAGAATTACGGGATTGTCGTCACCGACGATAGCGGCCGGGTCACGTCTTTTCAGGAGAAGCCAAAGCCTGAGGATGCCAAGTCGACTGCCGCTTCAACCGGTATCTACATTTTTGAGCCGGAAGTCCTTGATCTGATTCCGTCAGACACTGAGTTCGACATCGGCAGCCAGCTGTTCCCGCTACTGGTCGAAAAGGGCTTGCCCTTCTTTGCGCAGAAGCGGTTTTTCAACTGGATCGACATCGGGCGAGTCTCGGACTATTACTCGGTCCTGATGCGAGTCCTGCGCGGTGAAGTGGCGCAGATGGACATGCCTGGAAAAGAAGTCGCGCCCGGCGTCTGGGTGGGCCTGAATACCTCGATTGCTTGGGACAGCGTTCAGATTGTCGGACCGGTCTACATCGGCTCTGGTGTCAAAATCGAGCCTGGCTGCAGTGTGATTGGCCCAGCATGGGTTGGACACGGCAGTCATTTGCGCCATGGGGCAAAGGTAATTCGCTCTGTCTTGTTCGAGTACACCCGCTTGGGAGAAGACATGGTGTTCGACGAGATGATTGCTTCGCCGCAGTATTGCGTCGATCGCAAGGGCGAAACGATGTACGTGGGTGATGATCGTTGTCTGCTTCGGTGGGGCGACGCACGCGCTTAACGGAGCTGTCGAGAACAAAACGCCGACGATATGTCGGCGTTTTGCTTTGCAGCCATCGAACCACCTCAACGTCTCGGTTTGCGCATCAAGGTCGACTTCCCGAAGAGGCTTTCGATCAGGTCCACCGCGAGTAGCGCCGTCTGATTCTGGCGGTCGAGGGCGGGGTTGAGTTCGACGACATCGAGGGAACCCAGCATGCCGGTGTCGGCGATCATTTCCATGCACAGTTGTGCTTCGCGGTAGGTGGGCCCGCCGCGAACTGTTGTGCCGACGCCGGGGGCGATTTCTGGATCGAGGAAGTCGACGTCGAAGCTCACATGCAGGTGGGTGTCGGGGTCCAGATCGTCCAGGGCGAGCTCCATCGCCGCGCGCATGCCGGCTTCGTCGATGAAGCGCATGTCGAAGACCTCGAGGTTCTTGGTGTGCACGAGGCGCTTTTCACCTTCGTCGACACTCCGGATACCGATTTGCCGAATGCAATCCGGCTCAATCGCGGGCGTCTGACCACCGATCTCGATCAATGCTTGCGGCCCGAGCCCGCACAGGCAAGCCACCGGCATGCCGTGGATGTTTCCACTCGGCGTGATCTCGCTGGTGTTGAAGTCGGCGTGAGCGTCCAGCCACAGGATGCGTAGCTTGCGGCCCGTCTCACGGCAGCGACGGGCGACGGCGCTGATCGAGCCGATCGCGAGGCAGTGGTCGCCGCCGAGCATGATCGGTAGCCGGTCGCGTTGAAGTTCGCCATAGATCGCGTCGTGCACGGCGCGGTTCCACGCGACGACTTCGTCGAGGTGACGATAGCCCTCAACCGGCGGCAGCCAAGGATTCTTCGGGCCGGCGATATTGCCGCGGTCTTCGACGTCGAGGCCGTGGCGCTGCAGCATCGGTCCGATATCCGCCACGCGCAGGGCCTCGGGGCCCATTGAAGCGCCTCGGCTACCTGCGCCGATGTCGGTGGGTGCGCCAATCAGGCTGATGCGAGTTTTCATGTTCGGGCGAGCGGGCAGGTGAGCGATGCGTGATTTCACTCCGACAAGCTGATCCGCGCAATCGCCCTTGCGACATGAACGTCCGAGATCTGCGACGCGCGGTGTGACTCCGCGCGCTTCGGCCCGATACAATTCCCAGCTTTACCGAATTCGAGAGCCGCCGTGTCTGATCGCCTTGCCGTGTTGCCGCAGTACCTTTTGCCGAAGCAGGCGCTGACGTCGCTCGCGGGGCGCTTTGCTTCGTGGCACGGCGGTAGTGTGACGCAGGCCGTTATTCGTCGTTTCGTCGCACGCTATGGGGTCGACATGGCAGAAGCCGCCAACCCCGATATTTCGAGCTACGCGAGCTTCAATGACTTCTTCACCCGCGCATTGAAGGCTGACGCGCGGCCACTGGCTGAAGCCGACCTGATCTGCCCGGTGGATGGTGCGATCAGCCAGTTTGGCGCCGTCGAGCGCGACCAGATCTTCCAGGCCAAGGGGCACAGCTACAGCACGACGGCACTGGTTGGCGGTGACGCGGCGCTTGCGGCGGAGTTTCAGGACGGCCATTTCGCAACGCTGTATTTGAGCCCGCGCGACTATCACCGCATCCACATGCCCTGCGCCGGTCGGCTGACGCGGATGATCCATGTGCCGGGCGATCTGTTCTCGGTGAACCCGACGACGGCGCGCGGCGTCCCCGGGCTCTTCGCACGCAACGAACGCGTCGTCTGCGTCTTTGAGTCGGAGCAAGGTCCGTTCGTGCTGACGCTGGTCGGCGCCACCATCGTGGGCAGCATGGCCACCGTTTGGCACGGCGTGGTGAATCCGCCACGCCCCGGCGTGGTCCGTGAGTGGACCTACGCCGACACGCCGGTAGTGCTGGAGCAGGGCGCCGAGATGGGGCGCTTCCTGCTGGGCTCTACGGTCGTGATGCTGTTCCCGAAAGGCACCTTGCGCTTTAACCCCGCTTGGGCGCCGGGCGGCGCGCTGCGCATGGGCGAGGCGATGGCCAGCCGGGGCTGAGCCCGGCTGTCGGTCCTACTCGTGGCGCAGCGCTTCGATCGGATCGAGCTGCGCCGCACGCCGCGCAGGCATGAAGCCAAACACCACGCCAACGGCCGCCGCGAAACCAAACGCGATCAGGTTGATGCTCGTGTCGAAATTGAAGGGCACGTTCATCGCGCCGGCCATGGCTGCTGACGCGACAAGCGCCAGCAGCAC
>APMI01000772.1_pt1 | contig 11986 bp, 15 predicted proteins | sample 667938 | NCBI WGS metagenome assembly APMI01 (sample SAMN01084076, study PRJNA167559) | wastewater metagenome | biome: Wastewater | place: Denmark: Ejby Moelle, Odense | collected 2011-11-28 | reverse complement strand
GCGGGTATGAATGCACATTTTGTGGCTAAAAGTCATGACGGGTGGCGTGTTAGGCGACTTCATGCTCAAAAAGCAACTGGCGTATATAACACCAAACGCGAAGCAATAGCAAGGGCTAAAACAATTGCTAAAAACCAGCGCTCAAGCGTTTATGTGCTCGGTAACGACGGTCACATATCCGAACAATTTGCTTATTAACTAAGGTCTCACCAAAAACAAACACTGTTGCTATAATAATTACAGTTTATGGCGAACTCAAACCTCACTAGCGCCAAAAAGGCCAAAAATGATGAGTTTTATACGCAGTATCCCGACATCCAAAAGGAAATCGGGGCGTATCTTATGTATAATCCCGATACGTTTCGTGACAAAGTAGTCTATTGTAACTGCGATGACCCATTTGAGAGCAACTTTTTCAAATACTTTGTGCTCAACTTCAAGCGACTGGGATTGAAAAAGCTAATCACGACGAGCTACAAGCCAAGCCCCGTTGCAAATACACAACTCGGACTGTTTGGCGATGATGTCACCGTCACTCCAGCAAAAGGCAGGCCAAAGGTAACGGCAAACAAGTTTGTCATTAGCGATGTGGGTGACTATGATGACGATGGGCAATTCAATCTCGAGGACGTGGCTCAGCAACTCAAAGCAAATAAGCATAACGAGTGGACCCCGCTCGAGGGCGACGGTGATTTTCGCAGTGTTGAGTGTGTAGAGCTACTCGAGCAGTCGGATATCGTGGTGACAAATCCGCCGTTTAGTTTGTTTCGCGAGTACGTAGGGCAGCTCGTCGAATACAAAAAGAAATTTGTGATTATTGGTAGCATGAACGCTATTACGTATAAAGAAATATTTCCCCTAATCAAGGAAGATAAGATTTGGCTCGGCAACGGTTTTAATGCGGGAAACGCATATTTTTCGGTACCTTCTGAAAATGTTCGTGATTTTGCCTCAGGAGTGTTTGATGAACAGACGGGACTCGTGAAGTTTCGCAATGTAAATTGGTTCACAAACATTGACCACGCACGTCGTCACCAACCATTGCAACTCATGACGATGGCCGAAAATTTGAAACACAACAAAAAAATGCAGGGTAGAGATGCTTATGATAAATACGACAATTACGATGCCATTGAAGTGCCGTTTAGCGATGCAATTCCCAGTGATTACAATGGCGTTATGGGAGTACCCATCAGTTTCCTCGACAAATACTCGCCGGAGCAATTTGAGATCGTGGGTCATCCTCAGTCAAATATCCTGCCAAAAGGTTGGAGGGGTGTAACAAAAGAATTTGTCGATCTTTACTATAAGCAAGGTAACAAAGGAGCGATACGACAGGGCTGGATTAACCCCGTCTACGTCGACACCGATGGCAAAGCTATCGTTCCCTATCAACGCATCTTAATCCGACACAGAAAGGCGGCTGTATGAAAACAACACTATGGGTAAGGCGAGATGAAGCCGATGCTGGGCAAGGCATCACTGTTGCTGATATCGTCGAAGGTTTTGAGTACAATGAGCTTGACGAAAAAGGACTCTTTGGACTCGACGGCCGACTGACGATCCAGCCGGAGTATCAACGCCGATACATCTATGGTGACGGCAGGAAGGACGTCGCGGTGATCGATAGTCTACTCAAGGGCTATCCGATCGGCCTATTGTACTTTAGCAAAGTCGGTGATGACGACTATGAAGTACTTGATGGCCAGCAGCGTATCACGACGATAGGAAGGTTTGTACGCGGACTCTTTGCCGCAAAAGATACCAACGGAAATCAACAATATTTTAGCGGTCTAGCGGCAGACATGCAGCGTCGTATCATGGAAACGCCACTGCTTGTGTATATCTGCGAGGGTGAGGAATCGGAAATAAAAGACTGGTTCAAGACCATCAACATCGCAGGCGTGGCGCTCAATGAGCAAGAGATTTTGAATGCCGTGTATAGCGGACCATTTGTAACACTGGCGCGCGAAGAGTTCAGCAACCCAAACAATAGCAATGTCCAAAAGTGGAGTTCGTACATCGCAGGCGATATACGTCGCCAAGAATATCTCGAACGGGCTTTGCAGTGGGTGAGTCGCGAAGATGTGGATCGCTACATGAGCCAGCATCGTTATGACACAAGCATTGATGAATTAAAAGCGTACTTCACGAAGGTTATCAACTGGATCGACGGTGTCTTTATTGATGTCGAGCGAGAGATGCGCGGACTTGAATGGGGTAGGTTGTACGAGATGTATCATACAACGCAGTATGAGCCGGCCCGGGTGCATGAGACAGTGCGACGACTCTATGGAGATGAGTTTGTCAAACGTCGCAGCGGCGTTTTTGAGTATATTCTCGGTGGAGAGTCAGATACAAAATTACTTGACGTGAGGGTGTTTGACGATCGCGACAAACGGGTAGTCTATGAGCGTCAAACAAATACGGCACACGAGAAAGATACTAGCAACTGCTCGTACTGTGCGATCGGACACGACGCAAATCAAGCGAAACTCTGGGGGTATAACGAAATGGATGCTGATCACGTAAGCGCATGGAGCAAGGGTGGCTCAACGTCGCTGGAAAATTGTGAGATGCTTTGTGTAGCGCACAACCGCGCAAAGGGAAATCGCTAGCAAAACAAAACGAGGCTACTTGCCTCATTTTGCTGGAGGGTGTGACCTTTCTAGCGCCTTACGGGTTTTTGCAAGCAGTGAACCCTTCTAGCCTCTATAAGCCAGCCACTTTTCCATTGACCCTTTAGCGTACAGTACCTAGATCTTGGCGAAACGCGTAGACGTGAATGGCGGTATGGTCACCGCCGCCACCGCCACCGTCGAAACCTAGCTCAATCAGTGCTGCCTCAACCGCCCGAGCTGTTTCAGCGCTCATAGCTTGTCCATGAATCCACTTATGTTGAGTTCGATGAACGTTATGCTCGCCAAAAAGGCGTTTTTCAACATCACCCGTAATCCCGACATACCAGTTGATAAAATTATCGCTACCGACGTAACTCAGTACATCATCGTATAGTTGTTGTGCTGTCATTTCCTCATAGCCCCTTCTCGCTCTCAAAAATATTCTGTGGCGCGAGCGACGTGCCACACCGACCTTATGGTTTTTTTGTAGCTCCCGCCCCACTTTACAGGAACCAGTAACCGAAGGTATTATAACATAGTGCTCATTTTGGGAGAAGATATATTGACTAATAATGTAGAGTTGTGTTACTCTTATAGAATCACAAACCATAATTGGTGGGCAAGATTATGAGCTTTACAGATACTCTCAAGAGATTAAGAGGAGAAAAAGGCGTGAGCCAAGCCGATGTCGCAGAGGCAATTGGTATTGCTCGTGCTACCTATGCAAGCCTGGAGGCAGAACGTCGTCCGGCGAACCTTGATGAAATTAACAGACTTGCTGAATATTACCAGGTCTCACCGGCCGATCTTATATCAGGCGAAGTGAGTATGGTGCATGAGTCTGTCGCACCGTACGATTTCGGGCAAGCCAAGGAAGAGATTATCCCGCGTGACATCGATCCAAAAACGAGCCCGGAAAAGCTCCGCGAAGTGCTGCTATATGTACTCGAAAAAGTAGGTGCTAAACCGAATGTTGGCGAAACCGTTTTATATAAGTTGCTGTACTTTATTGATTTTGACTACTACGAAAAGACAGGTCAGTCGGTAACAGGCCTAACCTACGTGCGTAACCACTTTGGTCCAACCCCGACGCGGGATTTTGTGAGTGTAGTAGAAGGCATGAAGGCGAACCAAGAGCTCGAAGTTGCAGAGACGGAATACTTCAAGAACACGCAAAAGAAGTACTTACCATTAATAAGCGTGGAACTGAAAGAACTTAGCGCTAGCGAACTACAGCACATAAATGAGACATTAGCACGCTTAAGTGATAAGTCCGCTGCAGAATTGAGTGAGCTCTCACACTATGATACGCCGTGGCGAGTTGCAAAACAGGGTGAAAAAATAAACTATCGCTTCGTCTTTTATCGCAGCGACTTGACCGCCGTGACGGAGCCAGAGGATGAACTTTGAGCTGTCTCCTGAGTTCAAAAAAGACCTCAAGCGACTAAGTAAGAAGTGGCGTTCGCTTCCCGATGACGTAGATGCAGCAATGCTGCTCATAGCCGATGTATACACTGACTCTGATCAGCAGGAAATCTTCCAGCAAAAGTTTTTCAACAACAAACGAGCCACAAAACTGGTGGTTAATGAGTCTGTTGAAGTCGTCAAGATGCGATTGGACGTACTGTCACTAGGCATGTCAGATAAGGCAAGAGCTGTATTCGTACTGGTTAAGACCAGTGCAATGGTAACCTTTGTTGAGCTCTACGCCAAAAATGAGAAATCCCGCGAGGACCCAGGCAGATACCGGGCGTATTTATAAAAATCAACAAACTACGATTGTCTACCACAAAAACTCCATTTGGCACGCCCTCTACGTCGTAAATGCGAAGGGTTACATTTACTTTTGATTGGTGTCTGGGCGTACGACCTGTTGAGTGCTGCGCTGGGCACGGAGGGTGTCACGAATTTCGAAGATGGCTTTGTCAACTCGGTAGCGGTGGATGGCCCGCATGACATACAGTACGATGATAACGCACATGAAAATAATAGTGGGCAAGAAGTACTGCATAAATATCTTTGAGAGTTGGTCATTGACAGTATCTGATATGTTTGTCGTAAGTTTCTCTTGTAGGTTTGCGGGGATATCCATAGCCCGTAGTATAGCATGAGTGAATTGTCATGTGACACAAGCACAATGGGCATACTCCGTTTGACTTGGTATAATGATACCCAATGAATAAAACACACCACTTCAGGCTGAACATTCTCTCAATGAGTGTACTTGTCGTGGTAGCAGCCAGTATTGCAGTTGGCCTAAGTCTTTTTGTACAGGGTGTGGTGAACGGTATAGATTCATATATCAATCAGCCAGATTTTCGTACGTTTACAAGTAGCGATGGGCGACTAACGTTTGAATATCCTAATGGCTACGTTGTAGCCAGCAGGAAAGATTACGGAGAGGGTATGGTATCTACTACGATGAGTCTGCCGCGGACGCTTCGGAATAGCACGCTTAATCCAAAGGCAACGCAACCCGATCCTATGATATCTCTTTCTGAGACTAGCATACGTTCGTATAGTAAACAGCCAGCGGAGTATTTTGCAGAGAAAGAAGATTTGCAGGATAGATTGCACAAGAATACGGACTACACACTCACTACAAAGGAAAAGAGAGATGTGTCTGTCGGTAAGTACCAGGCTATACAACTTAGGTATACCTCGACCCTAAAGGATGAACGGCGGTATATCGGGGAGATGTTCAGCAGAAGAGAAACGATTGTGATGATTGCAACGAACACTGCTCAATATGAGCTAACCATTTACTCACAGGTCGAGTCACGTGAAGATGAAGTTGTGAAGCGAATAATCGACTCATTAAGGATCAAAGATGAATAATATTGACCATGAAGCGATATTCGGGGGGATTATTCGCCATAGGAGAAAGTTGAGACTGCTAGGAACACTCACGGCTATTTTTGCCGTCGCGATTTCGTTTGCAATGGCATATATTCCATTTGCTGGCTTTCCCGAACAGTGGTCGTTTGATGTCATACGTTACGAGATACAAAATGGAACGTTCTGGCTATTTCCGGGGAGTGCTTTTTATCAGCACACTATGCTACTTGGTACGCATAATGTACTAGAAGTCATAGCATCCTTCTTGTTAGAGTTTACGCTTGTCTGGATCGTATTGCACCTGGTATACAGAAGCGTAGTTTATTTTGTTGTAGGTTTGCGTAAGACACATCGTGCATCGCAACTTGAAGAAGCGCTTCGTTTGTATTCACAAAGCCAGTATGCCATATTGTTTAATGACCAGACAGAGGCAAGGGTGAATATTTTGGGAAGTACACTATATATCGAGGTAAAGGTCGATTCAACACTCCCAAACTTTTTTGTTGATTCACATGCCTATAGTATCGAACGGCATATCGGGAGAAAACTACTACTACCAAGACACAAACGAGTTGTACTAGATAGGGCAAGTGATCAGGTGCTAGATATATATGCAGACCTTGAGTTGTCGAAAGCAGCAAAATTTTTCACCAGCGATGTTGCTCAGCATTTTGTAAAACGAATGTCACAGAGCGATGTATTTGTAAGTAACGGCAGAATGTATGTAATGACAGACATACACTCTTTGCACTCCGCAAGTGATACACAGCTTCTCTTAGAGAGTATTGAAATGTGCCGTTCTATCGTCGTGAAGCGCGCCCGAAAACTATTTGCAGATTCGGTACCAAGCTTCAGTCATTACAATATACCCTTGGAAGCTGCACTTCAGGCTGTGCCGCACTTGTTTACCGTTCGGCGGAGCCTCGGTGCCGGTGCAGCGATATATATCGTTGCGATGTTGCTCCTCGCTCTCGTATTTTTGGGTGATAAGGCATCTGTCGGTGCGCTACTGGGCCCAGTATGGATAGCAATTATGTACACGTTGGTAGCGCGCTGGCTGAAGGTGCGAGACACTATGGTCGCGAGGAAATTATGGTAGTTGTCTACTTGTTTATTGCCTTTACGGTGCTGGAAGTGATTGCAATAATTGTAGTATATAACCAACTACGTAAACGCTACGTTATCGTCGGAGAATTATGGGCAAACATAATGACGGTCCTAGCAAAGCGACATGCGGTAGTACCGCGTCTTATCTCTGCTACTCAAGCGTCGAGTGATTTTGAGCTGAATGTTCAACAAAGTATCGCAGCAGCGAGAAACGGTGATGTACAAGAAACCGGCAAGGCGGAGTCTGCTTTGCAAAAAAATATTGTGCAATGTATTGAAGCATATCCAGCTATGAGGGCGCAGCAGAACTTTCAAAAAATTATCGACGAGCTTGTCAATATAGAAGACGGCATTCAAGGCGAACGGTTACTCTATAATGCTGCTGTCTCTGAATATAATCACTTGCTTAGTATATTTCCGCATATGCTAGTTGCTAAGGCTTTTGGATTTTTACCTCAAGACTACTTTGAGGTTGAGGTGAGCGAGTAACGTGAGCGACATCTATTCTCTAACGTTTCGAGATACTGTTGGTGCGACAACATTACTCGCTGGTTTTAGGAGCAAGGTACTATTGCTTGTGAATACGGCGACAAAGTGTGGTCTCGCACCGCAATTTGAGGAACTTGAAGCGCTTTACCAACGATACAAGGACCAGGGATTAGTAGTGATCGGTTTTCCGTGTGATCAATTTGCCTCTCAAGAGCCCGAGACAAATGACACGCTCGTGTCAGTGTGTAAACGAGATTTTGGGGTAACATTCTTGCTTAGTGAAAAAATTATGGTGAATGGTCCCCACACTCACCCGGTGTTTCGCTACCTAAAAGATCACAGTAACGCAACACTTGGCAAAGAAATAAAGTGGAATTTCACCAAGTTTTTGGTGGCCCGCGACGGCGAGAAAATACGACGCTTTGCGCCGACAACATCACCGGCGTCACTTGTCGGTGATATCGAAACACTTCTCGCACTGTGATATTCTATAGCCATAAGGAGTTTATATGATCTGGAACAAGAAAAAACGTGTTGAGAAAAAATGGAGCTGGGGACTGGCGGCAACATTTGCTGTTACGATGGTACTCAATGGTCTAGCGGGTAGCACTACGGTGCTCGGCGGAGTGAATACCGCACAGGTTTCTGACAGTTTCCCTAATTTGTTTGCGCCAGCAGGAGTGACGTTTGCAATCTGGGGAGTGATATACCTGCTCGTTGCTGGATTTATCCTGTATGTCTTTGGTATCGGTCGGTCAAAAAAGTCGACACTGACCATCGATGCGCTCACCGATGTGACAAAACTACTCACCATCAACCTCGCTCTTAACGGTATGTGGATACTTGCGTGGCAGTATAAGGTACTGTGGCTCAGTGTGTTATTGATGATTGCGTTGCTAGCCACTCTTATCAAGATTGCTGACCTGCTAAGGAGTCAACGGGTTAGTGGTGTCGAATACGTACAGACAAAACTCCCCTTCAGTGTCTATTTTGGGTGGATAACCGTCGCTACTGTTGCAAATATAACTACATTTCTCGTGAGCGTCAATTGGAATGGATTTGGTATCAAAGCAAGTACGTGGATGGTTGCGATGCTTTTGGTTGCAGCGACAATCGGCATCATCACGGCACTACGAAATCGCGATGCGGCGTACCTCACTGTATTTGTATGGGCGTTTGGCGGCATACTACTCAAGCACGTATCACCTGATGGCTTCAACGGGAGATACCCCGGAACAATCATTACGCTGAGTATCGTCCTGCCCGTGCTGATTACCTTGTGTCTCCAGCTCGTTCGGGAACGCCGCAGCTAAGGAAACTAGCTGTATCGCGACGGGTATCACGCTGGTCACTTGTTGGTTATGCAAAGATAATGTATGCTACTAGTATACACAACTAAACATAAAAGGAACCATTCTGTATGAGAAACAAAATTGTCGCTGCCGCACTCGTCCTCGTCGCCGTTGCGTCCGTGGCGTATGCAGCATTTTCACAAAACCTTACGATCAATGGTACGGGAAACGCATCTGGTAACTGGAGCGTCGAGATCATAAGTATTACAAAGACCTCGGGTACAGGCGAAAGTGATCACAATAACGTTGCCCCTTCATTTAATGCAACATCAGCTACTTTCAACGTTGACTTGGCCTACCCTGGCGCGACGGCTACGTATGATGTCGTCATGAAAAACAAGGGCAATATCAACGCAAAGGTGAGCTCCATTCCTGATTTGGTCGCAACAAATGCAGCAGATCCTGCCGATGTTAAGTTTACCGTTACCGGTCCAGCGGTTGATGATCCATTGACCCCCGGTAGCACGGTGACTGCTACAGTTACCGTCACCTGGCTTGGCACCGCGACTACTAATGTAACGACCGTGACAAAGAACGCAACAATCACCTACGGCTTTGCTCAGAACACCTAAAAACAACGTATAGCTACGTTTCCCGTGTCCTCTCGACTGATGAGAGGACACGGTTTGTTTGTTGTCTCAAGGAGAGGAGAGGAGTATAATTCTAGATAGGTATAGGACACAATATACAAAAGGAAACATCTCGTTGAGAAACAAAATTATATCACTCGCAATCGTGCTCGTCTCGGCGGCGTCGATCGCGTACGCATCGTTTGCGACAACACTCACTGTCAATGGTACCGGTACTGCTACTGGTAACTGGGCAGTAGAAATCATCAGTATCACGCCCACCGGACAGGTCGGTGCCACCGATCATGCCAGTACACCATCATTTACGGCTACCTCAGCGACGTTTAATGTCGACCTAGCGTACCCTGGCGCAACGTCGTCATACCAAGTCGTCATCAAAAACAAGGGCAACATCAACGCAAAGTTGAGCACTATCACCAACCTGACCGCCATCAACAGCGGCGCGCCAACCTACCTGACGTATGCAATCAGTGGTGTAGCGGTCAACGATACCTTGGCTCCCAACGCTTCCACAACCGCTACCATCAGTGTGACATGGGCTGCTAGTGCTTCGACAAACCCGAGCGGCGCCAACAAAGCAGCGACGATTACCTTTAATTACGTTCAAAATTAACGGAATCAGTAGCGGTGGGGAAGCGACGTCGAGAAAAATACAGAGCGGCAATTCGGCAAATGGGGCTCCTCCTCGCGATGCCTCTATTGGTAGTGAGCACAACCTATGCTTTGTTCAGCCAACAGCTTTCGGTTGATACCGCTGTATCGAGTGTCGCTTACATTTCAAATAATTATACAACCGTTACCTATACCAAGACAGCAACGTTTGCAGCCGGCGTATATACCTACAAGCTTAACCCCTTTGTCATAAAAAATAATGGTGTGACCTCAATCACTGCTTGGCAAGTACAATTTACTGTGCCAAACGATACTACAGCGATCACTTGTCCGACTACCGTGGCGTGTACTATCAATAATACGACTCATGTCGTAACGATTACTCGCACAGTCACTATCGCTGCCGGTGCATCAAGCACCATAAATAACACCTCTAACTCGATTAGATTTACAAGTACTGTCGCATACTACACGCCCCAAAACGTTAATATCTCTGCGACGTACTCAACTGCGTATGTGGCAATTCCTGGGCTTACTGTGGCCGCCACCGCGTCGCCAAAAAGCGGTGGTGCGTTTCCACTGTCGGTAGTAATCACGAATAATTCGGGTCAGCCGATCAGTGGTTGGCGGGTCACAATTCCAACGACAAAGACTTGCACATCGACTGTGCCGGCTGGAGTAACGTACACCTGCACATCAACGGTACTGACGTATACTGGGGCGGCCATACCAATCGCTAACGGGTCACAATACTCATTTTCGACCTCAGTCACTTCTACAATGACAACATGGACAACGACCGGAGCAGCGGTGAAGGGTAAAGCCTAATGTTTCGGAAGGCTCGGACCATCAAGGTTGTAGTATGGTATTTGTGCCTATTGGCGCTGATCGCTATTTTGCTTCCGGTTATACTCGAGCGCGTCGGAATAATTAGCGCATCGATTTCGCTCAGTGTGTTGCAGCCGATATTGGTTACGGCCACAGCACTCATTACTCGTCAAGTGACCCGCGGACAACATGATCGAGTGCGCCATAAGGCAGAGAAAAGCCTCATCATTAGCTCGGTATTATCGGTTTGGTTTGTTCTCTACTTCTTGTCTGGTTTAGCGGTCACCTATGTAAATAATGCAGTAGCAGTTAACTGGCAGACGGTTGTGATAAATCTTGCCACATTTGGTGTTACGGCTGCCGCCTTAGAGTATGTACGACACGGAATTATGCTATTAGGGGGGAGACGCAACGTTGTGTGGCTTGGTGTTATCATTGGCACGTTATTTTCCGTTCAACAAATCAGCTTTTCCCAGTTTGATAATGCAGCCTCAATCGCGGATTTCACAAAAATAACCGTGTCTAGCCTCGTACCTGCATTTGCGAGCAGCGTCCTTTTGACGTATCTCGCGTTTACGGCGGGACTTGGTTCGCAGCTTACGTATCGACTGGGAGTTATTGCCGTGATGTTTGTGCCCCCTATCATCCCTAAGTATGATTGGTATATGACGGGTATTGCCTGGACGGCACTGGCGGTTGGCGTGTATATCGCCATTGATCGAAACCGACATGATATAGCCGAGCCGACCCGGCATCATCAACGGGCGCGTGACACTCAAAACATTGCTTTCGTCATAGTAATGATTGCGCTTATTAGTTTCATGACGGGAGCGTTTAGTTATCGGCCCCAAGTAATCATGAGTAATAGCATGAAACCAGTTTATGAGAGAGGAGCAGTTGTGATTGTGCAAAAGGCGAATCCGATGGACGTCCAGGTAGGAGATATCGTACAATATGAAGCAACGGGCCACTCAACGACCCACCGCGTGATTGCGATCGACTTCACGTCGGATGGATCAGGGAAACGCGTTTTTCTGACGCAAGGCGACAATAGCCCGAGCCCCGACATGCCGGTGCAGGCAGATCAGATCGTCGGCATTGTACGTGCTCAGGTACCTTATGTCGGATACCCAAGTGTCTGGCTCAAGGAATTTGCAAAGTAAAAAGAAAGGGACGGCATGGCACTTGATATAGCAAATCCAGAACATTCTCAGCGGTCATTTGGATTTGTATTATTGGGGATGTTGCTACTTGTTTGTGCGGCGTTGCTGTTTTATGACCTAGGGCATACTAGTGACGCAACTCCCGTGAGCCCTACCGGCTACGACTACACCGTAAATCAGGCAGTAGATACGGGAGTCAGCTATTTTAATAGTAGTTTTTATGATAAGGGACCAGCTGCAAATAACACCGCCTATGTCGCAGACCTGACTGACGAGGTAAAGGCAACACTTCACTATAAGTATCATAGCGCTCGGCCGGTAGAATTGACGACACTGTATGGTGCGACGGCAACGGTTCGTTATCAGTATATGTTTGGAGCTGACAG
>APMI01055343.1_pt1 | contig 11987 bp, 7 predicted proteins | sample 667938 | NCBI WGS metagenome assembly APMI01 (sample SAMN01084076, study PRJNA167559) | wastewater metagenome | biome: Wastewater | place: Denmark: Ejby Moelle, Odense | collected 2011-11-28 | reverse complement strand
GACATAGAATCACTAACAACTTTATAGAAGAGAATATTCACCTGGAGTGACTCTCTTAAAGGAACAAAGATGAAAATTAATGGTCCGATTGCTGAACAAACAGGTATGGAGTCTAGTGGTCAGCGTTTTATTATGCTTGAACCCTCTCTCACAGAAAGTACACAATATGTAATTTCTAGGTAGTGACAGCAAGATGTGCTGGGGAATCAAAGTGATCAAGTTCGTAGGATGGATCGGTGTTGGTGTATGTCTTAAGAACGCAATAAAGAAAGCAAATTTCTTTTTCAATTATAGCACAATAGGTCACGGTAGCTACATGATCTCAAACAACGGCTATTCATGGTCGCACTCAACCGCATAATTCAACTCAGCACATAAAACTTTCCACTTCGCTCAGAATGACATTGTGTATATGGAATACGATAGGATTGCCAAGAAAATACGATTCCGTAAAAACAACGTATCTGGGTAGAAATTCGAACTGGATGTTGTTGATCCTCCCCTAGGTGACTCATATCATCCATGTGCCAATATTTGCAGTACTGGCGATATGGTCTAGGTGATAAACCCTGGCATTACTTTGAGTTGATGTTAAATGTACATAATAGATAGATACACATTACTTAATATTAGAATACAGACATATCATAATAGACTGAATATACGCCACAAATCAATCAGCGAGTTGCCTCTTCTGCCAGTTATCATACTGTGGTTCGTAATCAAAAGTGCGTTAATTCATAAACAGACAATCTGAATAAATGGGAATATTACCGACAATCAACACGACAGCAGCGATGCCGAACAAGTAGATGAAGGCATTTTGTTTTATGCCGGTGTTGGCGGCGAAGTACATCACGATGAAGACTACGATCAGCACGGCTGCGATCGATTGGGATGTTGTCAGACCGAACATTTATTTAAGCGATTTGTGTTAATTATTTATTTATATTCGGGTATCAATATATTATAGACCAGCATTAAAGCGATTGCGGGTGTTATCATAGAAATAATGTAGTCCCGGAATGCAAACTTTGATTGTTGATAAAAATTGAAGTCACTTGACTGTCTAATTTGAATAATTAAATTTTAATTAATGATTAATTAATATTAAAAATTCCAACTATTAGTTCCGTATTCAAAACTGATATTCCGATAATGCTCCGATCATCACTGAAGATAATTCGTAGACTGTCATCATAAGCGGTACCAAAACAGCCGAAGCTGATCTCAATAAAAGTGTAATACTAAGGCACTATATACCCATTCGCATTTCCTTTGCACACAAAACTGGCAAAGAACCTAGAGAAAGCAGGAGTGCCATTATAATTCTAGTGCGGGTTCGGCTGCTCATGCGGCACTTGTGCTGTTAAATTTAGCAGATAGGACTTCTAAAAAATACTCAAGGATCAGCCCATCGCATAAAAATAACAAAAAGTGTTAAAAGTGTCAACGTAGACTGATGGCTATATACGACTCAGCTGCCAGTTATTTATAATGGAGTATTTCGAAGGTATGCTGCTTAAAATTTAATGAGCAATTTATTTCATGGGAGATATGCTAATTATGAAGGAAAAGTGACTTTAGGTTTCCATATTGAACTTTGATTGTATTTATATTTTATTATTTTATTTGCTTGTCTGTATTATTTATTTAACATAATATTTTTTCTTGTCAATAAGCGTTTCGGTCACAAACTGAAAAATTCGTACAACATGCACCTTTCAACACTATCATGCGTATGTTATATTGCTAAATAATATGGAATAAAATTTTAATTATTCGCATTTTCCTAGAAATCTGACAAATCTATGTTAAAATATTTTAATTATTCTAGATTGAGAAATATGGCTGATCAGTCAGTAACATAAATATTTTATATTTATTTTTCATTAGACTGCATAGCTCATGAATTTCAAGGGAAAATTAATAAATAAATAATTATGCACAGTTTATTGTATTATAAATCAGAGTAAGATTTGGTCTGTTCCTTAGACTATATATATAAACTAGCATTTTTTAACATACTGGGGCCACAATTCTAGCGTTATTTGAAGAATTATGATGTCAAGCGTGGTTAGCAGTTTCATTTTCAGAAAAATAGTACTTCATATATTTTTGAAATTAGCGATTATTTTTATCTCAGTTTCACAAATATAGTAGTTTTTTATTTTTATGTTCAGGTTCATGATATTTTATTTTTTTCACGCTTATGCTCAGTTAATTTGCCAAATTTCCTAATTTTGCTCTACTTACTGAAATTAGCTCTTTACTTGTATGTGACTTGCCAGACTTTAACATCCTTGTGCAATATACGATAGAAATCATAATTCAAAATGTTTGGAAAGTGTAAAACTAATATTGAATTAAATCAGATTAAATCTAATCAAGAAATAGAAGACAAGGCAACAGCTTATAATTTGTATATCTTTAAATATTTTTGAGTTATTTGTTCTCTCAAAATTAGATGTTCTATAATTTAAATTATAACAAACCAATGGCATCCAACATCAGCCCTTTTATCGAAAAGCTTCAATAAATTTTGAACGTAAAATGTAATGATAACCGCAGGACCCAGCCAATTCATCAGTCATTAGTTTTAACGAAAGTAGCTCAAGACTCTAAATTTCTAACAAAAAGAAATTAGAAATTATTCTGCCGAAATATTTTCGTCATGGCAAGTTTGAAAGCTTTGTTAGACAATTAAACTGGTATGGATTCTACAAGATGAACAATAAAACAATGAATTGCTACAGCCACCCAGACTTAGAGAAGGGCAATAAGTAAATTATGTTTTATTTAGACTTTAGTCCATTAAATCGCGAAGGAAAAACAACAGCTAGAGACGCACAGTTAGCAAAAGCAGTTAACAATCTCCTATGCAGATCCAGCCTGAAGATAAGACTGCCCAGATAGGAGATAAATGTTTAACATTTTTGATGCCTGCGTAAACCCAGCCAGTTTACAATAATTTCCTAATGGGTAACCAGTGCATCATATTCGATTCCACTCAGCTCCAGTTCTTTAATGGTTTTCAACAAGTGTGTCCTTTATATTACTCAATCTGAGGCAAATCAATGTCGAATTTTTGATTTTTGATTTAATCTGCCATTTCTATATTACTATTTTCTCTACTTTCTCGCAGCCTTAGCCACTCAGTCTTCAAAAGGTTCTACCATTTGGCCCCAGTAAGTGAAAGCGTGGTCTGCCTATCATGATAAATATTTTATTGTTAAAACGAACTCTTGTTTTCTTATTCGAACGTCAACAATCTACGCAAAATTTTGTATTTGATCTCAAAAAAAGTTCAGAATGCTTAAATAAAGAGCACAAACTCATAAGTTGATGATTGCGTTATGTTAATAAAGAAATTAATAAGCAACTTTTCTTGCTATTATTAAATCGGAAAATATTTCTGAGCGAGTAATTAAAATAAATAAATCATTAATATTATGCTGATCTTTAGCTAAGATAAATTATTTTATTTGTTTATCGAATCATTAAAATCGAAAATATAAATTATTTATTAATTTTTGAATCGAGTCACTACTAAATAATTTAATTTATTTTACTAAAGCACAAAAATGAACAAATTTAAAGAATGCGACTGTCTGAGTAAACTAGACATAGTTGGATTTTGTGCACAAAACAAAATATTAATAATTTTATAAGTTACATACATTACAATAGATCTCGCAGGATGAAATCGGAGTTGTAAAACATGGACTAACGGCAAAGAGCGAAAAATAAATCTAGATTATTAGCGCAGAATAAAAAACTTAACTCATAGATACGGAATCTAGAGAAAGAAATCAGTGAAATAGTGGCCACTCGCCAAAATGAAATGATTAAAAATTATGAGCAAAATAATAATGACTTCACCAAACAGCGATAATAAATCATAGTACAGGAAAAGTACATTAGAAAATTGAAGTCAAAAATAGATTTTCTGAAGTCAGCCAACACAAAGGGTAATGCTCAATTCATTATCAAAGAAGAAGATGATTTGCTTTTACTAAAAAAAGAGCATTAAAGTATGATCATCGAGAAGAGTGTCGTTGATCGATTTAAGTAAGATAAATTGAAAGTACTCGATAAAGATAAGCCATTTGAACAGCATAAGAAATAAATTGAGTAGAATCTGGCATCGGTTAAAAAAAGTAATAGAACCATGCAGGCTCAAATTGTGTAACTATAAAGAGAAGTCCGTAAATTTCATAATTACATTGTGCTGAATAACACATTGAGCAGGGATAAAAAATAAGTTTCATAGCTGCAGTACTAAATTGCAAAAAATGAACATGAGATAAAACAGAGCCAGCAAAAATGTCGAGAGTTATAATAAAAATGGAAATCACAGTTAGACGCACTTGATACAGAGCTGTTTTAATTGAAATCAAGACATGGTAAAACTTAAGCTAAGTTAAATTAAATATAGAGAGACCATAGAATGTGGGAAACGAGAAAAAATGGATTAAGGGATTAAGAAGAAATCATGGAGTTCAGAGATAGACTATCAAAAGTACAAATGTTACCTTAATCAAAACAGTTATCAAATGTCATCAAAACCAAGAAAAAAAATTAGAAAATATCGACGTCTGAACTTATTAAACTTAGCAAAGAGCAGACTGAAAATACAGACAAAAGAATAAGTTAAGATTTAGATGATAAAAAATCATTGAGGCAGACAGACCATAAATAAGAGTAAAAATTATTAGATAATAAAAATAAAAAAATTAAGCAATTAAGAAAAAGTGATAAGAACATTATTCTTGATCCATCAGAATCTAACAAGCAAAATAAGGATATAAAAGGGTAAGGTAAAAATATTGAATAAAAAGAGGTAATAAAATAAAAGGTAGGGTAAAAAGGAAAATAAAAGTAAAGACAGAAAGAGCAAGCGAAGAATTAGAATCAAAATTCTCTTCTTAAAAACGATAAATAAAAACAAAAAAATAAGAAATAATTAGAAGTTTCAAATCCTAAAGATAAAATTTTACAAAATTAAATTAAAGGTAAATAAAAGACTGAATTTCTGAAAAGGTAAAACTCAAAATAAGATAAAAATCAGAAGAATGATATAAAATCATAAAAATTAGGCGTCAAAAAGCCAACAGACAGTCCCAAAAAATCCACTTAATTAGTGAAACAAAAATCAGACCCTAAGTTGGGCATAGCTAAGAAATAATAGAAAAATGTAGGCACTAACACAAAGAATAACAACATGGAAGTCAAGAGTTCGACAGCATCGCCAAATAAACAGACCGATAAAATTGAAAATAAAAATCCCGATATAAAAGCCAAAGGTAATAAAAGCCCTAAGTAGACTGTGAAATAGTAAAAGGATAAAAAGCCTGCAAAATTATTGCTAAAAAGTGTTGGCGTTGGAACTTCTTGATATTTAATAATATTACTTGTTTCCTTCTTATTTTATTTCAACTTATCTCATATGTCTCTAATAAATATTCATATGTATCACACTTATCTAATTAAAATATATCAAATCAAGCGACAACATTATTCATCGTCAGCATCCGTAGTCTAACACCTTCGATATGATTTAAGTTTTTTCTTGATTCGATCAGTTTTGTTCTAAGTTCTATACAAGAACACATCCTTTTTATCACTAAATTTTATTGATTTTGATGATTTTATTATGTTCTTCTATGATTTTATTTTGCTGCTGTTTGGAATATCACGAAAACTCTTTATTGTTTTATTTTGAGCCATGTTTGATTTTTTCTTACTTGTGATATGCTGCTCTGTCGTAGTCTATTTTACATTATGACCTAAGTTTATCTCATCAATTGACTCATTATCTGAGTGAATGTCTTCTAAAGATGTCAGATTTTTGCAACTTGAAGTTTTGTTTTCAAATAGCCGATTTTCTGTCAACTTTGCAATTTTGACACATTTTTGAATCTGCTTTGTTTAATTCTATTTGTTTCTTGCTTGAGATCGATCTGTCTCAATTTTCCTTAGACGCTAAGGTTTTTATTAGACATGATCAGTACCGGAATAAATTTTAGTTTATCGCACTTTTCCCTAAATGCTTGATGGTCTAATAATGTTGTGCATAGTGTTCGCTGCCTTCTTATTTACAATTTAACTGATGATGAATTCTTAATCTTCAAGGCTCATCCTTTGCTAATAGGTCTAATTTCAGAAGAAGAATTTAGAAATTTAATTTCTAGATTATAATTCACATAATATATCAAACTATAGGATTCATACGATAAATATTCAAAAACGATTCATAATGGGAATTAATCAGAGACCTAAATATTTTCTTCTAGCTTGAATACCGTCACCTCTATATCTTTTCAAAATTTCGAGTTCAGGCCCGCCTTTTTTAAGAATTTAATCTTCTTCAGGGCTCCATAATTTACGGCCATCTTTTGTCTCAATATAATTATCAAGTTCAACAAGGTCTCCAGAAAGCTGGTCAAGCTTTTATGCCAAAGTTTTCACTGGGATGTTTACCATTTTGGAGTACAGTTTCAAAACTTCGTTCAACTACTTACAGTTAACAGGCACATTTTTAGATTTTTTAGCTGTTTTATCGCCTTTTTTAGCTTCTGTATCAGCAGGTCTTTGCCTCTTTTTCTCTTCCTTCTTGTCCTGAGGATCATTCATTTGAATTTTCATTTCTTCATCTTCCCAGACTAGGTACCCTTAAATTCCTTCTCTTTCGATCCAGTTAACAATTTTCTTCATTTCTTTCTCATCAATTTTATAGAGGTAATCATTGTATCTGGCACGAAGACTTTCTGCAGCCCTGTTCAACTTTTTGCATTTTGAAACTTATTCAAATGTCTTAGTGGTGATCTGACCATAATTAGACAATTCTGCAAGCAATTCCAAATCTTCTTGAAGCTTGAAGCTGCTCTTCTTCGAGGCAACTTCAACAGGGCCACGAGTTGCCAATGCTTGCTTCACGAATTCATTGTAAGTCATCTCTGCAGTTTTCTTTAACTTGTTAGATTCTGGATCTAAGTTAGTCTGGGTTGTTCCTCGCTTCGAGATAAGCTCTTGCAGCGATCCCACAACCTGAATGAGAGTTTTGGTAAGGGTCTCCAGTTCTGACATGTTAGAAATTATAATCTCGGCGGCAACTTACTATTAAATATCAACAGCTAATTAACTTAAAACCAAATCTATTCAAATTAAAAATTATAGAACTATAATTTTGCACAAATCTTTCTCTTGTGCTAAATTATGGTATATGCTTTTACTGTGTCGATGGACATAAAAATTGAATAAATAATCAAAATATAGAGCAAGCTTAATATGCCCCACATCCATCCCGGCAACAGAGAGTGCCCTATGCCCCTTCTAATTGAATATCCTATTGAAACAAGCTTTAATTTTATTCTATTGAGTAGTACACTGTTTCTTAGTCAAATAAGCGTACTTTTTTCTGTCCTGGCACTTGTGGAGGCCAATACTAAAACGGATCATTATTCAAGCCTAGATGTTTTTTATGCAATTGACTCTTATCGATGTGATCTGACAATTTCTAGAGCTATGACGAACTGATTATCTATATTTTCTTGCGTGTGTCTTCGTGGATGAACATTTTTACTGCCATATACGTGAATTTTACGAAAGATTGCGTATTAATGACAGCCATAGCTCCTAAGTAGTTCGAGTATACGATAGACAGTTTCTTGATAATACTCCCGACAGCCTACAACGGCAGACTAGTAAAATTTTTGCTGCCCATATCAATGACAAAAAAGTATGTTTAGACAACGCCCTGCACAAAACACTAAGACACGACTAGATTTAATAGAGCATTAAACGCACAGTAATAATCGGTTAATTAATTGCGATCTAGCCGTATTTTCGTCAGGTCTAAATATACCACAGGCCGGTTTATTAAATCACGACCGTATGTGTAAATTGTGCCTTAACTTAGAATCCATCTGGCTTTATGACTTAGAGTTTGGATAGCTGGATCGTGAATCCATTATAAGTATATGGTTATTTTTTATAGACATTCCTTCATGTTAAAATTAGCTGAGTACAGGTATCTCAGGATCTGAGTGTCAGTGCAGTCAAGGGTTAAGTTATTTGCGGTCGCATATTTCTTAAATTACTGAATTTTGCTCATTTCTTCACTATTGTAGGGAACCTTGTAGAACAATTTGCGGTTTGGCTTCCCTTATGAATTCACGACCAATGCTTAGTTCACTTAATCTCATTTTATATACCTTTGGGTGCCATACGATACAGCTCGGGTGGATGGTGCAAGTATTCGAAACTCATTTAAAACTATACTATCAAGCTTACTAATATTATGTTCTGTTAAAGCAGACAAAAATTATAGAAACGTTATCATTAATTAGTAAAAAGAAAGAGTTCAATTCCATTTCCTCGCGAGGTACAAACCTGCTAAGACCACGATAGCCAAGAAAAGTATGGTCATTATGGCATAGGCTCGTGATGAAGATTTTTATTTCTTATCAATTATGCTGCTCAGTTTTATTTTCTCTTGCAACATACTTGAGCTCATTAGCATGCTTTCTTCATCTTCAGTAAGATTGCTTTATTTTTTAGCCCCGAATTATGTTTTGTTGATTTATTCCTAAATTACTAACTATTATACTATGATTCGATCAAGCACGTAATGAAATTTCTTCTCATCGTAGTTCTAGTAAAATATCTCAGCGATGACCCGCAAATAATTTTGCATACGCTGAGCTTTTGTTTCGATTTTGGTGGCCAACAAGAATATAAATGAGGCTTGTTGGAAATAGTATACCACATAATTGTCAATTTTAGTACTTTTGACTACTTTTGATTAGCCTTCTTTAATAATTTTGACAATGTGCCTGATCAATGCTTCCATTTATCTGCGAGTGCGGGCCACACGTAAGTACTTCTCCATGATGTTATCGTCGTTGATTATGGCATATAGGTCAATCATTTAATATTATAAGCGAACATAATTCGAAATGTCATCCAAACGAAGCCAAAGCAATTCAAGCATGCTGTCGAGCTTCAACTGGGAGGATGCAAACATCAAACAGCTGCTAAAGCCGATATAATTTTCGATTTCTGCTGATAAAAATGACAGTCAATGTACAGCACTCATGATATGTAGAGCCATTCTGCCATCACACGCATAAGAATTTGAACTGGACTTAAGCACCGTTTTTGCCACAGAATTTCACCATCTACTTGGATAAACTTACCAATATTAAACACATTAGGATTGAGAATTTTGCCAACGGGGCTGAAATGACTGTTTGGATTGCACATAAACCTGGAGGAGAGTTTGTGTAAGTTTATAAACACAAATATATGTGCAAGGGCAAAAGCTTGAAAAGTGAAGAGAAATTAATAGACATAGGAGCACTGCCCTGCCAGTTTATCAAAATAGCTGTTACAAAGGGCTGCAAAATAGCTTCTAAAAGTATTTCACTCATTGGCATCGACTGTGACTAAATTGAAAGCACTTTAGGCGTTTAGTACTTCCGCTTGCTTGTGATCAACCCTTTAAAGATAATCTATCCCGACATGTGATTTAAAATAGACAATTTTGCCCATTTATTCAAAGTCGACTTTTAAGAATAAACTAATTAAGTTAAACAAAGTTCATTGGATTAAATGCTCATATTTATAATATTACCTGAGATGAGTCTTTTCAATAAGCTCTTAGAGAAAGACGAGAGTGAATTATTGCCCGGAAACACTGACGGCTCAAGCGATGATAAACCTGCCGATTTCTTCTTCTGTTTAAACATCAAGTATGAACGATATGAGCGTAGGAAATACTTTGAGATCGAGTAATAGCAAATAAAATAGCGTATGGTATCTGCGATCACTTTGAGACCACCGTTTCGACAGGTGATAAAAGATAAGCCTGACTTATACGGTCCCTTTTGGATAGCAACTACTCTCATAGTGATAATCGTCGCATCGGCATCATTGGTCTCGTATTTCGCATCAACTGGCTAAACTAAAGTGGACTTTAATTTCAAGCAGATTCCAGTGGCCACATCACTCGTATTTATTTAAGATAACGTAGATCTATGGTATCTGCTTTGGTGCGCCTTATTTGATTGCTATTATGGTAAGAGTATTTGGAGGGTCTGTCTCAGTCGTATAAGTAAATTTTAAATAATCAAGGTCATATGCGTGTATGGATATAGTATGAGTGTATTTCTGCCGATCACTGCTCTATGTTTTATCAAAATAGAGATCGCCCATATTGCACTACTTGTAGTCGGATATATCCTATCGACACTGTTTTTGATTCGAGGTATTCTAAGCATGGACCGCAAACTAGGAGACAAATAGAAGATGGTGCTGGGAGTGTTCATTCTAGGAGTGCAACTTATACTTGTTCTAATGTACAAGTTTTACTTCTTCACTCTTTACTGACGCATAGAAATATGTAAATGATAGTAAGTAAAATTATCATCTTCTGCTCAAACTTCGGGTTGGAATTGTATGGCAGTCCGCTCTGTTCAGGAAGTTGTTCTCTTTTACTTGAAGCACTGAACTTATGCGTGATGTTAGCTTGAAATTCTTGCGACTAGGCAAACTTTTTCGTTCCTCTTTGTTCTGGAATGCTTTCACTATATCAACTTGCAGTCCGATACAGTTGCCTAAAACAGTGACCTATTCTTACACTTTCTGGCCACAAATAAATAGAGATGCCCTTTTCTAAAGAACTGCCGTTGACATATTTGCGTTGCCCTGTAGAATAGCCACTTCAGGAACAGAAACTTGAACCTATTGATCTCTCATTTCGATAGTTGTCTTTTATTTGATGATGCGCCGTTATGTTACCGACTGCCGACCGCTGAAGTATATACGATAGTGGGACTATTTGGCATTCTTTTTCGGCCTAGGAGCTGGAGTCATTGGTTATTATTTTTCTATTTTCTTTGGTTTTTATTGTTCTTTTTTCTTTTTTACGACTTTCTTCTTAGTTTTGCGAATTCCATAAAAGTTTGGCAATAATCTCTTAAGTTATTTATCTTCAAATTAATCGTCCCCAGCTTCAGAGTCACTTCCAATAGATTTTTGTTATTCTTACTGCTATAGTTTCTAAATGTCTTCGATAAAGCTAATATCACTGACTCCTTTATTTGTTAGGGATTATTTCCCATTTTTGCCGATAGAGTATTCAAAAAACCCGTCCATTAAACTCTCTCCCATTTCTCTATAGTCCTTGGGCAGGTACTCAATAATTCTGTGACTGTCCTTCTGATACCCGTAGAAGGAACTCTCCACAGTGTAGACAAGTGGGATGAGTAAAGTTTAAAATAGTATATGTCTCGCTGAGCTTGTGTTGCATTGACTGAATCTGCATTATGAGTAAGTAAATCTTTAGTCATTTCTGCACACAAGCCATGGATATTTTCGTGTGCTAAGTTTGTTGTCTCTGAATGAGTTACCGTAGAAAAATGTACCCAGCTTACGAGAATGAGAGTGCAGATCCAAAAACATTTATATTTTTGATGCATCTTTTTATATATATTTCTTCAATGCATAAATTATTGGGTTCCTCATTTTATGTGGATTTGCCCATCTTCTATTAGGATCAGAACCACTTAATTAAGCTCTTGAGTTGCCATGAATGACTCCATCAATATTAACCATAGGCACAACTTTAAACACGTACTTCTTCAACAATTATTTAGATTTCTTGCCATGACCAAGTAAATAATTGAGAATGCCTTCCATCATGAAACTTGAGGTAACTTCTCCTGGATGTTGTCTAGCTATAACCCATACTACTTTCTTCTATTGTCTAAATTGATCATCCGTTATTTATATCACATCTAAGTCTTGATTGCCTAATGTTCTATTTAAATCTTTGAATTTTATTAGTTTGCTGCTGACTTGATCTTTTATATGATTGTAGAGAAAACTTGTTAAATCACTTGCACGGTAAGGAATTGAGTGACTGAAATATACGATATCACCTTCGTGACTGAATTTGTATTCAAAAGATAGTTTATAGTATG
>APMI01044689.1_pt1 | contig 11988 bp, 10 predicted proteins | sample 667938 | NCBI WGS metagenome assembly APMI01 (sample SAMN01084076, study PRJNA167559) | wastewater metagenome | biome: Wastewater | place: Denmark: Ejby Moelle, Odense | collected 2011-11-28 | reverse complement strand
AAATAATATTTGATTGGTAAAACCAAGATATTAATTTACAATGAATTACCGAACAACAGAATTTAAAAATTTATTATGCTTAAAATAATACTATAAAATTAAGTTATAAAACTTTCTCATAACAAACACTTTTATCAATTCCGATATACTGTCCGTAATTTGGAATTCTTGTGTAACCGCTTTTTTCATAAACGGAAAGTGCTTCATTCTGCTCCAATGAACTTTCCAACACTGCTTTTGTATAATTCAATTCTTTTGCCCAAAATTCAAGTTCTTTAACGATGGCTGTTGCTAAACCTCTCTTTCTGAAATCAGGATTGGTGTACATTCTTTTAATTTCAACTGTTTCTTCATCAAATTTTTTAAATGCCCCACAAGCCGCAGGAATTTCATCCACATAAATAACAATACAGTTTTTGATCGCATCAATTTTGTTAAACTGATCGTAAAAAGAATGATCTTCCCCATTGCGAATGGCTAAATCCGCATCTAAAAGCTGTACTAAATTTTGAAAATCTTTATTGGAAGAATCTGTTCTTTTAATTGTCATTGAAATGGTTTTAGGCTAAATTAAAGATTTTGTTTTTATCTTTTAATACTTTTTCAAAGGTTATATTTTTTAACACAAATAACACTCATATTTTCACAATTCAATACAAATATTTTTTTTAAATCTTAAAAAATAAAAAAGACTTCCATTTGCGGAAGCCTTTGTGTTATTTACTTTTTGGTGGTGGTGGAGATTGATACCCTTTTTGTTCGTTAATTTTATCAATCAGCTTTTTAGCTAAATTCTGTCCCCACTCTCTGCCGACTTCCATACTTTCATTCATGATTAAAGGCATGTTAGAAATTGTCTTTTGCCCGATAGGAGTTTTATAAAATTTTATCAGTTCATCAAGATCCGATTCTGTATAATATTTTGAATAAATAGGAATATAGAGTTTAGAAAATTCTTCTGCGGAAACTTCTTTTAAAAATCCATTCCAAAATTCATCAGGAATATCTTTATAATTTTCTTTATATGTATTTACAAATTGCTGAGCTCCTTGTACCGCCATTTTACTCACTCCGGTAACTTCAATTAATTCTTTGATCTTTGCTTCTTTTGAAGTTTGGGCAAAACCTGTAACTCCTATCAAAAGAACAAATGCTACTATATTTTTTTCATCTTGTTTTAATTAACTATAAATTTCCTTTCATTTATCAATTCTGCTATTGCAAGCATATCCTGACCAATCAGTCTGTCATCTTCAAGCTTAGCTACTTTTGAACGAAGGATTTCAAAATTTTCTTCAATAATTTTTGAACATTTTGCCGGTCTTCGGAATTCTAAACCTTGTGCCGCAAACATGAGTTCAACCGCCAAAATATTCACGAGATTGCCAAGAACCTGATTGAATTTTCTGCCGGAAATACTTCCCATCGAAACATGATCTTCCTGTCCTAAACTCGTAGGAATAGAATCCGCAGAAGCCGGAAAACATAATGTTTTATTTTCCGTAACCAACGCAGCAGAAGTATATTGAGGAATCATAAACCCTGAATTTAAACCCGAACTTTCCGTCAGTAATCTTGGTAAGCCGTATTTTCCTTCCAGTAACAGATAACTTCTTCGGTCTGAAATATTTCCCAGTTCGGCAGCAGCCAAAGTTGCATAATCCAAAGGTAAAGCCATTAATTGTCCGTGGAAATTTCCTCCGGAAATAGATTCTTCCGCGCTTAAAACGATTGGATTATCCGTTACCGAATTCAGTTCCGTTTCTGCCATCATTTTCAGATGTTCGAAGGCGTTTCTGCTTGCACCGTGAACCTGCGGAACACATCTCATGGAATACGGATCCTGAACTCTGTCGCAATATTCGTGTGCTTTAAGGTTTTCAGAACTCTTTAAAAATTTAAGCATTCTTGCCGCAACTTTTTTACTTCCCTCAAAAGGACGGATCTCATGCAGTTCTTTTTTAAACGGACTTGCAGAACCTCTGTAAGCTTCAATACTCATTGCAGCCGTCATATCCGCAAGATCAAGCAAATATTCAAATTTTTCTAATCCTTTAATCGCATGCGCAAGAATAAACTGCGTTCCGTTGATTAATCCCAATCCTTCTTTCGGTCCTAAAACCAAAGGTTCGAGATTGTTTTTTTCTAAAATTTCGGCTGTTTCAAAAATTTCATTTCCAACCCAAACTTTTCCAAGCCCCAAAAGCGGTAAAACGAGATGAGCCAAAGGAGCCAAATCTCCGGAAGCCCCTACAGAACCCTGCTCTGGAACTACCGGAATAATGTCTTTTTCCAGCATCAGGATCAATCTTTCGATCACTTCCAGAGAGACCCCGGAAAAACCTTTTGACAGTGCATGAACTTTTGCAATCATCATGATTTTTGAAAGTTCTTTATCAATCGGCTTTCCTACGCCTACTGCGTGAGAAATAATCAGATTATATTGTAACTGTGCGGTTTCTTCTTCAGATATTTTTACATCGCACAAAGGACCGAACCCTGTATTGATTCCGTAAACCGTTCTGTCTGATTCTACAATTTCACGTACATTTTTTTGTGATTTTAAAATCTGTTCTTTGGCAGCCTTGTTTAGTTTAGCTTTATCAGGAGTTTTACAGATCTCCAGAACATCATGGAAACTGAAAACATCTACACCGTATATCATTCTCTAAATTTTGTCTTAAAATTACACATTTGGCAACGATTGGAAAAACTAAATTTCAACAGTCTGTATTTTTCTGAGAATAAGTGAATTAATTTGCTATTTTTACCGCCGAAATATAAAAATTAATATCCTATGAAACTTAAAACTTTAGTGTTTACGCTGTTTCTTGTAAGCACGGCTTCTTTCGGACAGAAAGTAAAATACTCCAAGGAAGAAATTAAAAAAATGGAACAGTACCTTTTTAATGAAGGTTTTAACGCTCCCTCTGTAAAAAAAACTTCTACTGTAATATTAAAGGACGGAACAACACACAAAGGTTTCTGCAGCAAAACAGATACTAAAAAAGGTCAGATTTTCGAGGTTATCCTGAAAGACAGTATTTCTAAAAAGCCATCGGTATTTGTTGCCGATAACATCAGCGAAATGTATCTGTACCCGAATGAGGCTGAAAAAGTCGGGAAAGTTTTTAAATACATGGGCAACATCAGAAACTATCAGACCAAGAAATTAAAAAACTCTACAACCAAAGACCGTATTCACTTTGTAAACCAGACCGTTTCCCTGAAAAATAAGAAGGACGACAAAGAATTCTTAATGCAGGTCATCAATCCGGAATTTGATGATATTATTTCCGTATATCATGATCCCAGAGCAAAAGAAACCGGCGGATTTTCGGTGATGGGTTCTCCACAATTGGGAGGCGGTGTTACAAAATCCTACTATGTAAAAAAAGGAGATAAAGTAATGTGGCTTCATAAAGATGATTTTGAAGACAATTATGATTTTCTTTTCGGAGACAATGCTGAGTTTATGAAAAAATATCCTAAGAATTCCGTGGAATGGGATTATTTCAGCTTTTTAGTGTATCAGTACACAGAAATGAGCCAAAGCTAAATTTTTAAGTACAAAAGAATAAATCGTTTATAAAGAAACTGTTTAATTACAATCAATTTTAACAAACATTATAAAGCTGTAGTATTTCTGCGGCTTTTTTTGTGCTTCTAAATTCCGTAATTTTGTTATATGAATCCTTCTTTAGAATTACAACTCAAAACTTTACCTTCCGAGCCCGGTGTTTATCGTTATTATGACAAAAATGATCAGCTTTTGTATGTAGGAAAGGCTAAAAATCTAAAAAAAAGGGTTCTCTCCTATTTCAACAAAAATCTTTCAGGGTACCGCATCAAAATCATGGTGGGAAAAATCCAGCGGCTGGAAACAACGATCGTTAACAGTGAATATGATGCACTTTTACTGGAAAATAATTTAATTAAGGAACATCAGCCGTTTTATAATGTCATGCTGAAGGATGACAAAACGTATCCGTGGATTTGTATTAAAAACGAAGATTTTCCGAGAATTTTTCTTACCCGTACCAAAATTAAAGACGGCTCCGAATATTACGGACCTTACGCAAAAGTACGTCCTGCAAAGATTCTTCTTGATACGATAAAGCATATTTACAAATTAAGAACCTGCAATCTCAATTTAGCTCCGAGTAAAATTGATGAAGGAAAATACAAGGTGTGTCTGGAATATCACATCAAAAACTGTGAAGGTCCCTGCGAAGGACTGGAAAGCAAGGAAGATTATGATGAAAAAATAGATGCCATCCGCGGAATTATTAAAGGAGATTTCCGTAAAGCGAAAGAGTATCTGGTAAATCAGATGATGAAATATGCAACCAATCTTCAGTTTGAAAATGCTCAGATCATCAAAGAAAGAATTGATGCGCTTGAAGATTATCAGACTAAAAATACGGTGGTGAACCCGAGTATTGATGACGTGGATGTTTTTGGAATGACAAGCGACGAAACGGCTGCTTACGTTAATTTCTTTAAAATAAGGAACGGAAATATTATCCAGAGTTACACCACTGAGATCAAAAAAATCCTTGAGGAAAGCGACGAAGACATTATGGAGCAGGCTTTGGTGGAAATCCGTCAGAAATTCGATTCCCATTCAAAAGAAGTGCTTCTGCCTTTTCACCTGTCTATTGAAATTCCGAATGTAAAACTGATCGTTCCGAAAGTGGGCGATAAAAAACGAATCGTTGAGCTTTCCGAAAAAAATGCGAAAGAATACCGTTTGGAAAAATTAAAACAGGTTCAGATCGTTGATCCGGAAAGACATACGAACAGAATTATGTCTGAAATGCAGAAATTGCTGAGAATGCCGGTTGAACCAAGACACATTGAAGGTTTTGATAACTCCAATATTCAGGGAACGAATCCTGTTTCTGCGTGTGTTGTTTTCAGAGACGGAAAACCAAGCAAAGCCGATTACAGAATTTTTCATCCGAAAACGGTGGAAGGTCCCAATGATTTCGCTACAATGGAGGAAGTGATCTACCGCCGTTACAAAAGAATGCTGGATGAAGGCGAAGATATGCCTCAGTTGATTTTAATTGACGGTGGAAAAGGTCAGTTATCTTCTGCGGTAAAAAGTCTGAGACTTTTGGGATTATACGGAAAAATTACCATTGTAGGCATTGCGAAACGTCTGGAAGAGATTTTCTTTCCGGAAGATCCTATTCCTTTATATTTGGATAAAAAGTCTGAAACGCTGAAGATTTTGCAGCGTGTGAGAGACGAAGCGCACCGTTTCGGGGTGAAACATCACAGAACCCGAAGAAAAAATTCTACGATAAAATCTGAACTGGAAGAAATTCCGGGAGTTGGGGAAAAAACCATAGAATTATTGCTTTCAAAATTAAAATCAGTCAAGAGAATCAAGGAATCTAATCTTGAGACATTGGAGGAGATTTTAGGGAAAAGCAAAGCAAAAATAATTTACGATTTTTTCAACGAATAGATATAAACTCAAAACAAATAATAAATATTGAATAATTTTATGAAAATAATTTTTATAATATTTGTTAATTTAAATATTTTTTATAAATTAGATGAAGTTAAAGACTTCTTAACTCAAAAACTTCTTCATATTTAAATTTACAAAAAAAGTCCTCGTAACGAGGACTTTTTGATTTATGCTGTAATGCTGCTACTTTTTATAAAATATTTCTTTGCCGTACTCACCTCCGGAAACAGGCATTTCAATCACTATATTTCCATTTTCGTAGTAACCTAAAGTAGATTCTCCGTTTTGAAGTTTTACTCTGAAAACATCGCTTTTTGTTGTTGCTTTGAAAGTTGCAAACGGTGAAGAACTGTTAGAATTTACCAGAATAAACTGAGAATTGTCGATCTGAATTTTTTGAAGATCCATTTTTCCGTTGCTGAATTTCAACGCGGTATTGTCTACAGATGAAGAGGAACTGTTGGTAACAACCTGCGTAGAGTTTGCTGTTATGGTTTCCTGAACTTTTACCGGAGAAGCAGGCTGTGCTGTAGGATTAGCCGGAGAAATGGAAACAAAAGTCTGCTTCAGTGCATCCTGATAACCTTCTTTGTATTCCTTGATGTTAGAAGCGCCTTTAATGGATGAAACTACTTTATCGTTACAGTCTTTAAACTGAACCAATACTTTATTTCGTAAAAAACCACTGTCGTTGATGATATCTGCCATCAAAACATTGCAGGGATTACTTTGTGCTTCAGCCGGCCATTGTAACTTATCCGAAGGAATTACTGTATAATTTTTGCTTCTTAAGGTTTTGGTTAATAGATTATTCAACCCGAAATCTTCTTTAAAAGTTTCCAGTTTCGAAGGAAGAGAGATATATTTATAATCCGAAACCTTCTGTCCGAAAGCAAACATCGAACTGGCTGTTAATATGATAAGCGATTTTTTTTTCATTTACTTTAAATTTTAATCGTTTCTGAATTGCCCGATATCCAGTTTCAGAGAAAAGAAATTGGAATAGAAATTAGACCCTCCGATTCCGGAGTTTGTAATTGCATAATCCAGCGTAAGACCTCGGTATCTGATCCCGATTCCCGCACTCGGCTGGAAAGAAACTTTTCTTCTGAGATCTTCAATATCTGTAATCGACTGGAATCTGTTCACCCCCAATCTCACGAAAATCATTTTCTGATAGCCTAATTCTGCTCCGGCATACGGTGTTAAACTCGCAAAATCGGTAGAAACCAATGCGGCAGTTTTTGCAAAATCTACATTAATTCCCGCTTCTGGCAATACATATACACTGCTGTTGATTTCAAACATTTTACTTACACCTGCATTTAATTTCGGCATCGTAAGTTCCATTTTATCTTTTGGCGCAGGGTTGAATTCTTCTCCGTTAACCACTGTGGAAAGTTCTTTCTGGTTGACGCTCCAGAAGTTGACTGTAGTGGTTGCATCTCTCAGCATACCTCCCAGTTTCCAGCCGTTGTCCATTTTATAAATAGCCCCCACATCGAAACCGAAACCATATCCGTTGGCAAATTTCCCTACATTTCTGTAAACGATTTTAGCGTTAATCCCCACATCAAGCTTCTGATTTCCTCCCGGATTGAATGCATACGAAAGTATTGCTGCATAATCGGACTGTGAGAATTTGGTGATTTTGTCATAATCAATATTTCCTTCGGTGTCGATTAACTGCGTGGTATTTAAGATATTATCTACTCCCAATCTTACAACAGAAACTCCGAAAACTCCGGTTTCCAGAACTTTGGCATAGGCTAGATAATCGTATTTTGCGATAGACTCGAAATATTCGGCGTGCATTGCTGCGCCCTGCCAGTCTTTTTCCACGCCCATTAATCCAGCGGGGTTCCACATCGGGGAATAGACATCATCCTGATTGGAGATCACCGCACCTCCCATGGCAAGACCTCTTGCTCCGGCTCCGATGTTCAGAAATTCGTTGGAATATTTTCTGATGATCTGGGATTGCGATATCCCGAAAACCAGAGAGAATGCAAGTAAAAAATATTTTTTCATCATATCAATTGATGCTTAATTTAAAGTTTTTTGTTTTTTAGCTTTTATCAATCCGTTAGCAATGATTGCCAGTATCATAACTCCTGAAGCGATGTAAAAAATCGGGCTCATGTGTTCTGATTCCCCAAAGATAAAAAAAGCTAGTATAATTCCGTAAACCGGTTCTAAATTAACTGTTAAAATTAATGTAAAAGGCGAAATATATTTCATGAGATTCACCGATTCCAACATCGGAAAAGCTGTGAAAATACTTGCCAGTACACCTATTAACGCGATATCGCGGTAACTTATTTCATTTATCGAAAAAATTTGTCCTAAGAAGAGATAAAATATCAATAAAATAAACCATCCTGAGAATATTTCATAAAAAATAATATTTCCTGAACTTGTTTTTCCAAACATCTTTCCGTTGAAAACCGAAAAAATGGTTCCGAAAATGGCACACATCACTCCGTAAAAAATTCCTTCTTTGTACTGAAATTCTGTTTTGAAGATCAATAAAATACAGGCGACAATTACCACTCCCATGACGACTTCCGAAACATCAATCTTTCTTTTAAAAATCAAAGGTTCCAGAATGGATGCAAATAAGGTGGATAAAGACAGACAGCTTAAGGCGATGGAAACATTCGATATTTTAATGGAGTAAAAAAAGCAGTACCAGTGAAGCGCCATCGAAAAGCCGATTGCAGCCAACTGGAAAAATACTTTCTTCGAAACTTTAATGCTGTCTTTTTTGAAAACACGGATGTACACAAAAAGACAGATCGCCGCAAACAGCATTCTGTAAAAAACCAGAATTTCTGCATTCGCATGAATCAGTTTTCCCAAAATTGCTGTAAATCCCCACAAAAACACTATCAAATGCAATCTGAAAAGAGCCAATTTATGCATATCCTACCTTCTTTTACTATTTCTGCAAAAATACAAATAGGTTTTACATTTCGTGTAATAATTTTTCAGTAAAGCTTCTGATTTTCTGATAAAATTTAAAATATGGTTGATTGCCGGAAAACAGGATTTAAGATTCCTATTTAACATAAAATAAAAAAACCCTGAAAATTTATTCAACTTTCAGGGCCTTCAAATAATAAACTATTAAAAAAATAAACTAGGAACTTAGAGGAAGTAAAGATTTCACTCTCACTTTCTCTATTGTAAAGTTAGCAAATTACGAACCATAAAAAATATATTTTTTGTTAAATATTTCATAAAATTCTGAAAACCAATTTATTAAACATTTGTTTATATCCATTTTCATTCCATGTAAAAAATAGTATCTTTAAACGGAAAAAATTGAAATTTTTATGGACATTGAATTCAACAAAAGAGAAGATCAGAACAGATTAAAATTATCCGAAATCAATCGCTTATTGACAGAAATTAAAAAGGGAGGTGGTGAAAAGAGGCTGCAGAAGCTTCGTGAAGAGGGAAAAATGACGGCAAGAGAAAGAATTGACTATCTTCTTGATAAGGATTCTGATTCCATAGAAATTGGTGCTTTTGCAGGATATGAGATGTATGAGGAACACGGAGGCTGTCCAAGCGGAGGGGTTGTTGTGGTAATGGGGTATGTCTCTAAAAGACAATGCATCATTGTGGCAAATGATGCTTCTGTAAAGGCGGGAGCATGGTTTCCGATCACGGGTAAGAAGAATCTGAGAGCTCAGGAAATTGCCATGGAAAACAGACTTCCGATTATTTATCTGGTGGATTCTGCGGGAGTTTATTTACCGATGCAGGACGAGATTTTCCCTGATAAGGAGATGTTCGGGAGAATTTTCAGAAATAATGCTAAAATGAGTGCTGCAGGAATTATTCAGATTTCTGCTGTGATGGGAAGCTGTGTTGCAGGTGGTGCTTATCTTCCGATTATGAGTGATGAAGCGATGATTGTGGAGGGAACGGGTTCTATTTTCCTTGCAGGAAGTTATCTGGTAAAAGCGGCAATCGGGGAAAGTATTGATAATGAAACTCTGGGAGGAGCCACTACACATTGTTCGATTTCGGGAGTTACGGATTATAAGGCTAAAGATGATAAAGATGCGCTGAACAGAATTAAGAATATCATGAAGTCTTTAGGAAGTACGGAAAAGGCAGGTTTCGACAGAATTGAAAGTGTACAGCCGAAAGAAAAGCCTGAAAATATTTTCGGGATTATGCCTGTTTCAAGAGCGGATCAGTATGATACGTACGATATTATAAAATGTCTTGTAGACAATTCTGAGTACGAGGAATATAAGCCTGATTACGGGAAAAGTATTATCTGTGCCACGGCAAGAATCGATGGTTGGTCAGTAGGAATTGTAGCGAACCAGAGAAAGCTTGTAAAAAGCGGAAAGGGTGAAATGCAGTTTGGAGGGGTGATTTATTCTGATTCTGCGGATAAAGCAACGAGATTTATTGCGAACTGTAACCAGAGAAAAATTCCGTTGGTGTTTTTACAGGATGTAACCGGTTTTATGGTGGGTTCTAAATCTGAACACGGAGGAATTATTAAAGATGGTGCAAAAATGGTAAATGCTGTTTCTAATTCTGTAGTTCCTAAGTTCACGATTATTACAGGAAATTCTTACGGAGCCGGAAATTACGCGATGTGCGGAAAGGCTTATGATCCAAGGTTAATTGTTGCGTGGCCATGGGCAGATCTTGCGGTAATGGGCGGTGCACAGGCAGCAAAAGTTTTGGCACAGATCCAGGAGTCTACTCTGAAAAAGCAAGGAAAAGAAATTTCTGAGGAAGAACATAAAGAAATTCTGGATTCTATTTCGGCAAAATATAAGAAACAAACGGAAGCAACTTATGCAGCAGCAAGATTGTGGACAGATGCAATTATTAATCCTGTAGATACGAGAAAATGGATTTCTATGGGAATTGAAGCGGCGAATCATTCTCCGATTACAGAGAAATTTAATCTTGGAGTTATACAGGTTTGATAATTGATGATTGATTATAAATAAAAAAGATGTGGAAATTAATTCTACATCTTTTTTTGTTTTGAATGGGTAAGTTAGTCCAATATTTTAAATTCTGACTTTCACCTTAGCCCCGATTGCAGCATTTGTTTGAGCTCATTTTATAGATTCGGCGGCGGCTTTGCCGCTAGTCATGGTCGGAAGAAATTCCGACCTCTTTTAAGTTTTAAAAACTTTGTCTGGATTTCCTCCTGCAAAAATGATTAATACAGCTGTAACCATATCCCTTAGCTCCATAGCAATTCGTCTTTTAGCAGTTTTGTATCCCAGATTGTTCGCTTTTTTATAAATCAGCAGAAGTATTGAAGCAATCATTGTCATGTAAACCATTACCTCAATTCCGTTTTTATTGAGTGAAACCAAGTGCGTAAGATTAAGTTCCTGTTTGAGGAATCTGAAGAACACTTCTATATCCCATCGCTTCCTGTAATACTCAGAGATTTCTTTGGCCGAAAGTTCAAATTCATTGCTTAAAAACCAAAATTCCTTTCCCGTTTTCTCATTTTTAATAACCACCAGACGAAATTCATTGTCCACTTTACAGGATTTTCCATCCCTGTTTTCAATGGGGCTTCGTGCAAATATTTGTACCCTGCTGTCTTTCATCAATATCCATTCATCCCATTTTATAATACTTTGAGCAGTGAGGAAAGATTCCTTTTCCTCAAATTTTCTGTTTTCCTTTAGTCTTACGATAAACTTCACTGAGTTCTCATCGAAATTCATCATTGTTTTGGCAGATTGCAGCCCTCTGTCCATGACATATATATTGCCATGATGTTCTTCTTTTTTCATCTGCTTAAGAATAACCTCGGGCAGAGCCAGATCTTCTGATGAATAACGTTGTTCATTGAAAACCTCCACCCCGGAAGGAAGAATTCCGTCAAATGAAAAACTAAATTTTAAGAGCTTCTTCCCGCTATTATTGCTCATTCCCTCTTTCAATCTTGATGCTGCATGGGAAACCGTAGTGCTGTCTACCCTAATCAGGTTGTATTTTTCAATTTCTGTTCTATCATAAAGTTCCGAAAACCGCTCATACATATGGGCATAGATTTCTTTGAAGTAATGGGGATCTATTTTTGAGAGCCTTTCTGAAATAGAGCTGCGACGAATCCTCTCTTCTTCCCCTAATCCAAATAAAGCTTTAAAACCACTACTGTTAAAGGTGTCTTCCAATGTTCTCTGACTGAGTTTTTCATTATCAAAAATGCAAAACAAAAGCAGATAAAACATTTTTTCGCCGTGTAAAACTTTACTGTAATAATCTACTTTTGTAGTGGCAGAGAGATGACTAAGTAAAGCTTTGGGAATAAATTCTAAAATGTGTTTAAGTGAAATTTTGTGGTCTATAAAAACGGACATAAATAGTTAATTATCAGTTATAAATATATGAAATAAAAACCAAAACAACAATTCAATTAATTGAAAATCATATAGTTAAATTAAAAAAAACATTATTCAAAATAATAAAAAAATCTTCCGACCATGACTAGC
>APMI01014340.1_pt1 | contig 11989 bp, 5 predicted proteins | sample 667938 | NCBI WGS metagenome assembly APMI01 (sample SAMN01084076, study PRJNA167559) | wastewater metagenome | biome: Wastewater | place: Denmark: Ejby Moelle, Odense | collected 2011-11-28 | reverse complement strand
GCAGTGCTTTCAGTTTTACAAAAAGAAATGAATATTTTAAAAAATATTCAAATTATCTTCAAAGGAAAAATTCATTATGATATTTCGTTGGATAGCTGGGTTTGGCAATGTAATAATTTTAATTGTGAATTTCTTTTAGAATATTTTGATAAATATTCTGTATTTAATCCTTATAAAACAGCAAAATTAAGAGGACTAAGACGTTTTTTATTTTATAAGAAAGAAAATTATCATTTAGATATCAATAAAAAAAAGCTATTAATAAATTATATAAAAGTTTTTAATAAAAAATGATTAAGATAGAGTCCATTTATTGCTTTTCTTTTTTTGTTTGCTTGTCTTCTTTGAAGAAAAGAAGACAAGAAAAGAAGATAAAAAGTTAGCACCCTGAAGTATATATTTTAATTATACCTGGCTTTGGTATTATAAGCCATGTTATATCAACTTTTGCTAAAAAACCTATTTTTGGTTATTTAGGAATGGTTTACGCTATGTGTAGTATTGGTATTTTAGGCTTCATTGTATGGGCACACCATATGTATGTTGTAGGATTAGATATTGATACTCGTGCATATTTTACTGCAGCAACAATGATTATTGCAGTACCTACTGGAATTAAAATCTTCAGTTGGATTGCTACAATGTGGGGTGGAAGTATTGAATTACGTACACCTATGTTATTTGCTGTAGGTTTCTTATTCTTATTCACAATTGGTGGAGTAACTGGAGTAGTATTAGCAAACTCTGGTCTTGATGTTGCTTTCCATGATACTTACTACGTAGTAGCACATTTCCACTACGTATTATCAATGGGAGCAGTATTTGCATTATTTGCTGGTTTCTACTACTGGATTGGTAAAATTACTGGATTACAATACCCAGAAACTTTAGGTCAAATCCATTTCTGGATGATGTTCTTAGGTGTTAATATTACTTTCTTCCCTATGCATTTCTTAGGTTTAGCTGGAATGCCTCGTCGTATTCCTGATTATCCTGACGGATATGCTGGATGGAACGCTGTAGCTAGTTACGGTAGCTATTTATCAATAACTGCTGTATTATTCTTCTTCTATGTGGTATATAAAACACTTACAAGTGATGAAGTATGTCCACGTAATCCTTGGGAAACTACACCTGGTGTATCTCCAACATTAGAATGGTTATTACCATCACCACCAGCATTCCATACTTTTGAAGAAATTCCTTGTATTAAATAAAAAATAATTTTTAATACCCTAATTACTTAGGGTACATATAAGAATTTCTTTTTTAGATTGATTTACTTGCTATAAATATGAAAGTAAGTTAAGAAAATAACTGTTAAGGTATTGGGGTATTATGAAATAATACCACCTGTTTACACAAAGTGGTAAAAGACTTCGTTAAGGTTTTTTGGGGTATTATGGAATAATACCTCTTAGCTTCTCGTTAAGGAGCCAATACCTTAACAGTTATTTTATTTTTTTAAATAGAATTTTCAAAATCTATTATTTTAACTTGTATTATACTTAACATAAAAAGATAAATTAATCATTTCATAAAGATAATGATGACACTCTTATAGGATAACATAAGTTGAAGATTGGTATTATTATTTTAAACTTAGTTTTTTAAAAATAAAAAATAGCCTTAAAATTTACTATAATAGAAAAAATATAATTGAGTTTGATCCTGGCTCAGAATGAACGCTAGCCGTAGGCTTAACACATGCAAGTTGTACGTTTATGTATTAACATACAAAAAAGTAGCGAACGGGTGAGTAACGCGTAAGAATCTGCCTTTTAATCTGTGGAATATGGAAGCCCTTAGGGACTAAATAGAATCATGGATAATAAATAAAGAAATAAATTTCGTTAAAAGATGAGCTTGCGTAAGATTAGGTAGTTGGTAAGGTAAAGGCTTACCAAGCCAAAGATCTTTAGCTGGTTTGAGAGAATGATCGGCCACATTGGGAATGAGAGACGGCCCAAATACTTTAGAGTAGCAGCAGTGAGGAATATTGGACAATGGGCGCAAGCCTGATCCAGCTATACGGCGTGAATGTAGAAGACTGTATTGGTTGTAAAATTCTTTGATGATATTAGAGATTATGACAACGTATCATCAAAAAGTCCCGGCTAATCTCGTGCCAGCAGCCGCGGTAATACGAGAGGGGCAAGCGTTATTCGGAATGATTGGGCGTAAAGCGTGCGTAGATGGTTTTTTGTGATTTATGGCTAAAATCAAGGCAACACCTTGATAATTCATAAGCTGCAATCAACTTGAGTCGATATTAGGAGAGTAGAATTCCTGGCGTAGGGGTAAAATCTGTTGATTTCAGGAGGAATACCTAAAGCGAAAGCAGCTCTCTAGTATACTACTGACATTGAGGCACGAAAGCGTGGGTAGCGAAAAGGATTAGATACCCTTGTAGTCCACGCCGTCAACTATGACCTTTTTCTATTTCTCTTCGAAAGGGGGGAAGTGGAGTAGCTAACGCGTTAAATGGTCCGCCTGAGGAGTACGGTCGCAAGATTAAAACTCAAAGGAATAGACGGGGACCCGCACAAGTGGTGGAACATCGCGGTTTAATGCGAAACAACGCGCAAAACCTTACCAGTCCTTGATATAATACTTTTTACTTTTTTGTAAAACTTTTAAAGATATTATAGTCTTTAAATGATGTATTACAGGTGTTGCATGGCTGTCGTCGGTTCGTGCCGCAAGGCGTTGGATTAATTTCTTTAACGAACGAAACCCCTGTTTTCATTTGCTAATATATTTATGATCACATAAATATAAGTACTTTGAAATTACTGCCAGTGATAAATTGGAGGAAGGAAGGGATTACGTCAAGTCCTCATGACCCTTATGGGCTGGGCTACACGTGTGTTACAATGGCGAATACAAAAAGATGCAATGATGAAAGTCGGAGCGAACCTATAAAATTCGTCAAAGTACAGATTGTTTTCTGCAATTCGAAAACATGAAGAAGGAATCACTAGTAATCGTGGATCAGCACGCCACGGTGAATCAGTACTCGGGTCTTGTACTCCCCGCCCGTCACACTCTGGAAATCGACAAGGTTGTAAGTCTGTATTAGTATATTGATTTAAGAATTATTCTTGAAAGAATATGGTAAATTATTTTAATAGAAAATGCACCCAGAATTTTTTTGGTAACTGGAGTGAAGTCGTAACAAGGTAACCGTAGGGGAACCTGCGGTTGGATTATCTCTTTTTTTTATTCTTTCTTACACTTTTCATCATGAAATTATGAATGTGTAAACATAAAGTATAATAAAAATAATTTAACTTTTATTTTTTATTGCTTAACTTCGTTGTTTGTCTTAGTATTATTTCATAATACCCCAGCTCTTTTCTTCTTTTCTTCTCTTTAAGAAGACAAGATAACAAGACAAGAAGAAAGAAAAGAATAAATTTATTAATTTTATATTTTATAATAAAAGTCCCTTTCGTCTAGGGGTTAGGATTCCACCTTTTCACGGTGGCGACACGAGTTCGATTCTCGTAAGGGATATAAAATTATTTAGAATTTTATTATATTTCTTTTTCTAGCGTCTGTGGTTTTGCCTGCTTAAACTATACTTTATTAGTTTAATAATTAATTATTCGATGGCGGATATAACTTAGTAGGTTAAAGTGTTAGATTGTGGCTCTTGAAACATGGGTTCGAATCCCATTATTCGCCTTTTTTTGGCTAACTAAACAAAGTTTAGTTAAGCTATGCTTGATTTTATAAAAAATGAACCACCCGAACCCATTTTGAATTCGATTAATCTTTTTACTTAAAAAGTAGTGAAAGTTTTTTACATCATATGTACTGCTGCGCGCGGGAGACGTGATTTATATCAAGCAATTTTTTATGCTTCATAAAATGAAGATGTATAACTTGGGGGTATTATTTCATAATACCTATGATATTTATTATATTCTAGTGAAGCAAAATATATAATAAGACATTAGTTTTGTGATATAAACTTCGTTTTATAAATCAAGAATAGCTAATATAAAAAGAAACATCATTTCATGCCTTTGGGATACACAAAGTGTACCAACACACAGAGTATGACGCAGTCTGGTAGCGTGCCCGTTTTGGGAACGGGATGTCGCAGGTTCAAATCCTGCTACTCTGATATTTCTATTCTTTATTTGGTTGAGCTTATATGTAGGGTATTTGGTATCTTCATAAAACGCATCATGAAATGATGATGTATCTTTAGATAAGAGCACTAAACTTCTAAGTTCTATTACTTTTATGCTTTGTGTAATCAATAATATTTAGTTGAGAATAAAAGCGAGTAGAGGGAATCGAACCCTCATCTTATGCTTGGAAGGCAGATAATTTACCATTAATATATACTCGCTTTTTTGTTATTAAAATTTCTCAAATAAATAAAAAAATATTTTAGTATGGATTTGCTCAAATATTGCTATTTTTACACATTCCACCTATCACGTAGTAGTCTTCTACGAATTCAAAAACTTGTTTACAGGTTAGTTTCCCGCTTGAGATGCTTTCAGCGGTTCTCTAGTCCAAACTTAGCTACTCAGCTATGCTACTGGCGTAACAACTGATACACCATAGGTTTGTGATTTCCGGTCCTCTCGTACAAAGAAATCGTCCTGGCAATTTTTAACACCCTAAATAGATAGAAACCATACTGTCTTCAGTTCTAGCTACAATAATATACAAAATTATAGAAAGCTAGGCTTTGATCACTCAAAGCAATTCCCTAATTACTTAGGGGGCAGACTATACCTTCATCTTGTCGGTAAAAAAACAAGAGTTGCCGTGTTATATCTCTAATATATAAGAATATTGCAGAGATATCTTAGTTTTCATCATGAAATGATGAAACTAAAGTCGTTACAGGGTTTTTTTGACGTAGTATTGTGTCTTTTATTAATAAAGAAATAATACCAAATTTAGCTTTTACCTTCGTCTTAAATAACAAATATTTTATAATTTGTTATTTATTAAAAAAACTTCCCACGGTATTGCCCTATATATCGTATGGAATATAATATAGGGTTTCACCGTTATGAGGCAAATTTTACATAAGGATCACTCCTTAAGGTCGCAAGAATTCATGGTTTACGACGTATTAAACCCAACTCACGTACCACTTTAATCGGCGAACAGCCGAACCCTTCGAACCTTCTACAGCTCGAGGATGTGATGAGTCGACCAGTTATGTTATCATTTAGGCTCTTTATCCTAAATTTCTACTCTTCACAGAGTAGCTCAGACTATGTCATTAACTTGTACTCTAATTAAAATTATTAATTATTAAGAACATATTTCTTTAATAAATTCATTTTGTTCCACATTATATGAAAAATAATTGAATTTATTAAGCATTATTAGTCTTAACAATTTTATACATCAAACTAGGTATCATAAACTGATTTACTAATTCATATAATAATTGATAGTCTCGATTTGGAATTTCAATTATATAATAAATAGTTTTATGTGGAATTACATAAGAATGTAATTTAAATTTTTTATTTAACTCATCTAGGGGTATTATGAAATAATACCTAAGTTGCTGATTTTCTTCGAATGTAAAACTTTGAGAATGCAATTGAAGTGTTTTACCATTATTTTGCAAACTTCCATCACACATAATCCAATAAGCAAATCCTGCTGGAGTTAAATAATCAGTAATAATTCCTTTTTTAAAACTTTTTACACGTTTATTTCCAATTTTTTTATTTTTTTCATAAAAGATTTTATAAAGTTTTGTAAAATCGGGAAAAGAAAAAGTCTTAAACCAATAACTTTTAAGTGTTATTTTATCTTTTAAAAATATTGGTTTATTACACTTCGTGTAATACAGGCTCAATCATAAAACAATATTTTTAAAATAAATCAAATAAATGATAACAAAATTCTTTTTGTTTCCATCCTTGTTCAAATTTAATGTATGCTTCATGCATCATTTCATGATGAAAAGACTAACGTGATACATTGTAGCATCACCTAAGAGCATTCCAACAGCAATGTCGAATAAATTTTTACAAAGTTTTTTTATAATTTTGCCAATGTTTTGAATTAAAATGAAATCCATCTTTAGTATTTCTAATAATTTTTTCGCTATTTTTTTTGCTGATCATTAGATTTCTTTACAAGTTAGCGGGCGCTCGTGGAGAGATTATTGGTAGGAAATCCTCACTCTCTAGTCGTTGAACGTTCATTTCTACTATGCTTTCATTTATTTCTTTCTTTCCCTATTCCACTACGTGGAACAATAACGGGAAGAAGTGGAAAATGAATTCCATTTGAAATGCTTCGCTGCAAATTGTCTCTTAATCGGGTTAAATTATAAATTAAAGAGAGATCCTTGCAATTCACCCACTTTAGCCTCGACTATTGGCTTAATTTAATCGAGGTGCCAAACGATTCCGTCGATATGAGCTCTTGGGAATCATCAGCCTGTTCAATTATGTTATCATAGAAGTGTTTATCTTCTATTTCTATATGTTTCCATATAGTTCAGACTATGTCATCAACTTTTATTAATATAAAATAAAAAGTTGCTGGGCGCTCGTGGAAAATTTATTGGTAAGATATCCTCATTCTCTAGTCGTTGAACGTTTTCTTCTACTAATTTTATAAAAATAAATAATATAATATCTATTCGAAGAACTTCGCTGCAAATTAGCATAGATATATTAAAGGTATTATTTATAATAAAAAAATATTATTTATAATATCCAAAATCCTTAGCCTTCTTGCAATTCACCCAGTTATTGCCTTTATATCTCTATAAAGCGGGACTTACAAACTGAATCCCTAGCGTATCATTTGATCCGTTGAGCGAGAGCCTTTCCACGAAGTACTCCCGGGTCACTATGGCCGACTTTCGTCTCTGCTTGACTTGTAAGTCTTACAGTCAGGCAAGCTTATACCATTACGCTCTACAACTGATTTCCTTCCAGTTTGAGCTTACCTTCGCACGTTTTCGTTACTCTTTAGAAAACGACCGCCCCAGTCAAACTACCCATTATACACTGTTGCTATAATATATAAAATAAAGCTTAGAAAAACGATATAGAAAGGGTGGTATTTCAAGGATGTTTAAAAAACTCCCACCTATCCTCTACATTCAATATCCTTTTTCAACGTATAATTGCAGTAAAGATGCTTAGGGTCTATTCGTCTAGTTTAGGGAACTCCGCATCTTCACGGAGAATTCAATTTCACTGAGACCATATTAGAGACAGCGGAGCAATCGTTACACCATTCATGCAGGTCGGAACTTACCCGACAATAAATTTCGCTACCTTAGAACTGTTATAGTTACAGCTGCCGTTTACTGAACATTAATTTTAAAGCTTGAATTTTATAAAATAAGCAACAAACCTCTCCACTTAAGTTTTCAGCACCGGGCAGGTGTCAGACCCTATATATCGCGTTACCGCTTTGCAGAGTCCTGTGTTTTTAGTAAACAGTCGTCGCTCCCGATTTTGTGCCACCATTTTTTTTTAATAAAACGGTCCTCCTTATCCCTAAGTTACGGAGGCAATTTGCCGAGTTCCTTTAATATGGTTCTCTCTACGCCTGAGTATATTCTACTCATCCTCCAGTGTCGGTTTGTACGGTGTTATTTTAATTTTTTCGTTATTTCCTGGAATAGGTATTTACTAAAAAAAATCCATTTATTTTCTAGTAAAGGTACTATTCGTAATCGAAAAAAACATCAAGAAATTTTCATTCTTGTACCCATCACATAGAAGCAATCGCTTATATATTTAGGGGCCGATTAACTCTACATTAAATTCTAGTATGTAGAAAACACTGAATTTTCGGCGATCATGAATCGCACATGATTTTACGTTACTCATGTCAACATTCTCACTTCTGATATATAAAAGAAATACTTACATATTCCTCATAGTCTACTTACAGAACGTTCTGCTACCCTATATCTTTAGAGAAAAATAAAGATATAGCCGCCGCTTCGGTGGTATATTTGAGCTCCGTTACATTTTCGGCGCTACAAAGCCTATATTACACGAAGTGTAATACATTGTTTATTTTTAATAAACGAAATTAGACCAATGAGCTACTACGCTTTCATTATAAGATGGCTGCTTCTAAGCCTACTTGCTGGTTGTCTAGGCTTTATAACTTCCTTTACCACTAGATATACGCTTTGGAACCTTAGCGATCAGTCTGGGCTGTTTCCCTCTCGACTTTGGACCTTAGCGCCCAAAGTCTGATTCTAAAGATTTGTAAGCAGGTATTAGGAGTTTCCTTGGATTTAGTAAGGCTTTGGGCCACCCTTACCCAACGAGTGCTCTACCCCCTGATTACCAACTTTAGACTTTACCTAAATAAATTTCGCAGAAAACCAGCTATCTCCGAGTTCGATTGGCTTTTCACCCCTAATCACAAATCATCCCCGCCTATTGCCACAGACGTGGGTTCGGTCCTCCAAATTTTGTTAAAAATTTTTCAACCTGTTCATGACTAGATCACTCGGTTTCGGGTCAAATAAATGACACTCTATTTTCAATAATTAGAAAATTTATCGTTTTGTCTGCGCCTCCACACTATTGCTTAAGCTAGCTTCATTTATTTACTCGTTGACCCATTATACAAAAGGTACCCCATTACTCTGTAGAAAAATACAAAGCTTTGAGTGCTTGTATACATCCAGTTTCAGTATTTATTTCACTTCTTTTTCACCTTTCCCTCACGGTACTAGTTCACTATCGATGTAAAGTGCGTACTTAGGCTTAGAGGGTGGTCCCCCTATTTTCAAACAAGTTTGCTCTCGTTTTACTCTGCATTATTATTATTTAGTATACTTTGGGGTATTATGAAATAATACCATACACAGGGCTTTAACCTTCTCTGGCGTGTTATTTCAAACTACTTAGCTTATGGCAAAGTGCCAACCATGATACAATACAAAAATAATAATAAAAGGCCTATTCCGCTTTCGCTCGCCACTACTCACGGAGTCTCGGTTGATTTTCTTTCCACTAGTTACTAAGATGTTTCAATTCACTAGGTTTAAATCTTTTATTGAGTTTCCTCTATGGAGATCTGGATCATACTTGTTTTACGACAATAGATCACAGCTTTTCGTTTCGCTATACGTCCAAAATCACTTTACTCTAGGCATCCACTAAATGTACATTATTAATATTCTTTAATACCTAATATTTATCTAATTTTTATTTCTATTTCTTATCTTTTTTCTTTGAAAATAAGAAGAATGAAAATAAGCAAAAAAGTTAAGACACAAGAAATAATACCTATAAATGATATATTCCTATAAGAGTGTCATCCTTTATTTTCCCTACATCATGTATTTCTTTTTGTGGGGGTAACCATCATGAAATGATGGTACACCTCTTATTTCTATTTTCTATAGCTAAATTAAGTTTAGTTAAAAGTGTTTTCTCTTTTCTTATAAGAAAATAGACATAAGATTAAATATTATTTATCCAAAATAGAAGAGCGGAAAAAGGGACTCGAACCCTCGACATCTGCCTTGGCAAGGCAACGCTCTACCACTGAGCTATTTCCGCTTGATCTTAAACTTTGATTAAAACAGTTCCTTTGACTTCGTCTTTTATTTCTAAGTGTATAAAGATAAGAAATAAATATCCTTTTTCTAAGAAATAAATATCCTTTTTCTAAGAAATAAATATCCTTTTTCTAAGAAATAAATATCCTTTTTCTAAGAAATAAATATCCTTTTTCTAAGAAATAAATATCCTTCTTCTGTGGTATACTTTTATACACATTTATTTATATAAAAGTATACCACAAAGGCTATTCTTTTTCTTCTTTGAAGAGTGCGCCATTTCATGATGCATTTCATGATGATTAAACGAAGTTAAGAAAAGTTATAAGTGTAAAAAGTCTTCTATTTCTTCTTCTTTATTTTGGTTTACTTTTAAAAAAACAAAACAACAGCGAAGCTTAAGATCCCTTTTTAGAAACGTCAATAGATTGTAAAATCTTATATAATTTTTTATAAAGAGCGTATGTAAATTCTATTGATGTGTTATTACATGGAATTGGATAACTAATTCCAGTAATATTTTCTCTTGTAGAAGTACAAGCAATTATAGGAATATGAAGCCTATTTGCTTCAAGAATTAGGTTTTTATTATCAGAAGGATTGAATATAAAAATAATATCTGGTTTTCTTTGAAGAGACATTACAATAGATTCTAAACTTTGTTGTTCTCTATTACCAGATAGATAAATAGAATCTTCTTCATTAAGGAAACCATATCCTTGAAAACATTTTTTAATTTTTTGATATCTTGCAGGGTTTATATTATATTTTTCACAAAATTTTAAACAACGTTGTGAAAATTTTATATAACAAACAATAGATTTTGATATTTGTTTATAATTATCTAATGTACCACCAATCCATTTATATAAACAATAAGATACCGAAGAAAATGTTGATTTCGGTAAATTTTGTTCCATGAATTTCATCCAATTTAATGATAATTTATAAAATTCTGGGTTTGTATTTACAATTAATATAGAACCTCCTTTTTCTAAAATTTGAGAACATACATAAAAAGCCCTAGATAAACATTTTTGAGTTTGTTGAATGTTACAAATAGTAATTCCATCGCGTATTCCTAAATGATAATTAGCCATTGATGGATGCCATGAGTTAGATTCTGATAAACGTATTGATTTATGACCTAAATGCACACCATCTTTATAATTTTTTAATTTTTCATCATTAAAAATCAAAGGCATTGAATTTTCATATAAATTTTTATCAGACATTATATAATTTCTTTTTCCTGTGGTATTCTTTTCTTTTTATTATAGAAAATGAGTTTAGTAAAACACTTAGATACCACCACCACTTTGTGGCATGTTAGAGCGGAGGTAGGACTCGAACCTACAACCTTCAGATTATGAGCCTGACGAGCTAACCATTTGCTCTTCTCCGCTTTTTTATTTCTCTTATTCTGACTACATGAAGAAATAAGAAGTTCTCTTATTTTTCATTTTTTTGAGTATGGCAGGTCTCGAACCTACGACCATCAGGTTAAAAGCCCGATGCTCTACCAACTGAGCTACATACCCTTTTTTTTAAGTTTTTTTCTTATCTTCTTCAATGAAGAAAGAAAAAGATAAGAAAGAAACTTAAAGAAGAGGTTAAGGGCAGAATCGAACTGCCATTCTAGGATTTGCAATCCCATACATTGCCATTATGTTACTCAACCTCTAACTTGTTTCTATTTTCTTACCACGAAGTGGATTTTCTTACCACGAAGTGGACACTTTTAACTAAACTTAATTTAGCTATAGAAAATAGAAATAAAAATTATATAAAAATTTATTATTTATAACAAATCCAAACTTTTATACCTAATAACCCAAATGGTGTATGTGCACTTGTTGAAGCAAAATCAATTCTATTTTCAAAAACATGCCCCCCAGTAGATCCATATTTAATAAATTCTTGAGTAGCACGTTGTGCTTTCTTAGATTTACCACCTACACGTCCACTACAAGTTATACGAATACCTCGAATAAATGGTTGCATACTTGCTTGTCGAGCTATTCTATTTCTCAGTCGTGAAAAAGAAATACGTCTTTCTAAAAAATAAACGATCTCATCTGCAAGAAAAATAGCACTTTGCCAACATTGTCGACTTACAAAAGGATAAAACTGTACATCAATATTTGATAATTGCGACGATAAATAATTTTCAAAATGATTTCTATATTTAAAGTGCTTATTAGATATATTTAATTGAGAACTTTGAAATTGATTAAATAATAAGTTAGTACATAATTTATTATCAAGTAATTTTTCATGATTTTTATTAACAATATCTTGTTTTTTATAATAATGTAATGCTAATAAATTATGTAATAATTGATGTTTATTATTTTTAACTTCATTCGCTCTTTGAACAAGACCAGAAGGAAGAATAATAATATCATTTTCCACGTATCCAATAGTTGGTACACTTTG
>APMI01025242.1_pt1 | contig 11993 bp, 7 predicted proteins | sample 667938 | NCBI WGS metagenome assembly APMI01 (sample SAMN01084076, study PRJNA167559) | wastewater metagenome | biome: Wastewater | place: Denmark: Ejby Moelle, Odense | collected 2011-11-28 | reverse complement strand
AAGCTAAGGCACAGCAGTTTAGCTTAGAAATTTTCCAGTGTTAAGCCCAAAGCTAAAAAATAGAGTACTGGTTGGTATTCGACCATTCAGAAAAGGCGGTATCCGATTGGAACATTAGAAAATAGGATCCAAAAATGTGATATACAATTATGGACACGGTGGAGCAGGAGTTTCTTTAGCACCAGCATGTGGTGTGGAAACTGCATAAATCGCTGCCAAAGTTGTCGGACCGAGTAAAAAAGTGGCAGTTCTAGGAGCAGGTATCCTAGGACTTTTTAGTGCCTTATAATGTGTAGATAAGGGGATGTCTGTCACAATATACGCAGATAGAATTCCAATTCCAAATTAAAAAACAGTTCTCAATATGATAACCAGTTAAATAGCACCAGGGTATTGGCTTCCGTTCAACTATTAATTTTCCGATTTGGATCAACATCGTAGAAGGACTGAAATATCATTTAAAAAATATAATGAGTGGGTGAAGAAATCTAAGCATATCTATGAAATATAGTGTTATGAACAAATGACCGACTAATTATTCAAACAGTCAGCTCCAGATTTCATAATAAATACTTCAAAGCATATGAAATTAAAATTAGGGAATAAATAATTTGACGTTATAAATTTCAAGACTCTACAACTGAACTTACAGCTATACCTCCAAGATATGCTTCAATAATGCAAGAAAAAAGGCATAAAATTTGAGAAAAAACATTTATCCTCAATCTCAGACTTATAAACTATAAAATAGGACACAATTATTGCTTGTTTAGGCCTATATTCTAAAAAAATATTCAACGATAACAATGTCTACGGTCTCAAAGGACATCTCATCGAACTCCGCAATATAACTGGTATCAAAGCTGTGTTCGGATTTCAGTTCAATGGTGGATAAATCGGACTGTATTGTCTTGGCGATAAAGTGTTGATTGGATTCTCAATGGATCGGGATTAAGAGATGAGTATTAAAGAGGATACTGTCAAAATATTGGAAAATCGAGCTTACGATTTTTATAAATATATTGGGCTTGATGTTCAGCCTAAGCTTTGATTGTAACATAATTAATTATGTTTGTTGATTTACGTATATTAATTTTAGTTTAGTATATATTATTAAGCTAACCAAATAAATGAACAGTAGTATCACAATAACTAATTTTCCTTAAATTTCAGCAACCCAAAAGAAGAGAGTATTAGTGGGAGTCAGACCTTTCAGGAAAGGAGGAATCAGACTATAAAAATAGCAAATAAAAGACAAAACAATTGTTCACAATTATGGCCATGGTGGAGCTGGAGTCTCTTTGGCTCCTGCAACCGCTTAATAAACTGCTGAGCTGGTCTCTACTTTGTGCAGTAAAGGATAAAGTGTATCAGTAATTGGCTCAGGAATTATCGGTCTGATGTCGGCACTATAATGCGCTGCCAAAGGATATAAAGTAACTGTCTATGCTGACCGTATCCCAGTACAAGGATAATCCGATGTATCAGTCATGTGTACAAGTGAAATCGCTCCAGGATACTGGCTGCCTTATCATTATGAGTTTTCTGACCAGAAACAACACGATAGAAGAAGTGAAAGATCTTACTTGAAGTATATCTAATATGCGAAAACTTCGAAAAGTATGAGGAAAATTCAAGTTTTCTAGGATATGGACTTAAAGTAAATCAAATAGAAAGCACCCTAGTTTGTTTCAAACACTTGCAAAAATGTAAATGTAAAAATTGACACAAAATAATTTCCAATGGTTTATTTTGAGACTCTTCAGATTCATTTACAGCAATTTTTGCAAGAACTTATTAAAAAATGTCAGTAAAAAGGGGTAAAGTTCGAGAGTCGACAATTCGATAACATTTAAGAAGTATTAAAATTACCAACTAAAGTTATAGTAAACTGTATGGGTCTAGGATCTAAAAAAGTATTCAAGGACGAAAATATGTATGGAGTTAAAGGTCATTTAATTTAGATCAACAATTCATCGAAAATTAAAGGAATATTTGGATTTAAATATCAAGGAGAACCTGTAAAAATGTACTGCTTTGATGATAAGATTTTACTAGGCCTCACTAAAGAGTATTCTGATGCAAATTAAATGAATCAAAAACTTGCTGAAAGTTTAGAACAAAGGGCATATAATTTTTATAAATCTTTGGGACTGAGCTCGCCTAAACCAAAACTATGATTAATTCATTTTACATTATTAAATAAGACTTGAATATTATAATACATAAATAATAGCCAACAATCTAATAAATGACCACAACCCGTTCCCTGTTAGTTACTGTATTTTTGTTAACAATTTTCTCTCCATTGATAACAAGTTCAAAACTGTCATACTCAATCTCGAAATCATATTTGGATTCTTCATCATCGTCAGGAACTTCATCAAGCATAGCTTTAGGCAAACTAAAAATAATTGAATAAGGCGACACGAACCAAGCCTTCATATAATCAAACGAGCCAACATTCATAACTCCATAATAATTAACAAAATACAATACAATAATTTTGACATTCAAATAAGACAAATCTCAAAAAGAGTACCGTACAGTGGTGAACAAACAGCCCAATATGCCCGCACATTTCAGTTAGAAAATAATTGTCAATATGGCCAATGACAATGATGTCGTTGCTTTCAATTATCTGCAGCAGAAACAAATTAATTAAGATATTTCTGTAGAAATTTATTAGCCTTAAAAAGGTGTGGAATTTGTGTTCAAAGTTTAAACACAGCAGAAACAAGTTGTACAAGAAGAGAGTTTCTTCAGTAAATATGTAAAAATATTTATTATTTTAGAAATGGCCATTGATTATCGGAGGAGTTCTATTGTATATGACCATGATGAATGCCGATCCACAGAAAGCGCAAGGTGGTGCACCTGCAGCTGGTGGGCAATGATCAATATATTGTTATTTGTATAAAATATAATAGAGTATGTAAAATATCACTTTTTGAAAAAATTATCTGTCTAGGTCAAATAATAAACTCCCTCACTTAAGAACTGATACTCGTATTTCTATTTAATCGATATGCTCACTTGCTTGAATTGAAGAACTGTCTTTTTTTCGTCTACTTTTAAATAAATGGAGTATATTTTAGGTTTGTAAATCACGCTATTCGCAACTGTTAAAGTAAATAAATCTAAAGGAATTTCTATTTTTAATTAAAGAATAATTTAAATTCTGTGGTTTTATTTAAGCTATTTTATTGATTTTGATAAAATTTGAGCTTATTTTAATGTAGAGACTGTCAAAAATAATTGCAAATTATTATGTCCACTTTATTCTGTTAATTTGTGCATTTTAGTAATATGTTACAGAGTAGATTCAATACGATATGAACGACAATTTTATTGTTCACATTGACTTTGAACGTTGAATATGGTGCTAATTTGGTTGAAAGACGATGATCTGCCCTCGGTTACGGTATTTTGGTTTGACAATTTGGTGTAATAGAGAGTAGTTTCATTCTCAAGCCCATTTAAATGTAGGTTTTTGTTCACCCAGGCATACTCTTCAGGGTTTTATTTGATTATTACAAGTTTGTTTTCGTAGTTATTTGGTTACGTTAATAAAATAAGTTCATATAGACCTCTACTTGCTTTAAGTCTTACAATTTGTAATGCCTTAGCTGTCTTAGCCATATTTTTCAAAAATAAGGTGATAATTTTCGTATTTGGCATCGATAGAGAAGAGTTATACGCTTTTTCTTATTGCTCTTCCATTATTTTAAACTGATCAAAGCTATACAGAGTAATTTTACCCATTTTCTCAATTCTAGAAGGCCCAAATGCACAAGAAACCAAAATTAATTGCGCCACACTCACTATCCATAACATTGCTTCAATATAATAATTTGTATTATGAGATTTTCTGATTATTTTGAACAATGAGAGTTTAATAGAGTAGTTGTTTTTTATTTTGAGGGTAAGTTTAGTGCTGCGATTACGTAATAATGTAAAATAAAATCAATAAATAGATATGTATAAATTTGAATATCAAATATCATTGAATATATTTTATTTCAACTTATGTCAAAGAAATAAGCCACATTTTTGAGAAACTGGACCGATGTCGGAACTCCTGACTCAGGAATCGTTAGGGAATCTACCACCGGAAGAGAAGGTGAACGCAGAATTATTGCTTTGGATCCTCTTTACGACACCAAGAACGAACAATTCATTTACAATTACAGAAGAGAAACCGGTCTACCCTTCGTGAGCGCCTATGGTTCAGAAGTCTTGGCTCTTGAAAAGGCACCAAAGAATGTCGACAAGAGACAAAAGTAAGAGTATAAAGATCCTTACAGCCACATGGCTGTCATTACTGAGAGAATTCCTCACAGACTCGTCGATGCTCCTCAACTTACTTACCCAGAATCTCTTTACGTTCTCGACAGATCACTTGAGGGCTTCGAAACTGCTTACGACAAGTGTGGACCCATGAGAGTCAACGACAGGATGATTGGTTTCAATAATGAGGGCCACTGCAAAGTTTGGGTCAATGAAGACTTTGCCAATAACCACCCTTCTTATCCCAGAAGAAGACTTATGTCAACCAGAGTCGATTCTCGAGAACTCCTTGAAGGAAGATACTCGCACCAGCTTCCAACTTCCGCTGATGAGGCTGATATGGTCCAAGATGTTGTTGACACCGTTGAGAATTACAGCGAAGAAGGTCGATTCCCTGAACCTTTCAGTTCAAGAATCCACCAAAGAGGATTATCATTTGCTGAAGCTAGAAGACTTCTTCACGACAACATCGTCGAAGGAAGAGTCCCCGTTCCTGACAGAGTTGATCTCTTCACTAACAGAGTGCGAGGATACAGAAAAGTAACAACAACAACCCAAGCTCCTCAAACCACTACAGTAACTCAAGTTCAACGACCCCAGACAACAACAGTGACCCAAATTCAGCCAGTTACTACAACCCAAGTGATCCAGCCAGTAGGTCAAGTTACTACCTCAACAGTGCAGAGTACTCAAGGTTACAGATTCAACTATCTTCCCCCAGACAGACCCTACCATCCTAACATCTTCGCTTCAAGAGTTGGAGAACCCATCGTCAGCAACGGTCATCGTTGGGCATGATTCAACCCCATATAATCTTTAAATTAATCAGTCATACATAATATATTATATGATAAACTCAAAATATAAATGCATACAATATCTTAAATATTTGTCCTTCACTTTGAAGAGTGATCATTTTTATAAGCATCCTCTATCTTTACATTCGCAACCTCGATTTTAGCATCTGAATTGGCTTTCTTATCACTGTTATTATTATTATCAACCTAAATGGACACTTCCTATTAATTATTATTATTTTATTGATCATCTTCTTCCTTGATATACCCATTATTTTCCTATTTCTTCATATTATTATCTTAATATTCTTAATTATTATAATCTTACCCTTATTACCCGTCTTCACCCTCACCCTCACCTTCTCCTTCACCTTAACCTTCTGCTTAATCACGCGCTTATTGTTCTTGCCCTCGATCTTGCATTTTTTTCTCGCCTTATGATGACCCTTATTTATAAATTAATAATTTGTACAGTTAGAGTTAATTACCTAATGTGTTCGATATTTTTTATATTACTTTGCGGAGGTTTAATTATGTGTCATTCACCGCTGATTTTGTGTCCAGAATCAGGGAATTTAGGCTATGTCGAGTTGTTTAGGAATTGAAATCTATCAACATTCCTAATAATATTTATTATATTTTGTTGTCGATCATCTGACGGTGTTCACGTACTTTCTTTCTTAAATTCTGCATGTCAGATTTACGCTATTTGAGACCTTTCTAAATAAATCCCAATTATTATTAAATAAGCAATTATTTTTTCCCCTTCCATTTGAATATCCTGATCTCCATATTGCGATGATTGAGTATAATAGTGCCAGCTTGATTAAGTTTATCTCTATTATTTTCCTAATTGCCATTATAATTTCCTTAATCTTAGTAGCCATACCGATATTTCCTACTGATTTTGAACCCCAAAATCTTGAGTTATCTTTAAAAAGATTTCAAACTGCGTGCAAATTTATCATGAAGAGCAAGCTAGAAATTATTAATATCGTTCAAAGTTAGAACATGATTTTTGGAATCGTAACTATTTTATGAATTCTCGCATAGCAGTTGCAAACTATGAATTAGTTACATTGACGGAATAGGTTTTAAACGCATGATTTGGTTGTTGATTTGCACGGGTTTTAGGAGGACGCGTTATGATGATAAAGATAGTTCAGGGCGGTAAGGCAGCATCCGATTATATTATAATACATATCATATATAGTAGAAAACATAAAATCAAATAATTTTTCACTTAATTGGACTTTTAATTAAGTTGATAATAACTGCAATTAACGCTAACACCATTAAAATTAGAGTAATGTTTAAACATAACTGTGAGGGTCTTTGATAAGTTTTCAAGATTTATGCGAGATCTTTATCTGCTTTTTGAACTCTAGTTATAAGCTTGTCCGTCTTATTGTTGAGTTTCTTTATTTTGTCATGCGTGTAATCGATTGCTTGATTTGAGTTTATTATTTTGCCGCGTACTTTTTTATTTACATCGATAATTTAATCGAGAACTTCATCCTATAATAATTGTATTATATACCATCTTCTTATCTTTTTCGTTGTACTGATCAAAGGCTAATTATTCTTCCATATTAATCTATTCATCGGGCTCTGCTCCTCTATCAGGTCTATCTAAAAGCTTCATTTTTATTTCCTGTAATGTAGGATATTAAGGTGGTCTATATACACCACCTTCTTAACATTATTTGACATCTTGTAGCAGATCGTAACAATTTTTCAACTATTTATCTCTATTTTATAATATTTATTTGCTAATTTAACCTCCTTTGAGTCTTTTTGCAGCTTATTTAAGTATTCCTTATGCTCGCTATATATCTTGCCTGATTTAGTAATTAATTTTAACTTTCTAGGGCGTACTCTTAAAATTCTTACTATTTTCCTTGTGCTATCTTTCTTATTGCGTACTCTTAATCGTAAATATCAGTTCCCTAAATTCATCAATAATGCGATTATACTCAGATTTCTAATCAAGAGTCAACCCGATACTATACTTCTGTCCGAATAATTATTAATGAATGCCGTATAATTCGCGGAGAATTACGTCTACTCTTTTTTGTTTTGAGTTCATGCTTTTGAAGGTAATTGTGATTTTATATTTGTTTTTTGTTTATAAGTTGTGGTTGTGAAAAAGTAATTTTTTGTTTGTTGGGTTTGTCTTTTTTGATGATTTTTTTCTGGAGTGATATCAGAAGTGTTTTTTATATATAACGGAGTATGGGTTTGTGGGTCAAGATAATGCGGGATTGTTAGTTTAGTTTAAATATTATATAATATCCGTATTTTTAATACACAATTCTGATTCATGCATGTTAAATATAAATGAAACAAATCAAATACTCATATTTCAGTCCTCTAAATTCCCAAAAATTATTGTTCATCTTTCCGATCAGCTTTCTTATTTGCCTTGCCATTCTCTTAGTCATTATTTTTTATATTTTCACCTTCGAGTAATGGCTAATTAAACATGAAATGCTCACTAAGAACTCTATCTAGCTCATTAGCAGGATCATCTTCAGTGACTTGCAATGCTTTCAGTCCCATTTCCTAGAAAATATAACAGTAAATCATGTGCAATTTAGTATTCTTAGGCTTCGAACACAACAAATACAGTTATTAAACTTATGCTTTCTTTTGTTATTCTAGATTTTCAAGTGGAGTCTAGGCTTCCTATAACTAGTATGACATCTGCTTTGTTTTCTGTTTTTTCTTTGATTTGCTTGATGAAGTTGGCAGATTTACTTAAAGTAAACTTCCTTTCGATGTGTAATCTAGCCCTAATTTGTTTATTGTTAGAAGAACGCTTGGAATGAATGGTTATTTTTTCACTAACTGTTTCAGTAATCCGTAGTCTATATTTAAAATAATAATGTACTTCCATTGACAGCGAGCAATATTTTTTCATATAGATTAGTATCAGCATCCCCGAAAAGACTATAATCCTGTATTTAAATTAAACTTTAATTTCCTTCGTATGAGTACCAGCCTTAAACCATTTAATAATGACCTGAGACTTAAACATTATCAAGTTTGAATTAATTAACATCACTAAGTTTGACTAAATCATTGATACGAGCATATTTCATTTATTATTCTAAACTCAAATTATCAGCACCTATATTATTTTATTTCTATTTTGATCTTTATTTTTGTTTTGAAGATGTACTCTTATAACCTGACAGAGTATAATTTCGGTATTTTCTTATTTTAGCAATTATTTTAAGACAAGCGTACATTTTCTTTATTTGCGGGTTGTCAGTCTATGGAGCCGGAATCAAATGTTAGTTTGTAAATGCGTCGTTTTATAATGCTTACTCATAGAATTATTCATTTTTGAATAATGAATTTAAGTCTTATTTTTTTAGATCATTATTTAATTTGGCTGAAATTGTATTATTATCGATCAAGTGAGGTGCTAGCTTGTAAATGCAATTCATAAGACTCTCATTTATAAATTTGAATTTAGCTAAAGCTTATAAATCGAGTCCTTATATATCTTGTGTCGTAAATTTAACAGAAATGCTTAATTTCTGTTTAATTCTATCAGATAGGAAAAAAGTATTACCAATCATAATAAGAAATTGTGCGATCTGTCGATTGGTAAGTTTCTTCCAGTAAATCACTGCTAATATTTTAAGTGTACTAAGTCTATCTTTATTTGCAATATTCTTGAGTGAATTATAATTTTTTGTTGCGATGTGCAGTAAATTTGTGTATTGGTTTTCGTATTGGTGATTCTTGCCTCTTTTCAGGAAGAACTTCTTGCTCATCTGCATGTATATTATGAAACTGGATAAATTGCAGTATAAGTAAGCAAATATTTAAGGGTTAATGCTAGGAAGTGCAATAGTATTAGTAGTCGTCGAAGCAGTGTTCGAATCAACAGAATTAGATGGTGAGTAACTAGTTGGCAGAACATCGAAAAATGTGAGAATGTCGAATATACCCGTTTTGAGAACCGATTTTGCTGTATATATGAAATTGTTATTCACAAAGGAAATTAGTTATTGAGTATGAGCAATATTTTGGTGGAAGTATTCGGGAATAAAGCTAGCTATTCTTAAAATATACTCTTAATAAAGTCTAGGTTATCGAAGTAAAACATCTTTGCATAAATTTTATGCATGTTTTTTAATGTAGGGTTCGCAGAATTTTTGATAAAGTTTACGAATAGGACAAACAGCATTTGTTTTCATGTAGAAATTCTAATAATTTTTCATAATTTTAGATATTTGAAATAAAGCTCTCCAGATGCTAAAATTCTTCTGATCAAATTCCTGAACTTCAATAATAGCATCATAAAAAGTCAAAAACTTGTTTCTAATAAGTTTGAACTAAATATACATCTAATTTTTGCTCATAAAATTAATTAATTTCAATATTTTTTCCCTTCTCTCAGTATCTGCTTGTTTTACTGCATTATCCGCTTAAGTGGTCCCATATTTTTTATTTTAGAATATAATATCGACACAATCTTTAGTATTATTTAATCCAAATTTATCCCAAAGTATTTTAATAATATCACTGAAATGGGACATCTGATGATTGCCATAATCTAGCTGATATGACAATAATGAACTTATTTCTATTAGAAATTATGGATCATATTGGACGATTTGTTTTGAAAGGGTGTTTACGAAACTGAGAAGTTCGTAGTTTATTTCATTTATTGAGTGTTATTCTATTGAATGAATGTGCTACACTTATAGATTTTTAAGTACATTTTTGACAAATAGTTTTATTTAATCCATGCTATGTTCCTATATTTTATAATCCTTAATAAAGCTGACTTCCCTAGCTAGATACGTACCAATAGGATATACACTAGCTATCATATTATACCATCTGATGATACTAATAATAGAAAATCTACGTTCCATAATAGTAGAATCTAGAGATGCGATCTTTTTGTTATAGACATTTAACCAATTTCTAGCGATACCTTTACCACCTACTTTAAATTATTTTACTAATAATTTTACGTAGTTATTGGTTGATACTACTGATGATAAATGTTAGCCGATGTTTTAGCGTTTTATGAGGATGTTGTTGGGGTATATTGGTTGATATCCAGACTGCACACTATTACTATTATTATTATTCTGATCACTAGTATTACTTATATTATTATTGGTGATACTGTTGCTATCCATATACTTATCAATAAAGCACAGATACACAAATCGAGCAACATTGTCGAGTGCCTCCATATTGACCCGTTAATAGAATAATTTAAGAAATTATATATTGAATTTAGTATTGTAAGTTAAGCAATCTAGCATGAAACACAGGGTGGTACTCATAGGTATGTAGGGCAGATTCTGGAGTAATAACTATTATAGCATTTTATGGTAGTTTGTATGTTATGATGCAGTGGAAGATGGAGTTGAAGATGAAGATGGAGATGGAGGTAAGAAATGCATGTTTAAGAGTAAGATTGACAGCTATTGCAAGGAAATTTTAGGGTAAGATTTAGGGTTGGGTTTCGGGATTGGTGATGGGATTGGAGTTGGCACTGTTTTGGCTGAATCTGTTTGGGTTGCAGTATTTTATTTTGCTTAATTTTGAGCTTTCTATTAGGCTTCTTTTGCTTTCGCTTATTATTATTTTATTCTCTGTTATTATATAAGTCTCTGTTTTTCCTTAAAATCTTTTACATTAGAGTGCATTTTAGCAGCAAGTTCAAGAATTTGCTTCTTAAAATTTACTTATTTTTATAAGATTAAATCAAAAAGTTTAACAACAGTGGCATATTTGTGTTCATCAAAGAAATGGACACATTAATTCTTCAATTTAAATACTACTTGGCAAATAAATTCAAATTTTTTAAATTGTACTTGATTTGCTGATAATTATTTTATACTAGATTGTTCTTTCAAGTAAGTTGCTAATTAAGCAGATTTTAACAGTTATTCAAGTTTCTGGAATATCGATTTTATCTTAGATAATTATCTAAATCTGTCCTTTTGTGCAGTTAATCTTCTAGACTCTCTTTCTTTCTTAGGACTACTCTCAACATTGTCATTATTACTATTTTTTTATTCAATATTTTCATTATTAATTTACTAATTTGCACTTTGGTCTTAATTATCTTTCGGATCAACATTAATATTTTTACCGATCCCATCAATAACAGTCTGAAACTATTAAATACTTTTGACATGTCCCCAGTCTTGAAGTCTTTTATGATGTAACAATGCAGTAGATAGTTGATCTAAAAGTTTAAATATTTGTTCATCTGGGTTGTTTGTATAGCAATTTTATTATTTTTGGGTTAATGCGTTTTATTTCTAAAATTTGTATTCATATTTTTCATTATTATTGAAATTTAGTCCACCTTGATTCCTTGATCTTCGTTCCTAGCGTTTATTTGCTCTATCATGTTTTTCACGTATTGAGTTTGAAAAAAATGACAATTTCGGTTATTTTCGTCTGAAACTTGCATATTTAGTATCATCTTATTGGTTTTGTTTATCTATTTTATTATTTTTGCTTTAATTAGCTTTTTCTCTCTTCTTGATAAAATCCGCAAACGAATATCTAATTGTGCCATAAATTCCTTTTGCAGTGCCCACCATACTTAAATTACCTTCTTTTCCACTCTTATGCATTCCCGTAGATCCAATGACAGAGTTCCTACTACATAAAGAGCAGAGACACCGCTAATTTGCATTACTTTAATGAGCATGATATGTATAATATATAGGATGATGATTCAATGTGCTAATGAGATATTTGTAACGATGAGCTAATGTGAACTAATTTGGCGTTGAAATTATCGATTTTGATAGCTTTACCAACATTTGTATATTGGATTTGTTTTATCTTTGGCTTGGTTGTTTTTGAGAGTTATTAATATTAATATTGATCTATTTTACATCCTTTATA
>APMI01006089.1_pt1 | contig 11995 bp, 10 predicted proteins | sample 667938 | NCBI WGS metagenome assembly APMI01 (sample SAMN01084076, study PRJNA167559) | wastewater metagenome | biome: Wastewater | place: Denmark: Ejby Moelle, Odense | collected 2011-11-28 | reverse complement strand
CTCTTGCCGAGCGACGTCTTGCCGACACCCGGCGGGCCGACGAGGCACAGGATCGGCCCCTTCAGCTTGTTGGTGCGCGCCTGCACTGCGAGATATTCGACGATGCGGTCCTTGACCTTGTCGAGCGCATAATGGTCGCCGTCGAGGATCGCCTGTGCGTTCGGCAGGTCCCTCTTCAGCTTCGACTTCTTCCCCCAGGGCAGGCCCAACAGCACGTCGAGGTAATTGCGGATCACCGTCGCCTCGGCACTCATCGGCGCCATGGTCTTCAGCTTCTTGAGTTCCGCCGTGGCCTTGCTGCGCGCTTCCTTCGACAGCTTCAGCTTTGCGATCCTGGCGGTCAGTTCGGCAACCTCGTCGCCGCCATCGCCGTCACCATCATCGTTGCCGAGTTCGCGCTGGATCGCCTTCAACTGTTCGTTGAGGTAATATTCGCGCTGGGTCTTCTCCATCTGGCGCTTCACGCGGCCGCGGATCTTCTTCTCGACCTGCAGCACGCCGAGTTCGCCCTCCATGAAGGCGAAAACCATCTCCAGGCGCTTGGCGGGGTCGGCCTCGCCAAGCAGCGCCTGCTTGTCGGAAACCTTGACCGAAATGTTGGCCGCAACCGCATCGGCAAGGCGCCCGGCGTCCTCGATATCGGCAAGCTGCACCGCGGTTTCGGCCGGCAGCTTCTTGTTGAGCTTGGCATAATTGTCGAACTGGTCGACGACCGAGCGCATCAGCGCCGAAACCTCGGCACCTTCTGCTGGAAGATCACCAACATCACCTACAGTTGCAGTCAGGTGTTCGCCTTCGCCCTGGAGTTCGACCAGCGTTGCGCGACGTTGTCCCTCGACCAGCACGCGGACAGTGCCGTCGGGCAGCTTGAGGAGCTGGACCACCGTCGCGATGACCCCCAGGTCGTAGAGATCGTCGCGGCCCGGATCGTCGTTCGAAGGATCGAGCTGCGCGACCAGGAAAATCTCCTTGTCGGCGGTCATCGCGGCTTCGAGCGCCGAGACCGACTTGTCGCGGCCGACGAACAGGGGGACGATCATCTGCGGGAAAACAACGATGTCGCGCAGGGGAAGGACGGGGAAAGTTTCGCTCATGCGCCGATATATGGGCGCGGGGTAGTTAAGGTGCAATGGACACTCACCCGTCACTTTATCTGATCTTTTGGCGTTCGCCGGTTCCTGAAACGCGCCGGAAGGATGTTGGCGGTTCTGTCCAATTCGTACTTTCCATGTTAACCTTCTTTCGTGCCGCATAGACAGGCACGCAGGGGTCGCTTCCACCAACCCGTTTACGGAAGGGAAGCACATGAAGATCGCAAAATTCGCTATCGCCGGGGTAATCGCAGCCTTGTCTGTGCCGGCATCTGCCGCAATCACCATAACGCAGTTCGGCAGTACGTCGCTGGGGGCATTCAGCTACTCGGTCTCGGGGACGACGATCACCATCAACGAAACCTGGACGAACTCGAACAACGTCTTTCTGCGCATATCGGGCCTCGATGGACGGTACACGGTCATCAAGAACATCGTGAACAACTCGGGCAACACGTGGACTTCGATAGCAAACGAACTCCTCGACCAGGCGGGGGATGGCAACGACGGTTCGGACCCGGCGGTTCAGCCCGCATTCGTCCCGGTCGGGTGGTCGACGTCCAACGACAATGACGGCCTGAGCTTCGCGCAGGGCGGAGGCATTCCGCGTACGTCGACGCTGTTCCCGACCGTCGTCGCGGATGAAAATACCGACGCCCGGGATTTCCTCGATTTCATTGGGGCAACGGCCAATCCCGGCGCCAGTTTCAGCATCCAGTTCGGTCTGGACCCGCTGTCAAACGGGGGTGACTTCCTGCTGTCGCAACGGGTGAATGTGCGGTCGACGGCTGTGCCCGAGCCGACGACATGGGCGATGCTCTTGTTCGGGTTCGGCGCGATCGGCGCGGCAATGCGCCGGCAGTCGAAAGTGGTACGCGTCAGCTTCAATTGACCGATATTGTGCGCAGCCCGGGAATACTCCCGGGTTGCGTGCATTATCGATCGCCAGCGTCGCGTTCGCCGAGGACTTTCAGCCCCTCGAGCCATTTCTGGTGCCAGTCGTGCATCCGGTTCGGGAACAGGGCCATGCCCGACCGCGCGACAAAGCCGTGCTGCGTTTCTTCGGTGATCACCCGGCATCCGGTTGCGGTCGGGACGATCAGCCAGGCGTGATAGGCACGAACGCCGAACGAGGTCGCGAGCCAGGCAATCCGCTCGTTTTCGACCCATTCCTGCACCACGGTATCCAGGCCGACACCGAACGTCCGCCACCGGAACCGCGCGCCGGGCGTCAGGTCGCGACCGCCACCGGCAATCGCGACCTTCGAGGCATTTGCATACCAAGACGGCCAGTCGGCCGCCCGGACCAGATGGTGCCAGACGGCCGAAGGCGGCGCGGCAATGTCGATGTGATTGGCGACATGCACCGGACTGTCGGCGGGCGCATAGCCCGCAGGCCAGATGATGCCGTCCGTCGTCATCCTACCAGCCGCAGGTCTTGCCCTTGTTCTGTGCCTGCAGCCAGGTCATCAGCGGCTTGAAATAGGCGATCATCGACTTGCCGCTCATCTCGCGGCTGCCGGTGAAGGCCTGCAGCGCGTCGGGCCATGGCTTCGACGCGCCCATTTCCAGCATCGCGTTGAAGCGCTTGCCGACTTCCTTGTTGTTGTAGAACGAGCAGCGATGCAGCGGCCCCTTCCACCCGGCCTGCTTGCACGCGGCTTCGTAGAACTGGAACTGCAACAGGCGCGCGAGGAAGTAGCGCGTGTAGGGCGTGTTGCCGGGAATGTGGAACTTGGCGCCCGGATCGAAATTGGTCTCGTCGCGCGCGACCGGCGGGACGATGCCCTGGTATTTCAGGCGCAGGTCGGTCCAGCCCTTGTTGTAATTGGCCGGTGTGATTTGCCCTGAGAATACGCCCCAGCGCCATTTGTCGACAAGCAGGCCGAACGGGAGGAACGCGACCTTGTCCATCGCCTGGCGCAGCAGCAGACCGATATCCTTGTCGGCGCTCGGTACCTTCGACGCGTCGAGCAGGCCGATGTCGACCAGGTACTGCGGCGTGATCGACAGCGCGACGGTATCGCCGATCGCTTCGTGGAAGCCGTCGTTGGCGCCGTTCCAGTAGAGCGGCGGCTGTTTGTTGTATGCGCGCTGGTAGTAATTGTGGCCGAGTTCGTGGTGGATGGTCACGAAGTCGTCGCTGTTGACCTTGGTGCACATCTTGATGCGCAGGTCGTCCTTGTTGTCGACGTCCCAGGCGCTGGCGTGGCAGATGACTTCGCGGTCGCGTGGCTTCACGATCTGCGAACGTTCCCAGAAGGTCTTGGGTAGCGGTGCGAAGCCGAGCGACGAGTAGAAGCCCTCGCCGGTCTTCACCATCTTGATCGGGTCGTAACCCTTGGCGACCAGCAATTCGCCGGTGTCATAGCCGAGATCGCCCGCACCCTTGGGTGCCACGATATCGTAGATGTTTCCCCATTCCTGCGCCCACATATTGCCAAGCAGGTCGGCGCGGATCGGGCCGGTCTTGGCCTGCACCGCATCGCCGTATTTCTCGTTGAGCTTGGCGCGGGTGTAGCAGTGCAGCTGGTCGTAGAGTGGCTTGACCTCCGCCCACAGCTTGTCGGTCAGCGCCGCGAATTGTTCGGGCGTCATGTCGTATCCCGAACGCCACATCGCGCCGGTGTCGGCATAGCCGAGTTCGCGCGCGCCCTGGTTCGCGATCTCGACCAGCTTCTGGTACTGGCCGCGCATCGGTGAGCCGACATTGGTGTGCCAGCTGGCCCACATTTCCTTGAGCTCGTCCGGGTTGCGGCTCTTGCCCATCGCGGCTTCGATGTCCGACCCGTTGATCGGTTGCCCCTTCAGCGTGCCGCGGCCCTTGCCATAAGCGGACTGCAGTTTGGTCGCGAGGTCGTTGAGTTCGGCAGCGGCGCCCGGTGTCGACGGTGCGGGCAGGGTCAGTCCGTTGCGCAACAGACCCAGCTTGCGGGTCGTGTCGAACGACAGTCCGGGCACATTGTTGAAACGCGCCGCGCCCTTGGCGAAACGGACACCCATTTCGGTCCCCTGCGCACCGACGCGCGCGTTCACGGCATCGGTGTCATCGGTGATATAGGTCGCGTTGATCCAGGCCACCTGAGCGCCGAACTGCGCGTAGTCGGCATATTCCTTTTCGGCCGCCGCGACGAAGGCGTCCGCCTCTGCCGCCGTCGGGGCGCCGGCCGGAGCAGCGGCAGCGGGCGCTGCCGTCTGGGCAAGCGCCGGGGTCGCGATGGCAAGCGCCAGCGCCGATACGAACGTCTTCATGAAAGTCCTCCGGGAATTCTTGTTATGAGCGATGTCTGACGAGCCGCGAGGGGGCGGTCAAGCGGCCAGGAACTCCGCAATCGCAATGCCGAGTTCCGGCTTGGTCACGGCGCTCATATGGCCGCCGGGAATGCGCTCCGCCCGAGCGTCCCGAAGCAACGCGGCAAGATCTTCGGTCGAACCATTGTCGTCGTCTTCGGCACCCGACACGACGAGCGTGGAAACGTCGATCCCGGCAATGGCATCGGCAGGCGTGTCGACCATGGAATCGAGCAGCAGGCGGAGCGCGGCCGTGTCTCCCTTGGTCGTCTTCAGGAACGCCTCCGCATTCCACTCGGGTGAGAATTTCGGGAAGCTGCCCAAGTTGTCTAGGATGTGTTTGAAATGTTCGGTGCGGGGTCCCGTGTCGGTCAGACCCGACAATCCCATGCCAGAAATGATCGCCCGGCGCGGTTTGGCGCCGCGCACGAGCATGCGCGCCGTCGTACGTCCGCCAAGGGAGTATCCGCCGAGATCGTAATCGGTGAGGCCCAGATGCGCGATCAGCGCGAACCCGTCGTCGGCGAGCACGTCCGCTGGATAACCCGCTGCATCATGCGGTTTCGCGCTCGATCCGTGCGCGCGCAGATCGGGCATGATCACCCGGAACCCCTTGGCGGCGATCGCGGCGGCATGGCCGTAGCGGATCCAGTTGGTCGTCGCGTCCGAGAACAGTCCGTGGATCAGCACGACTGTCCTGCCCTCGCCGACCTCTCGCCACGCAAGCCGGGCGCCGTCGAAGCTATCGAAGAAATTCGGGTCTGGCGTGCTCATGATGCCCATTCAGCATCGGGCGCTGGCCCATGCAAACCGAAAAGATGCTGCACTGCACTAGAAATATATAACTATGCTTATTATATGCAGGCCCATGAGCGACTCACTCGGTTTCATGATCAGCGACGTTTCGCGCCTGATGCGGCGCCGGTTCGATGAACGCGCACGCCTGATCGGCGTCACGCGTTCGCAATGGCGGACGCTGTTCGTCGTTTCGCGCAACGAAGGCGCCAACCAGGGCGTTCTCGCCGACATGCTGGAAGTCGAGCCCATCACGCTCTGCCGCATGATCGACCGCCTGGAGGAATCCGGGCTGCTCGAACGGCGCCGGGATCCGGCCGACCGGCGCGCCTGGCAAATATTCCTCACGCCAAAGGCATTGCCGCTGATCGAGAAGCTTCGGGTGGTCGCGGAGGACCTGTTCGACCAGGCCATCGATGGCATGTCGCAGGAAACCCGGGCGGAACTCGTCCACGGGCTGGAAACCATTCAAACGAACCTGAACAATTTGCCGAAGGGCAAGGAGGCCAATCATGGCTGACGCCGATCCCGTCATCGATCTCAGCACATCGTCGCCGGTCCCTGCCCCGCCGATCGAGCCGGTCGATGAGGTCGTCGCACCGAAGCGCCGGTCGTGGCTGCGGCCCGTGCTCATGATCAGCATTCCGCTGATCATCGCCGTCGTCGGCGGTTATTTCTGGCTGACGTCGGGCCGGTACATCACGACCGACAACGCCTATGTGAAGCAGGACATGGTCTCGATCAGCCCGGACGTCTCCGGTCGCATCGTGTCGGTGAACGTGCGCGAGAACCAGACGGTCAAGGCGGGCGACGTCCTGTTCCAGATCGACCCGGAGCCCTATCGCATCGCGCTGGCGCAGGCCGAAGCCGCGATCGCTGCCGCCAATGTGCAGGTCAGCACCATGTCGACCGACATCGGCAGTGCGAATGCCGACATCGAAAGCGCGCGCGCCGACATCTCGCTCGCGCAGGTCACCTATGACCGCCAGGCCGAACTGATGAAGCGCGGCTTCACGACGCGCGCCGCGCTCGATGCCGCGGCCCATAATGTGGCCGCCGGCAAGGCCAAGCTGGCGACGGCGCAGGCGTCCGCCGCACGTGCACGCAGCCAGCTGGGCAGCGGCACGGCGGGTGCCGGTGCTCCGGCCGCGCTTCAGGCGGCGATGGTCGAAAGGCAACGAGCCCAACTCAACCTTTCGCGCACCGTCGTGCGCGCACCCAAGGCGGGCATCGTCAGCCAGACCGGCCGCCTGCAGGTGGGCAACATCACGCCCAGCGGCGTACCAGCGCTCAGCCTGGTCGTCAGCGAACAGGCGTGGGTCGAGGCGAACTACAAGGAAACCGACCTCAACCACATGGCGGTGGGCCAGCCGGCCGAACTGACGTTCGATGCTTATCCGGGCCTGAAGGTCCATGGCCATGTCGCCAGCATCGGCGCCGGTACGGGATCGCAATTTTCGGTTCTTCCTGCCCAGAATGCGAGCGGCAACTGGGTGAAGGTGACCCAGCGCGTGCCCGTGCGTATTGCGATCGACGGCAAGCCTGCACGCGCGATGATCGCCGGGCTCAGCACCGATGTGAAGATCGACACGAAATCCCGTGACTGACACCGCCACCAGTGGCGCCCCGGACAAGGCGTTCCTGCCCGTCCGGCAAAAGGGCCTGCTGACCATCGGCATCATGGGTGCGATGATCATGCAGATCCTCGATACTACGATCGCAAACGTCGCGCTGCCGCACATGCAGACCAGCCTGGGCGCGACCGTCGATACCGTTACCTGGGTGCTGACGAGCTATATCGTGGCGGCCGCCATCGCCATTCCGGCGACCGGCTGGCTCTCAGGCCGGTTCGGGTCGCGTAACCTGTTCCTCTTCGCAGTCGGCGGATTCATTGTCGCATCCATGCTGTGCGGGACGGCCGTGAACCTGGAGGAAATGGTCGTTTTCCGTATCTTCCAGGGCATGAGCGCGGCGTTCATCGGGCCATTGTCGCAGACCGCGATGCTCGACATCAACGCGCCCAAGGACCAGGCAAAGGCCATGTCCGTCTGGGGCATGGGCATGATGGTCGGGCCCATCATGGGACCGGTCATCGGCGGTGCGCTGACCGAGAGCTATAACTGGCGCTGGGTATTCTACGTGAACCTTCCCGTGGGCATCGCGACCTTCGCGATCCTGTGGCTGCTGCTGCCGACGCGTCCGCGCGAGCAGCGCTCGTTCGACGTCACAGGGTTTGCCCTGATCGGCATCGCTGTCGCCAGTTTCCAGCTGATGCTCGATCGCGGGCAGCAGGAGGACTGGTTCTCGAGCTGGGAAATCATCCTCGAAGGATGTGTGGCGGCGGCCGCGCTCTGGATGGCGGTCGTTCATCTGATCACCGCGAAGAAGCCGCTGTTCGATCGCGAACTGTTCCTGAACCGCAACCTCGCGGTGGGCATGTTGTTCATGGTGGTGATCGGCATTTCGACGATGGCGCCGATGGCCCTTCTGCCCCCGATGCTGCAGCAGCTGTTCGGTTATCCAGTGGTCGATACCGGGATCATGCTGGCGCCGCGCGGCGTTGGCGTCCTTATCTCAATGGCGATCGCGGCACGCCTGATGGGCAAGATCGATACTCGTATTTCGATCGCCGTGGGCTTGCTCATCTTCGCCTTCTCTCTGAGGCAAATGGCAAACTGGTCGCTGCAGATGGATTTCTGGCCGGTGATCATCAGCGGCTTCGTGCAGGGAATCGGCATGGGCCTGGTCTTCATGCCGCTGAATGCGCTCGCCTTCGCGACACTGCCGGGCATCTATCGGACGGAGGGCGCGAGCCTGCTCAACCTGACGCGCAGCATCGGCCAGTCGGCGGGGATATCGATCGTCACGACCCTGCTCGCACGCAACCTGCAGCAAAGCCATTCCGACCTGGCGAGCCACATCACGTCGACGACCATCCCGACCCTGAACCTGAGCGCCCTCGACCAGTTCGGCAGCGTGTCCGACGCCGGGTTCCTCGCGGCTGACGGTATCATCAACCAGCAGGCGGCGATGATCGCCTATCTCGACGACTATTATTTCATGGCGTGGATCGCGATTTCCGTCGTGCCGCTCGTCTTCCTGCTCTCGAGTCCCAAGGGCAAGATCGAGATTGTCCACGCCGAATAGGGCGGCTTATTCGGGAACGGTCATCCCGACATTCTTCCAGCGCTCGACCAGCGCTTCATGCTCGTCGCAGCGCTTGCCCGGAAGGCCGGTCGTGTCGATCCATGCCTCGTGCCGGCTCTCGATTCCGAAATGGCTGGTCGGTACGAACCGCGAGGGATCGTCGAGGCTGCCGACGGTCAGGTCGCAGTTGGGACCGTCGACGAATTCGAAGCCCAGCGGCGTTCCGCATTCCTTGCAGAACGGCCGCTGCGCGATCGGCGACGACGCGTAATATTCCGGCTCGCTATGCCAGCGTCGCGCCGTCTTGGGCAGGTTCACGAAGGCGATCGACACCCCGCCGGTCGCACGCTGGCACATGCGGCAATGGCACAGATACGCCTCGTCGGACGTGATGTCCGCCGTATAGCGGATACGGCCGCACTGGCAGCCGCCCTCCACCCTTATGCCGCCTTCTTCAGGTGACGCCGACCGAGCAGTTCGGCAATCTGCACCGCGTTCAGCGCCGCGCCCTTGCGGAGGTTGTCGCTGACGCACCACAGGCTCAGGCCGTTCTCGACCGTCGAGTCCTCACGGACACGGCTGATATAGGTCGCATAATCGCCGACGCATTCGACCGGCGTCACGTAACCGCCATCCTCGCGCTTATCGACCAGCATGATGCCGGGCGCTTCACGCAGCAGGCTCTGCGCCTTGGCCGCCGAGATTTCGTTCTCGAACTCGATGTTCACCGCTTCCGAATGGCCGACGAACACCGGCACGCGTACGCAGGTCGCGGTCAGCTTGATCTTGGTGTCGAGGATCTTCTTCGTCTCGACGACCATCTTCCACTCTTCCTTGGTCGACCCGTCGTCCAGGAAGCTGTCGATGTGCGGGATGACGTTGAACGCGATCTGCTTGGTGAACTTCTTCGCCTCGGCGGTATCGCCGACGAAGATGTTGCGCGACTGCTCGAACAACTCGTCCATGCCCTGCTTGCCCGCGCCGGACACCGACTGGTAGGTCGCGACGACGACGCGCTTGATCTTCGCGTAATCGTGCAGCGGTTTGAGTGCCACGACCAACTGCGCGGTCGAGCAGTTCGGGTTCGCGATGATGTTGCGCTTGGTATAGCCCGAAATCGCTTCCGGATTCACTTCGGGCACGATCAGCGGAACGTCCGGATCCATGCGATAGAGCGACGAATTGTCGATGACCGTGCAACCTGCGGACGCGAACCGCGGCGCGTGGATCTTGGTCCCTTCAGACCCGATGGCGAACAGCGCCATGTCCCAGCCATTGGGATCGAAATTGTCGATGTTCTGGACCTTGAGCATCTTGCCCGTGTCGCCGAATTCGATCTCGTCGCCCTGGCTGCGCGACGATGCCAGCACAGCCAGTTCGTCGATCGGAAACTGGCGCTCCGCGAGAATGTTGAGCATTTCGCGCCCCACATTGCCCGTGGCACCCGCGACGACGACCCGATAACCCATGACCTAAAGCTCCTTGATGCGGCTGCGCCGCTACTCCCGCAGCGCAGCAAAGTCCATGGGAGCAAATCTTTCAGGCAGGCAAGGCGTCGAAGGCTACCGTCAAGCGCGGCTCGTCGGCCGCATAGGGCAAGGTCCCGTGCCACATATAGGACGGGAACAACACCAGCTGGCCGACCCTGGGCCGTACCACGCGGCGCGGCGGCAGATCGTGCTTCAACTCGGCATCGGGAATGCCGAACGCCAGCGCACCCGCGTCGCTGTTTCCGTCCACATCGGCAGGCAGTGCGATATAGGCGGCCGAACTGAGCCATCCCGCCTGATGAATATGGCTGATGTGGAAACCCGATTGTGCAAGCCGGACCGACCATGCCCCGCCGAACTGTGTCGCTCTGGTTATGCGGCCCAGGAATGGGTGCGCGGGGTCCGGCGGCAAGGTCGACAATGCCCAGCGCATGGCATCCTCGATCGCGATCCGCAGGGCATCGATCGCCGGATGCGCCTTTTCGAACAGGTTGCCGCGGGTCTGCGTCCCACCGCGCAGCGACTGGTCGCCGGGATGTTGCCGTGTCAGGTGAAATCCGTGCAGTGCCTTCGCGACGTCCCCGACGTCGATGCCGGACAGCTCGATGGGCATCACGAACCGGCTGTAATCGGCCAGCCAATGTTCGCGCGGATCTTCCATCAGCCGCCAGATCACGCTCAACAGCGCCCAGGCCGCCTGATTGTAGGGTGCGATACGCGCGGCCTGCTGCGCCGCAGCCTCGGCCATCGGCATGTCGCCCAAGCGCACCGCGACATGCGCGAGTGTCGCCTGAATGCCCGAATTGTCGGGCGCTGCGGCAACGGCACCCCTGAGCAGGTCGAGCGCGACAGCGTCCTCGCCCTGCCAGCTGTGCGCTTGCGCAGCGAGGGTCGACAGGAAGGGTTCCTTGCCGAACCGTTGTTCGGCCTGCTCCACAAAGCGAAGCAACTGGCCGGCGTCGCGCAGGTCCTTTGCCGTGCCGAGCGCGGACATCCACAGCGTACCGGCTTCCGGCGCTTCCACGAGCGCACGGCGATAGGCGTCGAATGCCTCTTCATGCCGCCCGATCTGCGGCAAGAGTCGCGCAAGCGTTTCATGGGCATCGATCAGGTCGGGCTTGACCAGCAACAGCGACTGATAGGCTTCGACTGCTTCGTCGAACCTGCCGAGGTCTCCCAGCAGGTGCGCGCGCATCAACGCCGTTTCCGGCGCTTTCATGCCGGATGCCAGTGCCTGTTCGATCGTCTTCAGCGCCTCCTCGCTGCGGTCGAGCCGGCGAAGTTCCACGCCCATGTTGTGGCGTGCGATCAGGTCGCCCGGGTTGCGCGCGAGGACCGCCTGTTGCGCCTGCAGCGCCGCCTCGGCCTGAATTCGCGCAGGCGTGGTCACGGATGCGCGCGGTCGCGCACGTTGCGGTCCAGGAACGCCATGATCGTCCGCCACAGGTGGACGCTGACCCCCGGCCCGGCAACGCGGTGCGTTTGCCCGGGATAGACCATCGTCTCGAACGGCTTACCGGCCGCCTGAAGTTTCGCCATCAGCGCGGTCGAATGTTCGAACAGGACATTGTCATCCGCCATGCCATGGATGACGAGCAGCGGATCCACGAGCTTGTCAGTATAGGTCAGCGGGTCCGACTTGGCATAGGCACCGCCGGGATCCTGCGGCTTGCCCATGTAGCGTTCGGTGTAATGGGTGTCGTAGAGATCCCATTTCGTGACCGGAGCACCGGATACACCCGCCGCGAAAACGCCGGGTGCGCTCTCCAGCATACGAAGGGTCATGTAACCGCCATAGGACCAGCCATAGACCGCGATCCGCCGTGCATCGACCCACGGCTGCTGCTTCAGCCAGGCCACACCGGCAAGCTGGTCGGCAACCTCCACCGTCGACATCGCGCGGTAGATCTGGTCCTCGAACGCCTTGCCGCGATCAGGCGTGCCCCGGTTGTCGACGGAGAAGACGGCCCAGCCCTGCTGGACCAGATATTGTTCGAGGCCCCCGGCCCAGGTGTTCGTCGCCTGGCGCCCTGTCCCCGGTCCGCCGTAGACGATGACCAGCACCGGCGCCGTTGCTCCATCGGCAATCGCGGGCTTCAGCAATCTGGTCTGAAGAACGGAACCGTCCGCGGCCTTGATCGTGCCGAACACGGCGGGAACGTGCGCAGCCTTGTAAGGCGC
>APMI01039878.1_pt1 | contig 11996 bp, 6 predicted proteins | sample 667938 | NCBI WGS metagenome assembly APMI01 (sample SAMN01084076, study PRJNA167559) | wastewater metagenome | biome: Wastewater | place: Denmark: Ejby Moelle, Odense | collected 2011-11-28 | reverse complement strand
GGACGGCAGCTTGGCGAGGAGTTGCTCTCTTAGAATAATAGGGATATGAATAGAAATAAGTTAACGAAAGAGGAAAATCGCAGTCTTTCTATTAAGATCACAAGATTTCTTTTGATAATATCACCCACTTTTATGAATAAAGGATGTCAAGCTGTGATTGAGTATTTTCTACGAAATTACAACATTCACGTTTTCTAAGCTTAACAGACCGCCTTGATTTTCTTGCAATATTGGCAATAATAGCAGTATCATAAACTGATCTCAACTTTATAGCTAAAATCCCCAAGTTTCTAATTCCTAAAAATATTCCAATCACAATCACAATCCCAGAAACAGAAACAAGCCTCGATGACTCCATAGATAAACCTAAGTTACATAATAAAATCACTGACATACTCACGAGGACTGATAGACAGTCTGATAACATTCTGCCGCAAATATATCAAATAACAAAACACTGAAAATTAATAACTTTAAATAGAACTATCATCAAGAGCGACCAATTATAGACTTGCGGTTTAGATTTAAAGTTCAATTGTTAAGAGAGATTTTAAAATGTTTGTACTACAAGTGCTGGGTTAGATATTGAAAAGGAAAATTGTGGGGTTTGAGAAAGAAATATGCTAGTTTTGTGTATATGTCAGCAAGGATTAAGAGGAAGATGTCTACTCCATGAGCATGATACTTTCACTACTTCTTCTCAGCAATAACAGTGAGCACTCAGGCTGGATTAATAGAGTAATAATGAACTTGCTTCAAAAATCAAGTGAAGTCAGCTAGAATATATTCAATTTTATTGTAATAATGTGGCAACGATACCCTCAAACAATCACTTCTTAAATATTGTCAATTTTGCTATAGAAGCAGCATTTCATTTTGCACATTACTGAACATCAGCAAGAGTACAGTTTATCATTACCTTTTTTCTCTCTATTTGAATATTTGCTGATGCCATATGTCTTAGTATAGCACAAAGGCACAATTCTACAAATATTAAGAGTTATTTGTTTAAAAGTAAAATAATAATAATTTGTACGCATCCATCAGACTGCGTACTGGAGCAGAATATTCTTCAAATTGCACCAACAAATAGATAGTTTTGATAAGAAAGTGCGAGTTTCCACTGCTAAACTTATTGGTTAATTGCTTGCTTATTAATATGCGGCTTTTGTGGAGAGTAAAAATATTGCACCGATTGATAAAATATTGTCGAAATAGCAAGTAGATAAAAACGGAAAGATTATCTGGGTCAATGTTAAGAAAGCATAACAAGAGAAAGTGTAGCAGTAGCCAATCGAGTAATAGAAAGCAGCTTCATCATCATAGTAATAGCCTGAATAGTAACAAGTTGCACCGAAATCATAATCATCGTTATTAATACTAATCCAATCTCAGCTAAAATCAGTGATAACAAAAATAAACTTATCGCAAGCGGTACAAAAATAAGCAGCGATAACATTGCTTAACAATTACTACAACTCAGGATCACAATATTAATCTCGATTATCGATGGAACAGAAAAATAAATTATTTGAGGATGACAGTTTATTCAATGAACAGTACAATGTTGATCGATTTTATTTTGATATTCAGAAAAGAGATTATGTCACTGCTATAAAATTTGTCATCAAAAACGGAAATATTGAAATGTGCGTTAAAGTGTTGCAAATATTAGTGTAAGATAAATAAGCTGCAGGCGATATCCTATATCGATAACTATGCAGACAAGCTATATAGAAATTATCAGATTTAGCATAAAATCATTATAAATCAGTGATGAACTCACTAAACAAATTATTCGCATTATACTGCAAAAATACCCAACCAGAATTATTAAAACCAATAAATTAAACAGCTCTAAAAATAAGCAGTACGATTTTCAGTGCAAATAAATGCGGTATTTAGCGTGGTAAGTATTACAAACTGATATCTTACCATGCTCGTCTGTTGTGCTCTCTAGTTGTATCACCGATATATGGGTAACATTACGCTTTGCAAACTTATAGAAAACTTATTTAAATATTCGGGCAAGAAAATGGATACTGCTTTTTTATAGGCGTAGCAGAAATTCTGGCTGTTAAAATAAGCAAAAATAAAAAATTTGCTGATTTTATCGATAAAGTACTCATTCCTTCACTCAAAACTAACATCTCAGAATCTGATAGTCAAGGATAATTTGGTAGATTGAACGGTTTATTAAGAATGGTAAATAAGTGTGTTATTTTGTGTCATCATATGCTTGAAGATAATATATAGAAAAGTAATAAATAGGACGTAAGTAATAATAAGATGGCAAACTAAAATGATTAAAAAGAAAATATTCACGGACTATAATCAGGTGTAGCAAAGAAGATGATATTAAATTTCTTCGGTATTACAAATCCTAAGAACAAACGTGCGATAATTCGCAAAATATTCATGTTTTTAGGCAGCATATTCAAAAACCATAAAATTTCATAAATTTACAAACAGTTACTTATCACAATCTCTAGAAAACAAGAGCTAAAACTTTGCGACACTATATCCAAAATATACAATTTGTTGATTATAGCAAATCACAACACGAAGGGACCCTTACAGCAAAGTATTGAAATGACCAAAACCAATTTATTGAAATTGTTGCCACTTTAGCTCAAAATAGATGTGCTTGGTCCATTATTGCCACTTAATGAAGTCTATGAATAATTGAGCACTGATTTATCTCACAGCAGCATATCGAAATTCTAAAGTCTGCAATACTTGGTGGACATAATCCCGAACTAGCTATGCCAGAGTTGGCAATAATTCACAGACCAATGCTTGTCCCGTTCATACATTCCCTCCTTATAATCAATAACATCAATACTAAAAATGTACAACCCATAATCATCATCGTAAACATAAGCCACTAACACATGGTTAATAAAATTCATCTGCAGTCTGGCCCATCACTCAAAATAATCAGTACTGCCAGTGCTGGATAAAGTTATGGAAATTCTTATAAAATAAACTGAAAATTAAGCCAATACGAGCTACACCCTTGCTATTTTTTACACTTTTGTGCAGCACATGGGTGATCTTGTGGGCCCACACATGCAGAATATATTCTAGAAATGCATATAAATTGATGACAAGAATGTTAGTAAATTTATCGATGTTATTGTATAGAAATTCATGCCTCCTTCTTTAATATTGTTGACTAAAACAAACTACAAAACAGTGAATAATAGCACTAATTTCACTTATTTTTTATTAAAAATATCGCAAATACTGCCATACTAGCAGATCTACAGAACTTGCCAATCATATTTCGCCCGTTCAGTAACCCCTCTAATAAACTCCCATACTTCCTTCAGCTAGTTACAATAGAAGCAGGCCTAAGTATTCGTGACGCAGATAATGAAAATGAATGATAGCCAGCTTAGGAAAATCATTATCGAGTATGTGCGATGGGCTGCCTAGAGGAGCTAGCCCGATTAGGCTGCTGGCTTTTTGTTCAATTCCAGGAAAAGATTATTGTATACTGTCTACGAAAAGGTGTCCAAGAAGATTGGAGAGCTGTTTAACCACTTTTATGGCTATGTGTTCGAAGATATTGTCAGAGATCTGCAAACACTGAAAATTATGTAATAAACCAAAGTGTCAAATAATTAGAAACAGAGTCAAAAGAGAGATAGACAGATATCGCAATATTCCCTATAATTTACATACTAATACACAGCTCAGATACTGCATACCCTATAATCTCTATTTATTAATGACAAATAATCTTAATTCCTGGATTCAATAAAATTCGACACGATCGCGCCCCACTTAACCTCGATATTCAGCATGACAAAATTCTAAAACTACTACCCTAAACTAATCTAACACGCACTGCAGCCGTGTTTACTGGCATTATTCAGCAGCACAAAAGACGACTACAAACTCAAAACAGTCAATACTGAAATACTGCGAATATTGCGCACCAAAAACCAGAACATCATGGCCGCAGTTTATGCCTTTTATGATGTTGCCGTTGCCAAACTTGATTACCGGTTCCTGATTTTTGTTGATTAAATTGTGCCACTACTTGTGGAAGCCAGTAGCAGTCGCAACTAACGGGTCAAGAAATCTGTCGAAAGTATCATATATCAAGTGCAGAATATCAGTGGGCAGAAAATTACACAAACCAGTATCAATGCCAATAGATGACCTCATTATACATAACTTATGTTTTATATAAATAAATAATATATACATAAATCAGTCTCTGTAATTATTTAATTTGTGTCTTCTCTGCACATAGAATCTTTGCCTTTAACTCCATAAATTCACGAAACTGATCGCCATGAAAATTACAATAAATCCTTGGAAAACTCGTGCGAGAATACTTTGATATTTTTCAATTGTGGTTGCATACTGTTAGATATACAGGTTGATGAGTGTGACATCAGTGTATACTTCTAATGGCTGTAGTAGTATAAAAGCATTATGTAAGATATGCTCTGTAACATAATTCCTAAAATTTTCGACAATAAATCTGACGCACTCCCACGTGGCCCAGACAAGCGCAATAAAATAGAACACTTCCTTATTGATCTAATCAGTAATAAAAACCCACACGAGTACCAATCTGATCACTAGTCTGAAATTGAATACCAGAAATATGATATCGGATATTTGTCTGAAATTTGTTACTGTTGTCAATATTTATATGCATTGCACTATGCGTAAGTATGATATGTCGGTAGAGACGGGTTAGGAGTGTAAGGCGGTTATGGAGAATTTTGTGAAGATGAATAACCAGCCTAGCAAGTTTAGGAATTATAACATCACTTTATTATTATTAATACTTTAGATATTCCTTATATTGTATGATATCTATGTTTATGTTATATAAAAAGATAATATTAGGATATTGACAAATATGATGCGAATATACCCCAAGATAAGCAGAGTGATCACCATAATCAGCTTGCTACTATGGCTTGGCTTTCTGTTCAAAATATGCTCAAAATTACTGAATAACTACAGTTAATCCCTCACTTCCGATAAATCCCCAGACATAAAGCTATTCCGGTACATTTTCACATTCCAATCGCTAAATACAGTCCTGTCGATAATCCGTTCGTAATCATTATCGCCAATAATCCGCAACATCCGCTGGATACTACGTCTGATAATCATATGGTACTATTTATAAAATTAGACTGACACTTTTACGTTCATGATGATGGCACTTTCATGGTCAGTCTGGTAAATATTCATCAAAGCCAATAATTTTGTAAGGCAGTTAACCTAAGTGTACCATAATTTGTTCATAATTGCTTAGCCAGTCATCACATATTTTACCTGTGTGGTGCTGTTTGATTACAGACATCGACATTATTAGAGTATGTCGACGATGGGCAGTGTTCTGTTTTGGGGCGTTGTCATCGGCTATGTCGGCAGCTGCTTAGACACTTATGGCAGACAGTGGAGTAGCAGAATCAAGTATTATGATAGCGATCCTAGTAAAAATATCAAATATTCATGATCTAAATTAATTTAATCTATTTGCAAATCATATTTGTGTATAGAAATAAAAAGTTTAATATCATCACGTTGAGATGCCGTAAGAATATGAATAAGGATTGCCAGTAATCTTTAGTTTCAAACTTGAAATCTCCCCTGGCTTTATTTTTAATACGTTAGCTTATTTTGCTTTAAAAGGTGGTAATAATGTCAAATTCTTTTAATCTTTAATTGTTACTTTTATTGTCAATGGATCAGTCAAAATGTTTTTAAAGCACAAGAATACAAATCCTTGGACTGAAGATTACCAAATTTTCAGTGCATTGCTTTGGGTTTGAGTTTTTGGCCCGTTTTCGTCCATAAATGCCAATTTTTCAATAAATTTTAAGCAATCTCTTTATATATCGAAATCAACAGGCTTGTCTCCATAGTATGCAATCTAAACATTAGTGCTTTTGAACAAGTTAACCATCATCATAACCTGTGCTCCCTCAGGAAATTGACCCATATTGAAAAACTCAACAAATCCTTCTCTTTCATAGTAAAACTTTTTCTCATCGTACTTTTTCAAAACTTCTCCATCTTTGTAAATGAAACCAAGCAAAGAGTATATTCCATCATAGGGAGTATTAATCGGAATTCCATCGTGTCTATGATCTTTATGACTGACCATTAAATATCCATCATTGAAGCTTTTGGCTGGAAGAGTCACCATTATTTGTTGAATTCCTTTTAGTGTGCCAGAGCGATAATAAAACAGAGGTCTAATGTAATTGATTGAGCACGACATGAAATTAGCATAAAATTGGGGTAAACTAATCCAAAATATTCCGTCGTTTTCACTTGCCTCATATTTTAGTTTTGCTTTCATTTAAGATGTCCATTTCTTTCCTTTATCAGACCAATCGTCGCCTGACCACTAAAATTCACCCCAAGGATTTCTTAGTTTCAATATTTTTTAGCCGGAAACTTATTGTAGTTCGAGTATAGAATATGCATGCCCAAGCACAATACCAGTTTTAGTAGTATCTTAATCATGTCCTTAAACTTTACCCTATAATTTTTAAACTTTAGTGCCTGCTGTCATAATGTATTGATTTTTGTCAGCCTATAGTAATTTTTGCCAGATTTCCTCCATCTTATACTTATCAAAATTCAATTGCTGGCCTGGTCCACCCGTCAAATCCTTGATCGCTTAGAATGGCTGCCCACCGACAATATTATTGTAATCCCCATAAGATTTCGCATATGCTTTCTCAAGTAACGCAACCCATAGCTCACCATCAACGGAGTGACTGAAAGCAGGAGCAGTTCCATTAGGCATAACAGGCAAGTACCCATCGATTTAGACAAGTCGCCATTTGCCGTCAATACATAGCCAGATTAAAAAGTAGCCGGTCTTCATATCAGAGTACTAAAACAATCTTTCAATTAGATTATTGTATTCAGCTAAACTCGCCAAAGAGGACAAAAAGTAACAATCTCCCAATGAACCCTGCTTGATATCATTAGGCTCAATGCCTCCATGGAATAATTATGGTTTAGAATATATTTCACTGTAATGTTTCCACTGAAGCAGTTTATGATTTGATATTTTTACATCGGCTTTTGGATTTTTGCAGATTGATTGATATGCGGCTGGGAAATCTTTATCTTGGAATAGCTTGCCTGAAGACGCTGCTTGTTTTGCTTTTTACATCATTCCATCCCACATTTTCTTCAGCTCATTCTCCTCGTCTGAGATATAATCGAACAATTTGTATGGCACTTTGTTGGATTCTTCACCTCGCTTTACTTTATTAGTTTACTACATTTTCTTAGGCGGCTAAGGTAATTTTTGTGATTTATCTAATTTCTACTCTGCCTTTCTCTCTTATTTCTTCTGCTATTTTATAGGCTGAGGTTTCTATTATTTTTATTTTTATGGTTTAGCTACATTATTTGCTGTATTTTACTATTTAGGCTTGTTGATTTGCTTTACTTATTACTATTTATGCTCTTATTAATGCTAAATTTAAGGTTATTATTCGACTTCATTAGCATACATTTATCCGATTTATTCAAGCCAATCGACATATTTTAATTAATTTCCATTCACACAATATTTCATGAATATTTATTTGATATCGTTGTCTTTGAGATCTTTGTCGATGCCTTTCATCGCAGTGTTGAAGTTTTTCAAGTTTACGAAATTCTTACCATTTTTATCAAATTACTCAAATAATTTTAATGTCTTCTTTTTGTTTTTCTTGTATTTTACAGCAATTTGTTGCTCAACATCATCTGTGTTTGGTTCTTATGGCTCATGTTGTTACTATTTCTGTGGCATCACTGTCGAATCAGTCTTTTTTATTACTGGCTTTGGTTATTATTTTGGCTTCTATTTTTATTTGTTTGGTTTTGGAGTTGCATCTTCAGCGAATTTTTTATTTGGCAATGGAGCTGGTGGAGTCTCTTTCTTAGCTTATTTTTTGCTATCTTTTAGTTTCTTATCGTCAACTAATGATTCATTTTTCTTGATGCCTCCTGTTTTATTTAAGCTTTATTTCTTATCAAGTGATTAACCATTATTTTTCTATGTTGATTGATTTTTATGAGTATCTGTTTTCATTGTCTCACTTTTCTTTACTGGTTGATTTGGAGGCTTATTCTCGTTTGGTTTCTGTTATTGCTTTTTAGATGTTGTGGATTATTTTAAGGATTATGCTTTTTTGGCTGGCTGCGGTTGTGGTTTTGCTGGAGTTGTCGTCTTTTTAGTCTAATTTGCTTTCTTATTCTCAGGATTTTGTTTTGCATTTTTTACATTATCTTTCTTAGCTTTTGGATCTTAATCACTGAAATCATCCATATCAACATCACTCTTCATTTACTTGTTATCCATTTCGACATCCTCACCCATAATACGCAACCATTAATTCATTTATATAGTCTTACTTCCATCTTTATCAAATACTTGCATTAAAGAAGCCATAACATTCGCAATAAGTCCGTTATTAACACCTAACATTTTTAGACCTTCAAGCATTTATTTTTCGTCGATATCTTTAGATTTGTTAAAATCAAAGAACTAGAAAGCTTACTTTTTACTTAGTCCTCTGTCTTATATCTAAATTGCTAGTTTTTTGAGAGTTGCTTACACTGATTATGTTGACATTGGACCCAGTTTCTTCATAATTTATGGATGCTTCTTATAATTTTATTGCTCAAATTTATCTAATTGGTTAATTGTGAAGAATCCTCGAATCGAGTTCAAGTACTATTCCTTAGTAATTTCAGAATCGTTGTTAAAGTTGATCATAGCGACCCATTTCTTTATTTGAAACATTGTCTGATCACTAAACGTCTTTTTGAAAGCTTGCTCAAGCTAAAATGGACTAACCCCTTATTTTCCATCAACATCAGCTTCTTAATACACAATCAAAGGATTTATTTTACGATCTCTGAATAAAATGCAAAGATCGTTCACATTTTTAGTAAATTATTAATTCTGCTGCTATTGTTATGTCTTCACTTTTGCTTAGGACATTATTGAAGTAAAAAATTTGTGACTGGCTGCTCCTTCATGAGATGGATCGAATGTTTTTAGTAAAATCATACACTAATTGTTATTGAGGCCTAAGGATTTGAGTTAATTTGACAATTTTTCGATAGGAATTGGATCTTTGAAATGTGATAGAAAATTTTAAACACTGTTATATTTTTTAAGCAATAGGCTGTTAAATCTAGTTTTAGATTTATTTTGAAACTTCCTAATTTATTTCGCATCAGTGTACCCTCCATAAGCAATAGAAAACTACAAAAATTAGTCCTGTGAGATAAGTCCATTCAAAGAGGTGTCGATCGCGTAGAACATCTCTGCGAATACAGAGTCATTAAGATCAGTTTTAATTCTAGAAATGACTTTCATAAATTGTTATTTGGTAATTTCGCCCTCGTACTTGTTATCAGCCATTCTGAATACATCTTCAAGTACAAGTCCCATTCTCTTAAGCCGATCTGAAACTATTTTCACTGTTTCGCTAAGTTAATAGACACGATTGCGGGCATCGGATGCTGCATGTGGTCGATGTTTGAATTTGGCTGCCTAGTACTGTAACTTATCATTAGTCTTTCTCTCTTTTTTTAGATGATATTTGAGCAGTTTTATGCTATGACGGTAGTCTTAAACAGTTTTTATTTTCTTCTTCTACACGTCGATCATAGCAGAAGTGCTGTAAGTTTAAATTATATAGTATTGTAGCTCATAATATTAATTAATAACAGCTACCTTCAATAAAATCATAATATTCAAATAGTTTAACATAAACACTGTCAATGATGACAATTGAGCTTGTATTCTCATATTTTAATTGATATCAATATACTTAGTATAGATAAGCGCATATATAGAATATTGAAAATTAAGTGTTCAAAATAGTATAGGAATTTCCTCATTGACAATCCTTGACGGTAGCATCCGATACTTCTCTCCCCTATTATTGGAACTCATCAAGTACACCGAATTAGCAATTAAAGCCAGCCTGACAATAAGCTAACTAGTAGTATGATTGGGCCACAGTACCGAGCATATAATAAGCATAGTTCCAAGAATATAGCTATGCGTGTTGATGTACAATGGTGTCAATAATGAGAGAAAAGGTAGAGGGGTCACGGATTGGAGTACTGTGAATGCAAGGACTATGCCTGCTACTGATAGGAATGCTGAGATGGGAGTGTATTAAAGTAATGAGACTACGGATTGCTTATTTAGGATCACTGGCCACGCCTATATTTTGGGCTATATTTGCATTATTATGTTGATTACGGATTGCTTTGGTTGGGATTTATTTTTCTGTTTTCGCGAATTATTATAAAATAGTACCTACATGAACATAAGCAGTTAGTTTTATATGCTGATTTATTGATGAATAACAAAAATGAGTGATCATAATTTGATCATTTAGCTGCAATTTGATGCCTTAATCCCATAATATCCATTTATAATGCGCCAACTCTTTACTGGTACTTCTTTTACGTTGTAAAATACTTATCTTTGTAGTAGTCCGCCTATTTTCTGGCTTGTTAATAATTGGCTCTTAATCTGTTCTCAATGTCTATGCACATCTCGTAACTTAACTGAGTTAAATGATCTGATTTCGATTGCTAATCTATTGATGATTTCAGACGTCGGATTTGGTCTTAACGGTCTATACGCTAATTTTCTATGTTGTGCTTGAGTAGTTAATTCTATCTTTTGAGTCTTAGAATTTAATCTTTCAGCTGATTAATTTTACGTTTATACTATTCAATTTCCATGAAATGCACACTCTAAACTTAATTTAATATCTTAAGCCGCACAGTATCATGGTCGATCAACGGCTAAATCTTACTCTCAAGTTTATAATATTTCTTCCTACGATCTTAAAGTTCTTATTCCATTTTAGTCAACACAGTCATATACCGGTTCTAAGTCTCCTCTCTTTAATATTTGTTTTATTCTTCTCGCCGTCTTAATTATTTTATTTGTTGATTTAGGAATTATTTTTATTTTTGGTGTTTGCGGGACAAATCTGCGTGCATTGTTTTTTCATCTATGAGTAAATAAGGAAATACTTTAGAGAATTGATATTTTTAGCGCTTGCTGTTTTAGCTGATCTTGCAGTTTGTAGTTCTAGCGGGTCAGTTTTTAGAGTTCGTGGGCGCTCATAAGTACTGTGGAAGTTAGAAAATATTCAATCTATAAATTATAAATCACAATATTCAAGAATCATCATCTTTTTATTTACACTTCTACTTTTCAAATTTTAGATTTAGGAGTTTTTGACTGATGATAATTTATGGGCATTGAATTCCTTTTCTTTTTGTTTGCCAAATTGTTAGATCAGTTAGTTAATTTTATGACTAATTTTAGAGCTGCCTTCTTATCTTGATTGTATCCAAGCGTATTTTATTGTGTGTATGCCTTATTATTACTATCTAGTTCTCTCTTAAAAATTTATACAAAGCTAATAGCTTTGGGTATATCCATATCTTCCCCCACAACCCATAGCTCCCTTACTCCCCCCTTCTAAATTACAGTCAATGCAAATTCCTTTAACTCCTTCAATTTTCTATTCTTCGTCCGAATTTTCAGACACCCATCAACTACATCTTTGCGCTCATATTATGCTGCATTGGTGATAATAGTTGGTATTTTACCATATTTTAGTGTTATCTTAGGGATCTATGCTTACTTCTGTTGCTATTAAAGGAGCTACTATTGTTTTTATTTTGCTTTCTGCTTCTTCTTGTCTTTCTTACTCATTGGCTGACTCATATCTTATCCACTATATTACTTTTATTTTATGGGGTCATTAATTAAAATGTGTGTTATTGTTAACACTTATTTATAAAACAGAATATCTTAATTTATCGTTAATCAATTTTATCATAAAAATAGATCATATTTTATGATATTATCAACAAAAATGATATTAATAACACTTTATATTGTATTTTGTATAGTATAAATATATAACGGCATCAACATTTTAGAATACCAT
>APMI01024082.1_pt1 | contig 11996 bp, 9 predicted proteins | sample 667938 | NCBI WGS metagenome assembly APMI01 (sample SAMN01084076, study PRJNA167559) | wastewater metagenome | biome: Wastewater | place: Denmark: Ejby Moelle, Odense | collected 2011-11-28 | reverse complement strand
GTCGTGGGGGCGCGGGCCGCATGCACCACGCCCGGGCGCATGTTGCGTTATAGGCGATGAATTGCGGCGGCGCACCATTTTTGTGTTGGAGGCCCTCATAATCGTGCTTGCATTGTGTAAGCGCGCGGGACATTTGGCACCGATTAGCGGGACATTTGGCACTAGCGACCCGTTACTGGCGCCCTAAAACTGGGCTGCTCTGACGGCTTAGTAACGCCTCAAACTTCAATCTCGACAAACGGTAACGCAGGGGCCATTCCCTCGACGGCACCACCAGGGCGAAAGCTCACCGTGTCGCCCACTGAATACGCTCCACGGGCAGTTGCGAGTGCCCCGTCTGGAAGCTGGATACGCAGCTCTTGGCCACTGGCGTTGACAACCTCGCCGACCAGCAGCGGATTGCCCGGCAACAGTGCCACCAGGGCTTTGTAGACGTTAGCCATGGATCTCAACTCCAATGGTTTGACGGACCTTTACAGGCTCCTTCGACGCTCCGGTCGGAACCGTCGCCGACACCACCAGACTGCGCACCAGGCCCCGCCGGGATACCGCCCCACGCTCCCAATCCATCAGCGACCCGACGTGGATAACGCCAGAGGCTGGCAGGACACCGGTCTCAAGAGTCACGATCTGCTGCGCACCAGTATTGCCAAGCACCTCCAAGCCTCGACCCCGGGCGGCATCTGCATGGGTGATGAGTTGATCCACGATCATTTGCGCGGGGCGGCTGCCTGCTGTGCCCGTACGCTTTACGTGAGCAAGGATGCCTTGTGCCTGGCCACTGACATACACCGAGTCGTAGGTTGCACGCGTGACGTGTTCGGACCCGCGCTCAAGTACGGCAGTGGCGGGCAGGACAATGGACGGGACCGCGTTAGTCCACTCCCAGGGGGCTACGGGATAACGCGGCAGAACACGCAACAAACGGGCGGCCGGTGCCGCTTGCACATAGGCACCGGCAGCTGCAGCGATGCGGACAACGGCATCCAGCGGTGTGCCGCTATGCACCCAGGCGCCAGCTGGCACAAGCCAGTCGGCCGCCTGCCATGTGAGCGCCCAGCCGAGGGATACGCCGTTGATTGAGAGCGCTGTGTCAGCGAGCTGCTGCGCCGTAGCGGCTGCCGTGACATTGTCGTGGGGCACTACCGGATAGGCTGGATCGGATAGTTCAGCTGCGATACCCCGCCCACCGATTGAAAGACTGCCGGCACCGAAGCGCTCACTTTCGCGGATGCGCTCGACCGCCAGGCGCCACGGCAGCCCGTTGACGACGGCCTCCAGCTCGACGAGTTCTCCCGGTGCGTCCGGCTCCAGGTCGGCGAGCGAACGCAGCGGGAGAGTGGCAGACCAGGTCCAATGCGCCGAGTCGGAATCGATCGAGATGCTCAGGTTGGTCACCGGCAGCGACAGGTTGTTACTGACGCGGGAAAGCGCCGCAGAGTTGATCACGATGTAGGCCCTGAGTGTGGGGATGATGAGCGGGGAGTCGGGATCGTCAGGATTACCCGGCTCCACGATGACACTTGCGCCCGAGTCTGCAAGGCGGCCCATTCCCCACGGCGACCATGTGCGCCGGTCGGCCGTCTCGGCAAGGCCCCAGATGGCACGCCGGGAGACGTGAGCAGCCACGAGAACCAGGCCACCAGAACCAGGAAGCAGGCGGGCCAGGTCAGCAATCTGCGACACACCCCATACAGCCCTGAGGTGGGTCTCAATGGCTACCAAGAGCGGTAGTCCGGACACGACATGCCGGGACTGATCGGCAATCTGCGAGATACCCCACGAGGATCGGGCCGGAGCGATGTCCGCAGGCGGTGCGGTGCTGTCCCACAGTGCATCGATGCAGCGGTCAGCGACGTGGGCATTGCCCCAGACGCCACTTCCAACAATCTCGCGGGGCAGCGCATCGGCCCAGGGTGCCCGGGGTGCTGCATCGGCAGGGTACGCGGTAGGGATGAGCGACACACAGGCCCGCTCAGCAGGCCGGCTTCCCTGCCATCGTGCGGAGATCCCAGCCGATGCGAGAGCCATCAGTCGATGTCGCCGCGAAACGCCAGGTAGAAGGCGTCGCCGGTCCGGGCTGCACCGGACAGAATCGTCCGCACGACATCGATGGGTGCGCTGGCCGAGACAGTATTGAAGCGGACATTGTTACCCGTCGACCAGCCACCCGCACCCCAGACTTCTTTGCGCAGGGTGAAATAAGTAGCCCCCGTCAGTGGGTTGACTGGTGCGATATCAGCAGTCGCCGGGAAAACCCCGATCAACCCCAAATCCTCCCCATAAATCTGCACAGTCAATGGGGAAATGCTGGTCACCTGCGCACGCCAGCGCTGCTTCTCGGCCCCGTTGTTTTTAACTTCGATGGGGTATTGCAGCACGTTGAACTGGCCGGAGCTTTCAGACCCGATCAGGGTGTCGGACCACACCCCGGTCCAGGACTGCTGATCAAACACATGCTCAACCCGCGCGGCCAGATCGCCGAATAGCAGTGCGGTCGAAAGGTAAGCGGAATCGGTGTAGGCATAGAGCGTCGGAGATGAGAGCGACACGTCGCCATTGATCTGTGCATCGGCAATCGTGGCCATATCCTCGACGCGGTGGGACATCGTCAGCGGCTGTGTGTAGCCCGTCAAATCGAGCGGGGTGGCGAGTGTGATCGTGCCAGCGACCAAGTCGGCCACATACCGGTTTGCAGGGACCAGCTGATTCGCAGCGTCCCTCAGTTCGATCGACACCACTGCCGGGATCGTGATCTCAGCGCCTTCGCTATCCGTTGTTACGCGGGGGCTGCGGCCACTGCTGATCGTCGATCCTGCGACGGCGGGGTTGGGCAGCGTGACCTTTCCGGTCTCATGCACGATGGCCACATCGCCCTGGCGCACAACGGGCACCCGCCCATCAGAGGGCAGGCGCAGCGGATCCAGACCAAGGATGTTTGCGTCGAGAGGGATGTTACTGAGTACAACGCACGAGTACCGGATCGACGCGGGCCACACTTCGCGGGGCACCCACTCAGTGCCGACCAGGTCGCCAAACTCAACAGCCACCACGCCACTGGGGGCATGAGCCATGCCGCGCAGGTGTGTGCCGCTCATCACCCCATTTACGTCGGCCGTGCCAGAGCACATGACGCCATCCACACCAAGCGCCTGGACATACACCGAGGCAGGGCGAACAGGACTGCCAGCAGTCCTGAAAACGGCATCAATCACCGAAAACTCGCCACGGGTGGTCAGACATGAGCGAATCGGGGTGACGTAAACGTCCATCGACACATTGCTCGGCAGGTCCATCAGACGAGCTTTTCCGGACTCGTAGTCCATCGAGCCGCACAGCGTGCCGAGGCCTGTCGTGCTGTTGAACGCGTAGTACAGATTGCCCTGGCGGTCGTAGATTTTGAAGGTGCCAAAATCCAGGTAGACAGACCCCGGCACGACGGCGTCGCCGGTGCTTGCAGTCAGGTCGTAGGTGTAGCCGTAGTCTGCAACGTCAATGGTCTCGCTGACTGTCACAAAGCTGGTAGCTACGGATTTTGTCGAGATCGTGTACTCACCGACTCCGGCTGACAGCGAGATGGATTCCTGCGTCCAGGTTCCGCCTATTGCGTAAGCGCGCCGGTAGGCATCCCAGCGATAGCGCCGTGCAGAGAATGACGACATCGATGCCAGCCCGGTAGCGTAATCGATGGTCCCCACGCTCAACCCGGCCGGCCAGTCGAGCGTATCCATATAGCTACTGCCCACAGAGCCAAACAGCGTAATGAGTTGTCCGGCACCATTGTCGATGGCGGTGACCAGCGCAGTCAGCGGGAAGCCAGTGCCTAGCTCATTGTAAAAAATGGGGAAGACGATCCTAACGGACCGGGGCGCGATGTTCTCCATGCCGATATCAATGTTGGACGGATTCGAAACCGCGACAGTCGATGACGTGACAAGCGGCGCTGCACCGGTTGGCACCTCCTGCTGATATTCGACTTCAATCAGCGTATCCAGACCCGGCTGCCAGTGCGACCACGGGTTTGTCGGCACGGGGATGGATATTTCTCCCGTCGTCGTATCGATCCTTCCGGGATAGTTGTCCCGGCTGGAATCGGATCCGGAGAGCACGCCCGGGGCGGTCTCTGTGATGGTCATCTGTTGCGAATAAGGGGTGTTACGCCACTTGAGCACCAGCGAGCCCTGTTTAACAGGCAGCGATGAGAGGGCAAAGCGCAGCTCCGCCCGCATGCTGTCATTTGCTGCTGCGGCACCAGCCCGTTGCGTGTAGTGCGTGGGCGACGCCCACGAAACAATCACACTGCTGTCGATGTCGGGTAGCGCACCCAGGGTCGCAATCAGGGCGCCAGACGAGGCAGAGACCAGACCGCTCCCCTCGGCGACGTTGTTACCCGACAGCCCGCCGCTGCCGTTGTCGCGCAGCCGGTACCACTTCCCCAGGGCCTTGTATTCGACGACGACCGATCCAGGGGCAGGCAGCGGGGTCAGGGTGTAGGTATAAACTGTACCGCGATTTGCCAGAGTGATCGGGATCTGATGCGTGTGTGCCCGCGTCTGAACGACAACCATCGGCGCATAGGTTTGATTGCGGCCCGTGCTGCCGGCACCGGACTCTGGGGCATACGTAATCGTTACCGCCCCAGCCTCATAGTCGATAGTGCCAGTGGTGCCATACTGCCCCACAATATTACCGGCGCCGTCGTCATGGATCGAATACTCCGGCATCGACCACGACCCCGGAAAAATCGCAGTCGGAGCGCGATAGGTCTTTTTGTCGCCACCCCGCAATTCGCCCAGGTATGTAGTGATGGGATCACCCGCCCGGACGTACCCGAAAGCACCCTGCGGCTGCACTTGGCTGATGGGAGTCTCGCGCTCGGTCGATGGGACAAGCGGCGAATAGATGGAGCTGAGCTGCAGATTGAGGCTGCCGATCGCAGCTGCAGTCGTCAGCCGCTTGATGCCGAAATAGCGAGCGGAGTCGGCGACTTGCGTATCTCGCACCTTGGTAGCACCCACGTCGACCGAATAACGGGACGGCTCGGCTCCCAAAAACGTTTGTGACAGTGGTGTCGTCAGCTTTATTGAGACGACCCGGCGCGTGAATTCTCCCTCGCCATCGGTAAAGGTGCGCACATCGTGCGTTACATCATCGATCCGCACGAACTGCTGGGCGCTGACGACACCGCCGGATTCGACGGACAGCTGCAGCACGTTACCGACGTCCGGAAGCGGCTCTTCAGCACGCTGATAGCAGAGGATGGCCCGCTGCCCCTGCGTCTGATTGCCATACAGGCGGAGGCGTGATAGCGGGCCGCCTACGACATAGCTCTCGATCCAGTTGCGCAGCTGGTCACGCGTAGCCGAGTGCGACCCAGTCGAAAACAGAAGTACACCGATCCGGCTGTTTGCCGGCGGAGTCAGGATCGCGGCATGGGCACCGGCAAACGTATCGGCATTGTCAGACCGGACCGCGCCGAACACTTGGCGCAGATTGTCACGTCCGTAAACCGTGTCGAGGCGCGAGACTTTGGGAAAAATGTTACCGGCGATACCGTCTGCGATGACGTTAGACGTCATCCGGCCGCCACCGTCGGTGGCATCAGTCATGCGCTCGGATTCGAGAAGGACGATATCGTTGGATGGGTTGATCATGTCAGGCAATCCGCGTGAATTTGAGGGTGGGGATAACCCAATCTGTTGGGGCAGGGTCGGCGTAGTCGATCAAGTCGCGCGCATCGAGTGCGGGCGGATCGGCGTGGCGCCAGATGACTGGATAGGTTGTCCCGCGATAGACAAGCGTGCATTCAAGGCCCGGGGTGTCGGCCATCGTGCGCAGGGTGGTGAACTCCGCGCGGGTCATCAGTCCATAGGGGAAGCCATCGCGGTCAATGCCGCCGGCTAGAATGAGGGGCTGGCCCGCCTGCACAACGGAGACATCGACCCACAGGGCGCCAGTGAGCGTTTGCGTTTCGGATGTGCGAATGGGGCTCCAGCCATGTTCCTCAACCTGCAGCAGGTCTTCAGAGAGGGTGACGGTCGTGCCGCCGCCGGTGATCGTCGTTGTCATGATTGGGCTGCTGCTCCCTCTTGTAGAGCACGCACCAAGGCATCGGCAGATGTCTGATTTGCGACCTGAACCGGCGTGCTCTTGCCGTTGATGTTGAGATTGACCGTGACGGTACGCGAGACACCTTGAGAAACCGGCGACTTGGGTTGCAACCGAGCGGCCAGATCCTGAATGGCCTGCTCAAGGCTCATACCTCCGGTGTTCTGGATATTTCCGTTGCCGTCAAAGAACTGCCGAGAGGAACGCTCAGAGGTGGCTTTGTCTACGCCCATGGACTGCAGCCGGTCAGCGACATACTTCTGATCCGTTACAGCAACCTGCACCACGTTCCCGTTTTCATCGCGAACAAAGCCATCGCGGGCCGCTGCGGCCGACTTCACCGACCTGGTCAAACCGTCGTAACTTCCCGCAGCTCGCTCGGCCGATGCCGCCGCTGCATCCGTCGCCTCGGACAGGGTGCCGAACTCCGCCTTCAGCTCCTTGGTCTCGTAGGCCAGAGACTTCATCCGATCAGCAATCAGATCGTACTTCTCTGCCTCCAACTGCTTAGCTTTGATGTTGGCATCCATCAATGCCAGTTCGGCCTTCTTGGCCTCCGTAAGGGCGCCTGACGCCTCCAGCTCAGCACGTTTCGCCTTAGCGACCAGCAGCATGGCTTCAGCTTCAAGGCGAGCCGCCTGCGCCTGAGCTTCACTGATCTGCAGCTCGATCTTCCAGATGGCAATCTGGGCTTGGGCGATCTCCTTTTCATTGCCGCGCTGCTTCGCAATTTCAAGGATCGAGTTGGCGCGGTACAGGTCATTCTGAAGCGCGGACTGCTGCAGGCTGGCAGCCGTACGCTCAGCCGTCACATGCCGCTCGGCTGCGGCTGTCGCGTCGTTGAGGGCATCACGATAGAGCAGCAAGGCCCGCTGGGCGGCCTCCCTGGAAGCCGTCAATTCCTTGTCGGTGGCTACGCCCTTGACGAAGGCTTCACCCATTTTCTCGAAGGCGATCCTCGCGGTTTCATGGGCGGCGCGCAGCTCGTTCACTCGCTTCGAGTTATCAGCATAAGTCTCGGCCGCGGCCTTGGCCGCCAGGGTCGCCGAATGGGACGCCACCGCCTCCTGCTGGGCTTTGTCGGCCAAGGCCTTCTTGGCCTCAATCTCTTTTTCCAGTGCTTCGATCTTGGTCTTTCGCGCCTCCGACTCTCCACCCATGCCCGCGCGCTCGTCTTTCAGGGCACGCAGGTAGATCTCCTGCTGGGCAATCTGATTTTCAATCGCCTTGGAGGTGCTCCCACGCGCTGCCGCCTCGGCTTCGAGACGCTCAATCATCGCCGTGGTGTTGCTGATGTCGGTGGCGACCTGCTTCTGCCTCTCCGACCCCAGCATCTTTTCCTTGGCCAGCTCCGTCTCTTTCAGGGCGACGGCAAACTGAGACTGCTCGGCAATGCGGCGCATTGCCGCCTCCTGAGCCGCGGCAGCAGCAACAGCAGACCGGCGCTGCTGTGCTTCGGTGTCGTAGAGGCCAGATATTTGGGCAGCGGCCGTCGCCTCCGCTTTCCGCGCGCCAGCCAGCTTCTCCAGATTAACAAGCTGCTTGTCCAGATCCGTATTCGCCTTGCTGAAGGCATTCTGGAGCTGTAGCGCCGAATTGCTTTGCTCGCGCAGCACAGTGCCCATCCGCGTGCCTGCAGTCGCAACATCATCCAGAGACTTCGACAGCAAGGCGCTGTTGCGTGCCACCGCCTCAAGGGAAAGGCGAGCCTTTTCGGAATCCCACTGCGGGCCGCCGAAGAGCTCTTTCGTTTTACCGACGACGGTATCGAAGCCAACGGTCAGCGCCTTAACGCCAAAGGTGGTGAGTGCGATACCTTCATTGAGGGCCTTCATCACCCCCGTATCGCCAACAGCCAGGAAGAACTCAGTAACGGAGTTCTTCATGCGAGCCCATTGAGCAACGAAGGTATCGTTGTTGCTCTTGCCCACGCCGTACATGTCCGTAAGGCCCTTGGCCAGCGCTGGCAGCAGGTCTTCAGCCAGTACGCCACCGGTCTCGACCATCTTGGACAACTCAGCCACGGTCAGGCCGGCGCCATTGGCCGCTGCTTTCATCGCACCCGGTAACGCCTCGCCAAGCTGACCCTTCAGCTCCTCCATGGCCACCGTTCCCTTGCTGGCCATCTGATTGACGGCGCGCATGGCATCGGTGGTTTCGGCGCTGCTCTTGCCGAGGCTGGCCATCGCACCAGAGATGGCCTCAAACACCCTGCGCGCGCCTTCTCCCTCCAGCGTTGTGCCTTTGGTTGCCGCAATCAGCTGGGTATAGGCCTTGGCGGCATCCTGCACGTCGAGGCCTAGCCGATTGGCAGCGCCACGCACATATTCCATTTCGGCCGCGGCCTTCTGGCTGCTGCCAGTGAGCTGCGTCATCGTGCGTGCGAAGGTCTCGGCCTGGCTGTTGGCGTCAATGAACATCTTGCCGCCCTGGAGCGCCGCGAATGCCGCACCGATCTTGCTGGCCAGCGACCCGAACTCGCTACCCAGGCCCTTGGCGCCCGTGTTGAGCCGATCCATCGCCGGTGCTGTGCCGGTCATTTCGGCCCGTAGCTTTGCGATTTGCGCCTGGCCGGCTGCCCATGCCCGCTCGAACTCGGCCCCCGTTACTTTTCCCTCCCGCGCCAGTGAATCCAGCGCCTGATTAACGCGCAGGATCTCCGCCTGGATCTGACCGGAAGAACGAATTCCGACAACACCAAAGGCGTTGTCGATCGAGTTGCCAGCCTTCTTTGCCGATCCCTCAACGCCCCCTAACGCCTGGGCTGTTTTTTCAACAGCCGCAGCGGCACCGGAGCTATCGCCTTCAAGTATCAGTTTTGCTTTGAGGTCTTGAGTCATGCCCTCATTGTTTCCGCGCGCGCGTAGGTCCGCGGATTCGCCAAGGCGAAAAAAAACCCCGCCGAAGCGAGGTTTCTTAGGGGCTTAAGGGCCTCACGCCAAGATCGGCAGGCGCACCTCAAAAGCAGAGTCCTTACCCGTGGGGGTCACCATTCGGCCTTTCAGCGTGACGTCGACCATCTTGTCGGAGAGGAAGTCGATGGGCTGCGTTGGTGCCACAACGGCTTCCCATACCTCGACTTCAGCATCCGATCCATCGACCAGGTTGCGGCCGTTAAACAGGATGCGCGCCCGGATCTGTGCTTGCGTACCGCCCTTGATGACGGAGCCCGACACCGCGTTGTAGTTGGCCGTGAACTTGAGCGCCTGGGCGGCAGTGATGGCACCGGTGGACAGCGCCATGATCTTGCCGAGGCGGTAGTCGATGACGTAGTCGGTATTCAGCACATAAGTCGTGCTGGCGGCCGAGTTCTTCACAAGCAGGCCCACCGTGGCGAGATTGCGCTTGCCAACGTCGACCCACTTGTCCAGGGAGGCAGTGACCGCCTGATCGGTCAGTACGCCACTACCCTGAACCAGCGCCGATTCAGTGCCTGCCAGCCCCATCTTGAGGGTCAGAACATCCACCTTCTTCAGCACGATTTCGATTTCGCCCGGCTTCGGCACGGCAACCGACGCCACGATCTGGCCCCGCTTGTTGCGCCCTTTGGAGACCGACTCGGTCACATCGGATGCGGTAGTGATCTGGAACTTGTCGGCCTCGCCGAAGGGCTGGTACGCGTTGCCATACGCACCCGTGGTGGTGTTAAAAAGATCGACGGAGATATCGCCTTCGCCGAGGAATCCGTTTGCAGTGCTCATGGGTCAATCTCCTACGGGGTTTGCTTCTCCAGAGCCACCTTGGCGCTGAAGGAGAGAGGGAAGTAATAGAAGGGATAGCGGGGAACCGGGTCGGGCGGCGTAGCCAGCGTGAGGGGCTGCATACCCGTCGCGGTATGGCGCCAGCCCATGAGCGTGTCGAGCACCGTCTGCACCAGCGGCTCAACACGCTCGCCAGATTCGCGCACGGCCTTGGCTTTGTCGCCCGAGTGCTTGATGACAGATACCACCAGCCAGTTTTGCCCAACGACAGCGCTGCGCCCACTGCGCGACGTCTCCAAAACGCTGATTCCGGCATAGATCACATGTACAGCCGGCGTTGGCTGCTTGGACTCATCGACACCATCCAGATCATCGGCCGTGAGCACATGCGTTCCGGAAGGCATCGCAGCTTTGAGCGCATCGACGATAGCTGCGCGGACGCCGAAGAAGTTCACATCCCACCCCGGCTGCCACGCGCGAACAAGCGGGGGGAGGATTCGGCAAGCATCGCCAGGCCGGCGGCCGGCGCAGTGGCGCTGGTGGCCACGCCCGGCAACGCAGCACGTCCAGCCGACACATCGCGCAGCCAGCGGATGGCGTCCTCATAGCGAATGCGCAGATCCTTGTCGGCAGCTCGGTCCGTGTGAAGGCGATACCAGGTGATTGTCAGTGCGGCATCCGTTACTGCAGCGGGCACCGGGTCGGGCAAGGGCGTGGCGTAACGCTGGGAGATGTAGCTATCCACCTCGGCGCCGGCGCCAGCAATGGCCTTGTCGAGCACAGCCATGACGATGCCGCCGGTGGGCGGCTCGGCACGGTCCGTCAGGTCAATGAGGGCCTGCTCGGAGTGCGCGGCGAGGAGGTCGGAAAGAGTGATGTACGGCATGAAGCGAAGATTGCTGCACGCGCGCGAGGCGCCGGGATTCGCCAGCGCGAAAAACACTCCCGGTGCATAGTTACAGCTCCATGGAGCCGCCGATGTGAACCGCTAGCGCCGCTGGCGGTATGTCGATGACTAAACAGAAACGACAGCCAACGCTGGTTGCCCCTAGGGGACAGAAGAAGAGCTCAGAAACTACTTGGTGGCTTAAGGGAAAAATAGAGACGAGAGTGGCCTATATATAGTAGGAAATTTTTTCCTCTTAACGATTGACTTACTTAAGTTGTTGTTTTTAAAGAAATTCAAAATTTGTCTCGGTTTTCAGCTTCGGGTATCGTCGACCCTGTGTGATCTGGATGCCGGGCACGCAAAAACTCAGTCCCAGCTCTGGTGAAGCACGGAATCACAAAGTAAAAAGCCCACGGGTGCGCCAACACCCGGGGCTCTTTGGTGAGGCGAACTGGGGCCAGCCTGACCACCCGAACGCGACACTTTGTCTTTTAGGAAGACGATGAAGTGTAGTTTTTTCACGTGCTCGGGACAAGCCAAAGCTCTACAACCCTTGTGTGAGACTGAGCATGGATTATTTCCGTCGACGCAAGTGTGTCTTTGTGCACAGCTACAAGCGCTACCGCTACGGGCGGTGGGAGCGCGTATGCCAGCACTGGAGATCGCACCCTGGGCAGCTTGAGCTTTTCTAGTAGCTGATCGTGTGGATGATCGTCATCCACTGACTTGACCAAGACGTAGTCCGGCGAGAGCCGGACTACGTCTTCATAACTCCAGATGGATACCCGGCGTTCTATCGACGGGAATTGCGTTACCGATCAAGCACGGCAAACGTCTGCACGACCGATACAGAACGGTTTTGTGCCACCGGGGCCGCTGACACTGCTGAGCCGCTGCGCTGGCTCAGCATCTTTCATGCGCGCTTCCAGCTCCGCTCTCAACGCTTTCAGCTCAAGAAGCGTTGCGGCATCGCAGGGCTTATCGAGCTGCAGACTTACCCATGCCACCCAGTGCCCGATGAGCACTGGGTGGCATTGACGGGCTTTGTCGAACTGGGACTTGATACTGTTGTCTTGCATGATATTGACCTCCTTCAAAAGCCATATCGTGGTTATCACGACATAATTTTTTCAAGAGGCTGGAGCTACTACTCCGCCCGCAGTTGCAATCCAGCCCACGGGCCAGAGGTATGCCCTCCGACCCCTTTGATCCGGGGCATGTTCTGACCATCCCCCAATGACAAAGCCCGGCCGAAGCCGGGCTTTGTCATTTAGCGTCCCTGACGGGGTACGGCGCGG
>APMI01026427.1_pt1 | contig 12002 bp, 8 predicted proteins | sample 667938 | NCBI WGS metagenome assembly APMI01 (sample SAMN01084076, study PRJNA167559) | wastewater metagenome | biome: Wastewater | place: Denmark: Ejby Moelle, Odense | collected 2011-11-28 | reverse complement strand
ATTGGGCAGCAATGTTGTAGTGGGTATTGTGAAGTTAGGGTATTTTTATGAACAGTCAAATGACTTAAAATCAGCTGTTTGTATTTTATAAGGCTGTTTTAGAGCTGGTTCGGGAGGCTGAATTTGGGGGTAGATAATAATTTTTAGAAAGCGGATGTGGGGGCAACTTTGTGCTTTAAATAATCTTAAACGAAAAGACTGGCTTATGAAAAGGAATTTTTTACTCAAATTACTGTGTGCGTTGCTGGTGGCAACGACAGTACAGGCTACCGCGCAGGAGCAGAAAGCTACCTGGGGCGGTGATGTAAATGTAAACCCGGTTGCGGGCAGGTATTACAAGAACGCAAGGGTATCGGTAGCATATGATGGTACCATCTATGTAGGGCGTTTGTATGCTACTGCAGCGGCTGCGCCTTATGATCACTGGGAAGTGTTGAAGAGCACGGATACGGGGCATACTTTCACCGGTTTTGACAGCTCGTTTGCTACTGCAGGGCAGCAGTACCGTGCGTTCGATATATTGGCGGCAGGCGCCAATGCTACAGATTTTAAACTGATCGTGGCCCGTTCATTCTACGATTCGAGCGCAGCAAACCTGGGCGATAACAGGCTATTGGTATATGCTTATGGTGCAAGTGGCCAGTACCTGAGCACGCTGGTGGACGAATCGCATAATTATATCGCGTCCTTTTACAGGGGATGGGAAGCTATAAGCCTGTCCTCGGACTGGAGAGAGAAGAACAGTATATCTGCGCCTTACGAGATCGATATTGTGGCGCAGAAATCGGGAGTAGATGATTCTATAATCGTTTGGGCGAGTAAAGATGCCGGGGCAACTATGACGCGCAGGGGCCTTTACGGTACACCCAGGTACATCAAAACTGTGAGCAGCTCTATAGGCTCAACCCTCAGTACCACCAGCCTGTACGGCAGGTTTGGAATAGTTTGGGACGAATTTGTAAATAACGGAGATATGTGGGGTAAAATTTATGGGGAGTTCTTGTATGCAGATGATGCTTCAGATCCGGGAATTAATACCGGCTTGCAAACAATAGCAGGTTCTGATAATTTCAGGAACCCTGTTATTGTTATGTCTCAGCAAACCGGTACCGTAGTTGGCCCCGGTGCCGATGATATCAGGACAATGATCATTGCGGAAAATAACTTGTTGGTGCCCGGCGTTAGCAGTATTACCTGCAATGTTTCGGACAGCATGATCAATGGTGTGGCCGCTTTTAATACACCTGCCACTGTAAAGCTGGGTAGCGCCGCAGGTGGCGCGTATGATGCACACGGCGTTTATGATCCTGTTGCCAATAACTTCCTGATCACTTACTATGATTCGGCTACGCAGGCATTGGTATATGATGTGAAGCCATTGAGTGCAAGCATAGCGGCATTGCCTACTGTTATCAAGGCTAATTATCGCGATGCTGCCACTGATCTTGGTCTGCCTGCTTATCCACGCACGGATATCAATATGGTAAATGATAAAGCTGTATTTGTATGGAATGATAACAGCAAGACGATGTTTGATGCGGAGTATGCGCAAAACGTGTCGGTGCAGAGTGTGCCGGTGAATGTTACAGATGTGCAGGTGTTCCCTAACCCGGCCAATGATGTTATCAACCTGGGTTTTATAGCTAAGCAAAATGGTAGCGCTACTGTAGCAGTGCTGGATGTAACAGGAAGGCAGGTGCTCTCTATGCAGGCTGATGTGATGGTAGGTGTTAACAGGATAACTGTTGCGCTGGGTGCATTGTCGGCAGGTAATTACTTTATACAGGTGAAGGGCGAGGTGGCAAGTTTCAATGCGCGCTTTACTAAAAACTAGGTAAGAACCACATCACCATAAATATATTACCCGGAGGTAATAATTCTACAGAGGTAAGAGGAGCGCATATGAACGTAAAGGGAAATGGACGTTCACTAAGCAATAAAATTGTATTTTTTATCCCTCTGAAACACGCAGCCACGGTTTTTACCGTGGCTTTTTTTGTTATTTAGCGATGAACACGGGGATATTGATCATGTGGCGGACGGAGTTTATGGTCTCTCCGAAGAGCCAGTCGCCGATGGCTTTGTGGCCGTGGCTGCCGATGATGAGCAGGTCGCAGTTGTTCTCTTTTATTATGCGGGCTATTTCGGCGCTGCGCTTTTTGAAACCGAGGACGCCATGTGCTTTGAGATGGCGCTCGGTAAAGAAGCTGACGTATTTATCGAGCTGCTGCTGGTCGCGGATGGCTTCCTGGTCCTGCGCTTCATTGCCCATCATGCGGGCGGAAACGCTCTCCACGATATGTATGAGCACAAAGCTGGCATCGGGGTTGGCTATTTGCAGGGCGTATTGGATCACCTTGCTGTCTTTGTTGCTATAGTCGAGGGCTAGGGCGATGTGTTTGAATGGTTGGGCTTCGGTAAGTAGGGAAGCGACTTGTATGTTCTGGTGTATGTTGCTGTCAGCATGCTGGCGGCGGCGTATGAGGGGGAAGAAGAATGTAATGAGCAGCAGCACAAGCAAGCCTGCTACGCCGATGAGTATAAGCGCTTTAATAACAAGGCTGTTGGTGGAAGCCATCCATAGCTCTACTGTTTCCATAACGAGCTTGAGGTTGAGCACCACTATAACTGCAGCTATAAGCCATGAGGCTATCTTGGTTTTGGTGCTTATAGCGAAATTACCCATTTTCTGCTTGTCGCTCACGAACAGGATGAGGGGTATGACCGCGAATGCGAGCTGCATGCTGAGCAGCACCTGGCTGAAGATAAGCATATCATCGACCATAGAATCGCCTGCTATAGCAAGAACTATAACTGCGGGTATGATGGCCAGCATACGGGTAATGAGGCGGCGGATAACAGGGTTGATGCGCAGGCGCAGGTAGCCTTCCATAATGATCTGCCCGGCGAGGGTTCCTGTAACAGTGGAACTTTGGCCGGCGGCTATGAGCGCAATAGCAAAGAGCCATGATGCCCATTTGGTAGTGAGCAAAGGGGTGAGCAGTTTGTAAGCTTCCTGGAGTGAGGCCACCTGGTTGTTGCCGGAAGTATAGAACACCGCACCGGCAAGAATGAGTATCGCAGCGTTGACAAAGAAGGCGAGGTTGAGCGCAATGGCGCTGTCGATGGTATTTAACTTCAATGCGCGTCTTATAGACTTGTCGTCGCGGGCTACCTTACGGGTTTGTACGAGTGCTGAATGGAGGTAGAGGTTGTGCGGCATAACGGTGGCACCTATAATACCTATGGCTATGTAGAGGGCAGCGTGATTGGGAAGGTAGGGTACAAAGCCTGCGGCTACCTGGTGGAGATCAGGCTTAGCGAAGATCATCTCGATAATAAAGCAGAGGCCTATGATGGCAATGAGTGAAATGATAAATGCCTCGAGCTTGCGCATGCCTAACTTCTGCAGGTAGAGCAGCAGTACTGTATCTAATAGGGTAATAAGCACACCCCAGATGAGCGGCAGGCCTATTAAAAGGTTGAGGCCTATGGCTACGCCAAGCACTTCTGCAAGATCGCAGGCGGCGATGGCTATCTCGGCAAGTATGTAGAGAGCGAAGTTGACACCGCGCGGATAGGTCTCCCGGTTGCACTGGGCGAGGTCGCGACCCTGTACAATGCCCAGGCGTGCAGCAATGGACTGCAGCACCAGTGCCATGATATTGCTCATGAGCAGCACCCATATAAGCCTGTAGCCGAACTGCGAACCACCTGCAATATCTGTAGCCCAATTGCCGGGGTCCATATAGCCCACGCTTACGAGGTAGGCGGGACCGAAGAAGGCGGCGATGCGACGCCACTTTACTTTTTTCTTCGAGGGGTCGACAGACTGGTGTACTTCGCTGAGTGAGTTATCAGGATGAAGATGTTCCATTTTGCAAAGCTAAAAAATAAAATTAGACTAGCCTAATTTTATTTTTTGTGGAATTTGGAATTTGGATTGGGCTGAGGGAGGGGGAATGCCGGTTGCAAACCGGAATACTATCCTTAGACACAAGTTGGCCAGGCTCAATTCCTACGCGCCAAAATGCGCCAGCGAGTGTAGCGAGAGCCCTTAACGCGTCTGACCGCTGGAAGTGGTGCTGACGCTATGAAAGAAAAAAAAACTACTAAAAAATTAGTTAATTAACTAAGTATTTAGTAATTTCACTAAAAAATTAGTTGATATGACAGGAAAAGCACAGTTCAAACCGTTGACAAAAGCCGAGGAACAGATCATGCAGGCCTTGTGGCAACTGGACACTGCCTTTGTAAAAGACATAGTGGACGAGTTGCCTGAACCCAAGCCGCATTACAACACTATTAGCACCATCATAAAGATACTGGAGGAGAAAGGCTTCGTGGGGCATGAGTCGTTCGGGAAGGCGAACAGGTATTACGCGCTCATTAATAAGGAAGAATACAGCAAGAAGACGATGAAGCAGTTTGTGAAGGGATATTTCGAAGGCTCGTTCTCTAATATGCTTAGCTTCTTTGCGAAGGAGAAAGATATAAGCGTGAGGGAACTGGAAGAGCTACTACATGAACTGAAAAAAATAGAACCTAAAAAATAAATGCCATGATATACCTAATACAGGTGAATATCTACACGGCTATCATGCTGCTTGTATATATGCTGCTGCTGCGCAATAAACCGGTATACCGGCTGAGCAGAAACTATTTAATAGCAGCGGCAGTGCTGCCGTTCTTGTTGCCCCTTATACGATTGCCCGAGGCAGTGGAAAGTAAAGTGCAGGCTGTGCCCCTGCTCCAGTTCAGGCTGCCCGAGGTGGTGATAGGAGCGAAGAGCGGGGGAGGTGCTATCAATTGGCCTATGATAGCATGGATAGTGTATGGTTTGATAAGCGCTGCAATAATTGTGTATCATGTTTGGAATGTAATTCGCTTGCAGAAGGTCGTGAATGCGCATGAGAAAGAGGCGAGGGATGGATATGTATTGATCAGTAATTCGGGGTACGGGCCGGGGAGTTTTGGAAAGTATATTTTTTTCCCGACGGATGAGGTGAACGAGGCGATACTGGCGCACGAGCAGGCACATATTACCCTGAAGCATACGCGAGATATATTGTTGCTGAACCTGCTGCAGGCTGTGGCATGGCCCTCGCTGCTGCTGGGCAGGATAAAGAAGGAAATAAAAGAGGTACATGAGTTCCAGGCTGATGCAATGGCAAATGAAGACAAACGCAGCTATGCGGAACTGTTGGTATCCTCCGTACTGAATACGCGTTCGCTACCCGAGATGCATTTATTTATTATTCACCCCTTAAAAAGAAGAATTATGATGTTGCAAAAAAATGGTAAGGCTTCACCTATGAAAACAAGCCTGCTGCTATCATCGATACTAATGATGCTGGGCTGTGCAGTGTTATTTGTGCAAGGATGCGACAAAAAAGATGTCAGCAAACCGACAGCGACATTAAACACTAAAGAGATAAGTAAAGCAGAATATGATAAGGAAGCAAATGGAATGGTAAAAACAGGGCGCAAGTTCACTATAGAAGGGTATGCAAATGGGCAGGTATTTGAAGAAGTAGACTCTGTAAGAAAAGTAGCCGACGTAATGCCCGAGTCGCCGATTGACATGGTACAGTTCCTGGTCAAGAACATGCACTATCCTGAGTATGCCAGGAAGCATAATATAGAAGGCCGGGTAATGGTGAAATTTGTTGTAGGAACAGATGGATCCATTTTAAACCCGCAAATATTGAGATCTCCTGATACATCAGTATCACGCGCAGCACTGGAGGTAATAAATAAGATGCCTAACTGGCAACCGGGCAGAATGGCTGACGGCAGGCTGGTTAATGTGGAAATGTATTTACCAATTGTGTTTAAACTGAAGTAAAGTTATTTTCCCTTTAAAACAAAATTATGAGACTGATAAGTTGTTTTCTTTTAGCTGTGATAATGTTTTCCTGTGACAGTGCGATGGCGCAATCTACAAATAAAGACAGTGTCTACGCAAAGACCGACAAAATGCCGGAGCCAGGATATAACGTGTCGGATTACCTTGCTAAAAACATCCATTATCCAAAAGAGGCCAGAAAGAAAAACATAGAAGGAAAGGTTGTGATAAAATTCATAATCGACAAGGAGGGAAATGTTACTCATCCGGTGATACTTAAATCGCCTGACACGCTGCTATCACAGGAGTCACTTAGAGTGGTGAAGATAATGCCCAGATGGGTACCCGCGGAAGTGGATGGTGAGCGGGTGCGTGTTTGATTTACCCTGCCGATAATGTTTAAGCTAAGAGGATAACAATAATTTGTTTTTCAGGTGGATTACGGAACACTTGGTGTTTAAAAAACGGACCTGCAAGATGGCTGTACGTAAGCTCAAGCGCGCGCATTGCCATATATTCTATAAGTATTTAGATACGCCGCAGCCACGGTTTTTGCCCTTTTGTGTATCTTGCGCCTGTTATGAGTAAAGAAATTGTCGTAAGCGGCATACGTTCAACCGGTTTCCTGCATTTGGGCAACTATTTTGGCGCCATGAAGAATTATGTAAAAATGCAGGATGAATACAACTGCTATTTTTTCGTGGCCGATTACCATTCCCTGACCACGCATCCCGACCCTAAGGACCTGAAGGCAAATGTGTACCGTGTGGTGGCGGAAAATATAGCCAGTGGCCTGGACCCCGAAAAAATAGCACTATACGCGCAAAGCGATATCCCCGAGATACCGGAACTGTACCTGATGCTGAATATGCTGGCCTATAAGGGTGAACTGGAAAAAGTACCAACCTTTAAAGACAAAGTGCGTACACAGCCGGACAATGTAAATGCAGGTTTGCTTACTTACCCCGTGCTGATGAGCGCCGATATATTGATACACAAAGCAGTGAAGGTACCCGTGGGTAAGGACCAGGAACAGCATATAGAGATGGCGCGCAATTTCGCCCATCGCTTTAACAGCCGTTATGGTGAGCAGTTGTTCCCTGAGCCGCAGCCATTTAATTTTGGAAGTGAACTAATAAAAGTGCCCAGCCTTGATGGTACAGGTAAGATGAGCAAAAGTGAGCATGGAAATTCCACCCTGTACCTGGCCGATGATGATGACGCGATACGCAAGAAGGTGATGAAGGCGAAAACAGATGCAGGCCCTACAGAGCATAACAGCGAAATGCCGGAGTACATACAGAACATCTTCCTGCTAATGCAGCTTGTATCGAAACCTGAAACCGTGGCAACCTATACGGGCATGTATAACAACTGTACCATACGCTACGGGGATATGAAAAAGCAGCTGGCGGAAGATATGGTGGCATTTATTTCGCCGATCCGCGAAAAAACCCTCAGCCTGCAGCAGGATGAAGCCCAGCTGGGTAAGATACTTAAGGAGGGAGCTGCAAAAGCCCGCGAAAGCGCCTCGAAAACAATATCGGAAGCCCGGAAACTGATAGGGATAAATTATTATTAATACTATTCCTTCATTTTAGGTTTAGGATAGCTTTTTTGCCAATAGAATATTATTTTGTGGGAAGGAGCTATAAGACACAAGCTAAGAGCTAAACAACCATGGCGCAGAAAATTACCCCCAAGCACATAGCAGTAGCAGGCAATATAGGCGTTGGCAAAACCACGCTTACCACCATGCTTGCCAAACATTACAAGTGGACTGCGCATTTTGAGGACGTGGAACATAACCCCTACCTGGTAGATTTTTACGAGGATATGCATCGCTGGTCGTTTAACCTGCAGGTGTACTTTCTGAACCACCGCCTGAGCCAGCTGCTGGATATACGCAAAGGTAAAGACACAGTGATACAGGACCGTACCATATACGAAGACGCTTATATTTTTGCGCCCAACCTGTACGAAATGGGCCTGATGACCAAAAGGGATTTTGAGAACTACGCCTCCTTCTTTGATACCCTGAAGAAAATGGTGAGCCCGCCCGACCTGATGATATTCCTGAAAGCGCGCATACCCAAACTGGTGGACCAGATACAAAAGCGGGGCAGGGAATATGAAGAAAATATAAGGCTGGACTACCTGAAGCGGCTGAATAGTTTCTACGATAAGTGGATAGACCAATACACCGATGGGCCACTGCTGGTGATAAACATTGATAAAACCGACTTTGCAGAAAACGAAGAAGATTTTGCCGAGGTGGTGCGCCGGATAGATGCCCAGATACACGGGCTTTTCTAAAAATTGTAACTTTTCCCGCCTTGCTGCGATATACAAAAGGCAAGCCGTAAATTGCGGCCAGATCCCTTATGATGAAAAAGTACTGCTACCTTATTACCATACTAATAGCTGCAATATCACCCGCGGCCTATGCCGGTACCCTAAAAGGCAAAGTGACTGATAGTAAAGGCGTAACGCTGCCATTTGCCATAGTATACGTACAAAATACTACCAAAGGCACCAGCGCAAATGCGGAGGGCCTGTACCAACTGAACCTGGAGCCGGGTACCTACAAGGTGGTAAGCCAATATATGGGCTTTAGCCAGAGCACACATACCATTACTATAAAGGGAAATGAAACGGTGACACAGGACTTTAGCCTGAAGGATCAAAGCCTGGAAATGAAGGAAGTGGTGATAAGCAATGAAGACCCTGCCTATGCTATCATCCGCAAGACAATAGACAAAAGGAGCTTTCACCTGAAGCAGGTAAAGTCCTTCCAGACCGGCATATACCTGAAGGGCGTGCTGCGTAACAGGCTGCTGCCCGATGTGGGCATTATGAAACTGGTGGCGGGGAAGGATGCAAAAGGCAAAAAAGACAAGAAGGAAATTGCTGATGCTTTGGGTTTGGACTCCACCGGTAAGGCCGTGCTATACCTTTGCGAAGAGAAAGCTGATTACTATTCGCAGGAGCCTAATAAAGAGCGGACCGTGATACACTCCGTGCGCGAAAGCGGTAACCCTAACGGGCTGGGCTTTGCGCAGATGCCACCCGTTATTACTTTTTACGAGAACAATATAAACCTGATAGACAACATAAACCCGCCCGGGTTTATATCGCCTATAAGCGAAAATGCATTAACCTACTATCGTTATAAATACGAAGGTGAGTTCAAAGAAGGTAAATACACGATCGACAAAATAAAAGTGATCCCCCGCCGCGCCTATGAGCCTTGTTTTGAGGGTACGATCTATATAGTGGATGGCGACTGGGCCATACATAGCCTGGATATGCTGCTGACCAAGAAAAGCGGTATGTCGTTCCTGGACACCATGCACATAACGCAGCTGTTCCTGCCGCTTAAAGAAGACACATGGGTGATAAAGAACCAGGTTTGGTACCCCACGATCAAGATACTGGGCTTTGATATTACGGGCTACTTTGTAACGGTATATGATAACCAGAAGGTAAATGAACCGATACCGGATACCATCTTCCAGAAGAAAGTGGTGAGCGTGTATGACAAGACATCGAACAAGAAGGACACTGCATACTGGACGGAAGCCCGGCCTGTGCCACTGGAGGCCGACGAAAGCAAGGACTACGGCGTAAAGGACAGCATACGCCTGCATGATGAGAACCCGCATATAAAGGACAGTGTACGCCGCCGGAACAATAAATTAAGTGTGGGCGGCATCCTACTTACGGGCTTTTCGCAAACCGCAAAGGGTAGTAAACTGAAGGTCGACGTTAACCCTGTATTACCTGTTTTTGACGGGATGGTGAACTACAATACCGTTGAAGGCCTGAACATAGCGCCCAAAATAACGTGGAACTATAAGGCGGATACCGGTAAAACATTAAGCGGGAAGGTAGCTGCGCGCTACGGTGTGAATAATGAGCATTTTAATGCCATCGCTAAACTGGCATACCGTAGCGATGACCGAGAATGGAGGGGCAGGTACTGGGCGGTGGGCGTTGAAGGTGGTAAGTACGTGTTTCAATACAACCCCGAGAACCCGATACCGGAATTTTACAATACCATATCAACGCTCTTCTACCGCAAGAACTACATGAAGATATATGAGCGCTGGGAAGGAGCTCTTGCCCTGGCGCGGAACTATGGTAATGGCTTCAGGTGGAACGGTAAATTTGAGTTCCAGCGCAGGATGCCGCTGTACAATACTACAGGCTATAACTGGGCATCTAGTAATGTAATGCCATTCAGCGATAACCTTCCTTCTGAACTGAGCAGCTTTAAGTTCAGCGACTATAATGCCTTGTTGCTGAAATTATCAGCATCATACCAGCCGGGATATACCTATACGCTGTATCCTGATTATAAGATGCCGCAATCGAGCAACTGGCCGGTATTCACATTGGCCTATGAGAAGGGCATACCCAATGCGTTGAACAGCAAGGTAGATTTTGACAAATGGCGCTTTGATATTAAGGACAATATAAGGCTCAAAATGCTGGGCAGCTTGTCGTACGTACTGGCAGCAGGGGGCTTCCTGAATGCCAAAAGTGTGGGCATACCGGATATGATGCACCTGTATGGTAACCAGACCATGATGGCGACACCATATTTAAAAAGCTTTCAACTGGCGCCGTACTATATGTACAGCAATACAGCAAAAATATACGGCGAAGCACACCTGGAATATAACCTGCAAGGATTGCTGACCAATAAGATACCCCTGCTCAGGCAGGCACGCTGGTACTTGCTGCTTGGCAACAATACCTTCTACGCCGGGCAGAATAACTATTACACTGAGGCCTTTGTAGGTATAGACAACCTGGGCTGGAAACTGCTGCGCTTCCTGCGCGTGGACTTTGTAGAGTCCTGGGATGCCAAGGGTGTGAACCATGCGGGCTTCCGTATAGGTATCAACAGCTCTATACTGCAGGTGAGTGTAGGTAATGGTGGTGGAGGGGAGTGGTAGCTTAGGTTAGTTGATTGGTTGACTAGTTGATCAGTTAATTGCCATATATGGCTGCGGATGCTTGATGGTGGCTGTTCTTAGCTGATCTCTGTTTCTTTTCAAATCTTAATTGCTCGTTAAGCAGTTCTAAATCAGGGGTTAACGAGGGCTGATTTTTTTGCTATCGTTGTTTGTCGCTGCATCTTTGTGTCATCAAAGCAATTTGACTGCACACGATCATGAAAACAACAAACACAAATAATAGTGACACCATGAAAAAGATCATACTTTTCGCAAGCATACTCTCTTGCTTTGCACTCGCCATCATTATCTAGTATCCCATCTTTGCAACTCCTGCCATGAAACAATATTTAAGCCCCGCTTTTTGCGGGGCTTTTGATTTTTAATATCCATCAACGTTACAACCGAATTTTAATCGCTTGTTAAGCAGTTCTAAAGCTGCGGTTAAGGAGGGCCGATTTTTTTGCCATCGTTGTTTGTCGCCGCATCTTTGTGTCATCAAAGCAAACGAGTACAAAAATCATGAAAACAACATATACGTCGAACTGTGGAAATGCCATGAAGAAGATACTACTCTTCGTCGCCATCATGTCCTGCTTCACACTCGCTATCACCATCTAAAACTAAACACTATCAAACCATGAAAAAGATCATCCTATTCGCCAGCATCCTATCGTGTTTTACAATTGCAATCATCTTTTAAGAGAGCCGATTTTTTAGTTTGCCATGAAACACTATTTTAGTCCCGCTACGGCGGGACTTTTTTTTGCATGAATATGGGACTTAAAGTGCCAGTTCCAGATAAACCGGGCAATGGTCAGAATGCCTGATATGGGGATAGATGGCCACGTCTTTTATAGCGGGTTTTAATGGCTCTGTAACATTGATGTAATCTATGCGCCAGCCCTTATTGTTCTCCCTTGAGTTTGCGCGGAGGCTCCACCAGCTGTAGTGGTGCGGGTCGGGATTCAAGTGGCGGAAACTATCTACAAAACCATTCTCAAAGAACTTATCCATCCATGCACGCTCTTCGGGCAGGAAGCCGGAGGAATTCTTATTACTTACCGGGTTGTGGATGTCTATAGGCTTGTGGCAGATGTTGTAATCGCCGCAAACAATTAGCTTGGGGCGTGTTTTCCTTAGTTCGTTCAGGTAGTCGAAAAACTCATCCAGCCACTGGTATTTGTATA
>APMI01003587.1_pt1 | contig 12003 bp, 1 predicted proteins | sample 667938 | NCBI WGS metagenome assembly APMI01 (sample SAMN01084076, study PRJNA167559) | wastewater metagenome | biome: Wastewater | place: Denmark: Ejby Moelle, Odense | collected 2011-11-28 | reverse complement strand
TTCCAGTTGCCGCTGGTCGCCAGCACACCGCGATTCTCGACCACCCAACTCAGGCTCACCGTCTGGCCGGTCTGCAGGTTGTCTGCTGGATCGATCATCAGGCTGTTCACCGTCAGGTCCGGCGCCGGCTTGATGAGCAGGGTGTCGAGCACGACCACCGGATTCTCAGGCACCTTGACGAGGTTGAACGAAACTTTGGCCTGCGGCGTCGTTTCGCTATTAATGCCTTCGAGCACCAGGGTATAGGTGCCGGTCATGCTTAAGGCCGCCGGTTCCTGATCGTAACCATAGAATTGATTGCGATATTGCCACCGCCCCAGACTCGAGCTGTAGACGCTAGTTTGCGAGGTGTACCCCATCGTGATGTTACTGAACACAGGATGCCCTGTCGGATCGAGCAGGGTCCAGCGCGGCACCGAGCGTGAGTAAGTATCCGACAGGTCTGACTGGGTGTACAGCACGTCGAAGTAGTAGCGCTCACCGGCGACGGCATCGAAAGCAAAGACCTGCGTGCCATTGGCCGGTGTCACCGTCGTGCTGACCGGCGTGCCCGGCTGCACCGCGGTAGCCGTGCTCAGATCAAGCACACGGAAGGCATAGGGCGAGGCTGCGGCCGAACTGTTGCCGACAATCAGCGTGTAGTCGCCGGCAGCCAATTGCCCCTTGAAATCGTACGAGTAGTAGTTCGCCATCGTCTGGTTGAAGACAACCGTCCCAGCCGAATTGACCAAGAGCCAGGTCGGCGTGCTGTTGGTCCCGAGATTGTCGAAAACCAGGGTGCCCGCCTGCTCGAGATACAGGCTGTAACGATTGAAGGCACCGGCCGCCAGGGTTTCGCCCTGGGTCGTATTGATCGTCACAGCCCCTTTGTCGCCGGCCTTGGCGACGACAAAGGAGAAGGTCTGGTTCGCGAAATTGCTGGGATAGCCTTCGATGAGCAGCAAATAGCGGCCCGTCTTGGTGAGGCTCAGCATTTCCCGGGTCGTCGAGGAGGATTCGTTGAAAACCTCCTTGCCATCTGGACCAATCAGGCGCCAATAACCGGAGATACTTTGCAGGCTGCGGAAGGTATAGGCTTCCCCGGCGGTACCGTCGAAGCTGTAGAGCTTGCTCGCGTTGCCCGGCGACAGCGTGAGGCTGACCGTGCTGCCGGGCGTCATCGCCTCGGCGCTGGCAGCGCTCAGGATACGGAATTGGTAAGGCGTCGTGTAGTAGTAAGAATTGCTGGAGATGGTCAGGGTGTAATCCCCGGCCGCCAGCATCTGCGCGGGCTCACGGTTGTAGTGGAGGTTGCTCGAGAATACCTGGCCGTTGGCGCCAACCAGGGTCCAATAACCGTAGTTGTCACCATAACCGCCGGAAGTTGCCTTGAAAGCGTCGAAATCCAGCCAGGCGGCCTGATCCAGGTGCAGCTTGTAGCTCGTCGGCGAATAATATGAGGCCGTGCCGCTATAGACCGTATCGAGCGCAATGCGGTTCAGGCTGGCGGCGAAACCGTAGGTTCCGGCATCCGTGTTGGCCGACGAACCGTCAATCAATAGATAGTACTGACCCGAACCATAGGAATTCAGGTTGATGATATTGCCGCTGCTATTGATGTCGCCACTGCCAAGCAGGCTGCCGCTGCGGCTGTAGAGACGCCAAAGTCCGCCACTCAGGCTGGAACCGTAGGAAACGAACTTGAAGCTATCGCTGGACAAGGCATTGAAGCGGTAGATCTGCGTACAGCTGCCGGGATTTAGCTCGCCATCGACACGCACGTCGGACTCGATGGCCTGGGCACTGTCCGCCAGATCAAGCAACTTGAAAGAGATCGCATTATCGACCGGGAGGCCATCGCCGGAACTTAAAGTAAGTACATACTTACCCAGCCTGGCAAGGCTGATCAAGGCACCGTCCGAACCGTTCAGCCAACCGCTGGTGACCGTGTTGCCCTGCGCATCGACCACCGACCAGTTACCGCTCAGGGTGTTGAGCATGTCCAACCACAGCATGCTGCTGCGTGTGACTTCAAACTGGAAGCTGCGCGTACCATCGCCCCCCAGCGCATCGGCGACAGTCGTACCCAAGCTGAGGGCTAGCGGCGCAGCCGGCTCGACGAACTGCAATTTGAAATCGTAGCTGGCCGCCGTCAGCGCGGCATCGAACGCGGTATCGAACAACAGGAAATAGCGGGCTGCAGTCCCGGTAGAGAGCCCTCGCCAGATGTGACCGTCAGCGATATTGCCTGAGTCAACGAAATTGCCGTTCGCATCGAGCAGCATATAGTTGCCCGTCATTCCGCCGAAATCAAGGGGCTCATAAACCAGACTGGCGTTCGCCGGCAGGTCGATTCGCTGGACGAAGGCCTGCCCTGCGGCGACAACGCCACTGACATCGCCACTGGCGAGCGCTGCGGTGCCCACATTGAGCAGCCGAAGATCAACGGTAGAGCCATCGAAGGGCGCACCGCGCAAGGTCAGCGTGTAGTCGCCGGTCTCGTAGAGATGTGCCAACTGGCTTGACGCCCCATACCAGGAACCCGAGTAGATGTAATCGCCCTGCGCATTGGTGATTTGCCAGGAACGCAGCGAAGCATCTTCGAGCAAGTCGAGGAACAGGCTGCTCTCGGCATCTACGTGGAAAGAGAAGCGCAGGCTGCCGTCATCGGCCAGCGTGCCGCTGACCACCTCGCCAAGCGCCGGAATCGCCACGGGAAGCGCAGGCGTGACGACACGGATGGCAAAACTGCTGTCGAACACATCGGTTTCGCCGTTGTTCTGGCTGTCCCAGATCAGGTAATACGCACCTGTATTCGGCAAGTCATAGACGACTTGCTGACTGGAAATATGGTTCGAATACGAATCGCTGACGACGTTGCCATTGGCGTCGACCAGGCGCCAGTAGCCCCAGACTGCAACATTGCCGGGCTGGTAAACAAAACTGTCGCCAGCTTTGGCTTCGAACTTGAATATCTGGGCCACACCGGAAACGCTGCTGATCGGGGTATCGCCATCCTGGGTCGCGACTGCCGCCTGCGCCAGATCGCGCAGACTGAAGGCGTAAGCGGAATTAGCCCCATACTGAGCGGAGATTCTCAGCTCATAATCGCCCGCCTCCAGAGTGAACAGACGATTGCTCCATGCGTCGGCCGGCGCATTGCCGTACCACGACCCTGAGTAGATCACCTCACCGGCGAGCACCAATTGCCAGTTGAACGAGCCGGAAGCAGAACTCAAATCCATCAGCAACTGACGGCTTTCGCCCAATGTAAACGCGTAGCTGTCCGTCTGGTAAGCCTCGATAGACCCCGAAACAACGGAATCCAACGTAAGCGCATGATCCTGAACGACTTGATGACGCAATTCGAGCTTGGCGTCGACAGGCGACGCCGAGTAGTCCTGTTCGAGGATGAATAGGTATTCCCCTGCGGTGCTGGCCGTAAAACTCGAGAAACCGCTGCTTTCGCCACCGACCCAAGCGTCATAGCTATTACCCGGTCCATAGATGCGCCAGCCAGCCTGACCGGGAGAACGGAAATACACGCGCTCTTCAGCGGCCAGCGAGGCCTTGAACATGTGTGCCCCAGTCGTGACGATATCCCCGTCGGTCGTAACGGTTTGCGCATGCGCCCGATCTTCGACCCGGAATGCGACGGTCGCGTCGCTCGCCCCGGACGTCTCGGTCAAAGTCAGCGCGTAATCGCCGGCCGCCAGTTGGTAAATGCTCGCGTTACTGCTCGCTCCGGAGAAATCGCTCCCGGCGATATTGGACTCAATCCCCTGCAGTTGCCATTGCAAGGAACGCCCGTCCTCCGTCTTGCCCGAAATAGCGATCACCGTGTCGCTATCCAGATGGAAGCGATAGCTCGTGCCGGCATTGGCCGGCACGACGACATCGTTCAGGGCTCCCAGGGTGAGGGGGGCGCCAGCCGGGCGATTGTCGACATGCCGCTCCAGCCCGATGGTGAACTGGTAGTCAAGGGCTGCGCTGTTGGCAAGAGAGCCGTCGAGCAACACGGTGTAACGCCCGGAGGTGGTGATATGAAGCCCGCTGCGATCACCGCTGGTCGCCCAGTAAAGAGGTTCGCTATTGGGCCCGATGATCCGCCATTGCAGATTGCCCGCGCGGACACTGTCCTCGCTGAACGATACCCAGTCGCCGGCCTGCATGTCGATCTCGTAGGCCACGGCTTGCGTGCCGTCGGCCAGGGTGCCGCTGACCGGCACACCGTATTCGATCACACCCTGCGATAGCTGCGGCATGCTGCTCAAACGGAAGGCAAATGGGTCTGCCGTGGCGTCGCCGCTCAAGGTGCTGTAGCGCTGAATGCTGAGACGGTAATTGCCCGCTTCCAAAACCTGCGGCCAGATATTCTGGTTATAGAGCATCGACGACGCGATCTGGTAACCCGATCCGTTGTAGAGCGTGTACGTGAAGCCGTAGGTATCACCTTGCAGGACATCGAACAGGACCGTCGTTTGCTCGCTCAGGGTGAAGCTGTAGTCCACCTGGTCGCCGGAGGTCGGGAAGGCGGCGCGGACCGTTTCGTCCAGCGTCAGTGCAGTGGACGGAACCGGGGTGAGACCAAGGGTGTAATCGACCGCATCCGGGGTCGCGCCCGTGCCAAACACAACCAGGTAATAGCGCCCGGCGGACAGCTCGGAAGTATCGCGCGCCACGCCGGAGGAGACATTCAACACGGAATAGAAGTTTTCGTCGTAGAGCGCCCAGCGGATTTGCGCCGGATCGGCAGTGACCGGGGCCACCGTCAGGCGTCCGGTACTTGTCGTATCAAACGAGTAGATCACGGCATCCCGGCCATCGGCCAACTGCGCCGCAACGCCCCCCACGGGTAAGACCGTTGCCGCCAGTGGATCGCGCAACTGGATGCGATAATCGCCGCCCGCATGGTTGCTGCTGGAAACCGTCAATACATAGCTGCCGGCACCCAGGTATTGAACGCTGCTGCCAACGCGCCACCCGCCCTGCTGCAAGCCCATGCCCTGCGGTACGATACGCCAGGTCAGACCGGCATCCGTGCCGGCATCTGCAATGACCAGGCTCTGGGCGGTAGCCAGATCCAGGCGATAGCTGTGGAATTCGTAAGAGATCGCCAAATGGCCGCTCAGCACATCGCCGATATTGGCATCGGCGAACTGTTCCTGCGGCTGGCTGAACAAGACGCTGTAGGCGACGCTATCCGTCGTATCCAGCGAGCGATCAAGCACCAGCAGGTAATTCCCGGGCTGGCTACCAACTGTAAATTGGGTATCGCCCCCAAAGGAAGACCAGACGTAATTTCCCGCCGCGTCGAACAGCATCGCCCGCCCCAGGGCGCCCGTCAGTTCGGTTGCCAGGTTCAACAACTGACCAGGCTGCCCGCTCAGGCTATAGACATCGGCCGTATTGCTCGCCAGGACGCCCGTAGCCGCTGTTTGCTCAACCAGCGGGACAGCCCCCGCCGTGTCGAAGAGCCGGAAGCTGTAGGCCCCCAGCGCACCGTACGCCGGCGAGATGTTCAGGCGATAGCTGCCGGCGGATAGATTCAGGATCGAGGGGTCGCCGAGCCGGCCGGAACGGTTGAGAGCAACGCCGTAAGCATCCTGCAGCTGCCAGTTCAGACCCGCATTCGTCAGGCCGTCAAGCAACAGACGCTTGCCGGCATCCAGCGTGAACGTCCAGGTATCGCTGGTCTGGTTCGAGTCAACACTACCTTCGCAGGCGGTATCCACGCTCAGCGGATATTCATGGTTTTGCGCCAGCAGCAGCTTGCCGCTCAGATCGATGGTTTCCTGCATCGAGGGCAAGCCCTGGATCGCCAGGTAGTAGCGGCCCGCAGTACTCAGTTGACGGCTATGATCATAATCAGCAGCTGCCGATTCGATCAGGTTGCCGGCCGCATCGAACAGGCGCATGGTCAAGGAGGCGCCTGCGGTCAGACTGGTCTTGACGTAGGCAAGGATATCGCCGGCCACGGCGTCGAATGCGTAAATCTGGGTACGCTTTTCCGGCGTCAGCATCAGGTCCAGGCTACCCGGCAAGGCTGGCGCGGCCACCGCGTGCAGGTCGAGCAGGCGGAAGGCAAAGTCACTCGCGGTATTGCTCTGCGAATAGACACGCAGGACATAGTGTCCGGCATTAGCAAGTTGGGCGACGGCACCCCAATCGCTAAAGCGACCATTGCGCAGGACACCGGCAGTCCCGCTCAATTCCCAGCACAGGTCATTATTACTATTCTGGCTCTCGAACAACAAGGTGGTCGGCGCACTGGCATCGAAGCTGTAGCGATATTCCTGAGCTGGCAACAGGCTGCCGCTGACCGGACTGTCCAGGAGGAGTGTCGCCTCCTTCGCCTGCGGCCGGCGCAGGGCCACCTTGTAGTCGACGGCGGCCGTGCTGCCGGAATAGACGACGAGATAATAGGTCCCTGCAGCCAACGTGAAGCGCGAACTGTCATAGCGGACATCGCCGCTGGTACGCACCTGACCGCGGTTGTCGAACAGGGCCCAGGAAGCATACGGATTGCTGCTGCCGATGGCGTCGAACAGCAGCTCGGTGTTTTCGGCAAGATCGATGCGACGATAGGTTTGCGAGCGGTCAGCGAGCGCGCTGCTCAGCACGGTATCGATAGCCATGGTCTGCACCAAGGCGAGATCGGACAGGCGGAACTTGAAGGCGCCGGTACTTAGATCGTTGGCGCTCACCGCAAACTCGTAGTTACCGGTCGGCAGATCGAAATAGCGCGGTGTGCTGCCGAAACTGTTACCGCTCGCCTCGCTGCCGCTCGGGCCGCTCAGGCTCCAGTAGAACCCCGAACCATCCCACGCGTCGACCATGATGCGCGTCGGTGCGGCCAGCGTGAATCCATACTTGACCGTCTGGGCGGGGCTGGCGATGGAGCCCGCCATATCCTGGTCGACAATCAGGGCATCGCTCACCGTCGTCTTGGCCAACAAGTTGAAATGAGCGGTGACACTCGATGTCGACGCAACGTTGGTCGGTGTCACAAGCAGCAGATATTCGCCGCTGGAAGGCAGCTGGATATCCGCATTGTCGTTATAGGTATAACCGTCTCTTACATAGCGACCAAACTGATCGAGCAGACGCCAGTAGGCATATTGGCTGTAATACCAGGATGAATCCTGGCCGTCGAAATAGTAGCGATCCCCGGCATTGCCGTTGAACCGGTAAAGACGCGACTCACCGGCCGGAATCGTTTCGCTGACCGGCGTGCCGGGCACCAGCGATACCGCGGCATCGCGATTGAGCATGCGGAAACTGTAGTCGGTAGACGTATCGGTCGTATTCCTCACGACCAGGGAATACTTGCCGGGCAGCAATTTGCCCAAGCCCGAATCAGCCCCCCAGTCGGTAAATGAATTCCAGCCCGAAACATTGCCGCGCGGGCCGCGCAGCAGCCATTGCAGGTTGCCGGCATTGGCCGCCGAGGTGTTGAGCGCATCGAACACCAGGGGCGTAATCTCGTCCAGCGTAAAATCGTAGCGCGCGAGGGCCTGCCGGCCGCTCAGGGTGCCGCTGGCCTGGTCGTTGAAGACCAGGGGCGCAACCGTCACGCTTTGCTCGGCGAGCGTAAAGGTGACGGTGTTGGTGCCGGAATAGTAGTAATACCCTTCATTAAGCAGGGTATAGGTTCCGGAAACCGGGATCGTGAACGAAGTTCCAGCGTTGTCGCCAGAAATACTCTGGACCTTGCGTCCGTAAGGGTCGACCAGGGTCCACACGGAGGTGCTGTAGCTGTCGCTCCAGTTGAGAACCATCGTACAGCCCGCGCTGGCTTCGAAACGATAGCCCAGGGTGGCGTTCGTAGGAGAGCGCGTGACCGAGACCTGCTGCCCCAGCGTCAGCGCCGAAAAACCTGCGGCATCGAGCAGGCGGAAGGTGTACGCCCCGTTATTGGACAACCAGCCCGAGTAACGCGCGCCCTGCACGGTCAGCGCATAGTCCCCGGCCGGCAGGCTGAAGACCGGATAGCGGTTGTTGGCATCGCTGGAATAGAGTTCCTGCAAGTTGACCTCAGTACCGCGCGGTCCGACAAGCGACCAGTAGGCGCTGCTTGAACTCTGGTTCTGCGTATCCATGACCACCAGCGCATCGCTGGCCAGGGTAAAGCGATAGGTCTTGGTGGCATCCCAGGTCGTGAACGTCCCGGCAACAGCCGTACCGAAGGTCAGATCATCGCCGGCCGGCAGCGGCGTCGGCGCCTGGTTGCCGATGGCATTGAACTGGATGTCGAAATCGACCGGGGCGCTATTGTCCAGGCGCCCCTCGACCAGAAAGGTATAGATGCCGCCAGCAGTCAAGGCAAAGGCTGTGCGATTGGTCGCCAGGTTGTTGCTGCCGAGCACATCGCGCCCGTAGCGGTCAACCAGACGCCAGCTGGCATTGCCACCGGTCACGCTGTTGGTCTGGAAGGCCAACTGATCGCCGGCCGCCACGTTGAAGCGATAGGCCTGCACCGAATTACCCGGCGTCAGCGTGCCGGTCAAGGCGGCATCCAGAGTCAGCGCCTGCGCGGTAGACAGATCAAGCAGCTGGAAGGCGTAGTCGCCGCTCGCCCGGCCACTGCCCTGCACCACCAGACGGTAGCTGCCGGCCGGCAAGGCCAGGACGCTCAAGGCGCTGCCGGCATCGCTCTGGTCGAAGCGGCGCGCGGCAACTTCGGTGCCGCGCGGGCCGATCAACGACCACAGCATGTCCGAACGGTTGCTTTGCGCATCGAAGGCAAGCTGGGTGGCAGCAGCGAGCTCGAAGGTATAGACCGTCGCCTGCCCGGCCAGATCGACACTGCCCGTCACCTGGCCGCCCAGGGTCAGGGTGGCTGCGACATCCGGCACCTTGTTGATCGCGAACTGATAACTGACAGTGGCATCGGCCGTGTTGCCGTCGGCGCCTTCAAGGACCAGCCAGTAATCGCCGCTGGCCGTAACCGTCAGCGGCGCCTGCGCCGTCAGCAGCGCGCTGCTCGCTAGCTGGACGCCGGCAGGGCTGACCAGATACCAGTTGGCGGCACCTCCCGTGAGCGTCCGACCATCGACGAAAATCCGGTCGCCTTCGTTCAGGGCGACCTTGTAGAGCTTCGTGCCGCGTGCCTTGTCGAGTACCGCAGTCGTGGCCGTGCCGGTCTCCAGCACTTCGGCACCGTTGCTGGCCAGCAGGCGGAAGGGGAGAGTGCCGGTCGTGGCGCCATCCGTGTCGACCGAGAGGGTGTAGTTGCCCGCCGGCAGCAGCAGACGGCCATAGCCGCCTGCATAATTATTGACCCCGTAGCTGGCATAGGTCCGCGAAACCAAGACACCTTCGGGGCCACTTAGGGACCACCGGAAATCGGCATTGGTCAGGCGGTCGAAGAGCACAGCCTGCGGCTCGGCCAGCGAGAAGGTGAAATTGCAGGTCTTGCCGGGCTGGTCGATATTGGCGTTGGTGGTCGCACCGAGCACCAGCGCTTCCGTGCTGTCCACCACGGGACGCAGGTTGAAGCTGTAATCGACGGGATTGGTATTGCTTGAGTAGCCATTGACCAACAACAGGTACTCACCCGTGCGCTGAACGGCAAAGGTGTCCAGATCGTATCCCAGGTAATTGGAGCCCACTTCCTGGCGCCCATAGGGATCAATCAATTGCCAGTTAGCACTACCGCCCGCCATGATACCGGCATCGAAGAAAAACTTATCCCCCGCCGTGGCGGAAAAACGATAGACCGCGGCCTTGTTGCCGCCATCGAGCTTGCCGCTGACCTCCTGACCCGGCGTCATGTCCGCGGCGGCATCCGCATCGATGATTCGCAGGAAATAATCGCCCAATGCATCGTTGTCAGCATCAACGGTAATCTTGTATTTGCCGGGATCGAGCTTGTAGGCCGGGGAATTCGTATCCGAAAAATTATCGGAGCCGATTTGGCCATTGGCCCCTTCCAGCTTCCAGTTCATGTCGCTGCGATTGGTCAGGCTATCGAAAACAACTCGCCGCGGTTCCTCGACCGAGAACTCGTACTGGTCCTGCTCGCCCTGCATCGAGATCGTTCCGTTGATCGACAAGGCAGCGGGATTGACGTCGCCCGAGAGCAGCACGCGTGGCTCCAGTGCTTCGAAACGAATAGCCAGCTGGCTGGGCGCCGCGCGGGGCGGAGCCGTCTTCACCGCTTTCGCCACCTTGGATGGCGCCGCCTTGCCCGGGCGGAAGACACCGAGCAGGGCATGTATCAGCGGCGAGAGCGAGAGATTGCGGCTACGATCCGGACGATCATTCTTTTCGATAGACTTCCGCATGGCATTTCCCTTTAACGATATTGGCCGTCACGACGGCCCGATATACTGAATTCTGAAAACAAAGGTGGCGGAAGACCGCCACGCTGGATTGATTCGATAATTTCTGGCTGACGCGAAGTGCTATTTCCCCTGAACGCCGGCCGGGAAGGTGGCTTTGCACTTGACCCCGGCGGGAATTTCTAGCTTCGGATTGGGCAAATCGAGGAGCACGACGAAGGTGCCGCTGGCCGCGTCAATCAAGCGGTCCACCGACCTGACCCTGGCCGCGTAATGGCCCTTGCCGGGAATCTCCGGCAGGACCTCGACGGCCATGCCCGTACTCACCTTGCCGAAGGCGTCCTTGGGCAAGACCACCTGGATACGCAAGGGATCGAGTTGCGCCAGCTTGACGACGGCCTTTTTCGTCGCCCCCGGCTCGACCACCTCGCCGGGGTAAGCCAGAACATCGACCACCACGCCATCAAACGGGCTGCGCAGGGTGCGCAGGTTGAGCAAGCTGCTCTGTTGCTGGTGTTCAAGCTTGGCGATCTGGCGATTCTCGTCCGCCACCTTGAGTTCGGATTCGGCCAGGCGCAGTTCGGCCTCGGCATCATCCTTGTCCTGGGCCGCCATCAACTTCTCATTGCTCATGGTCTGGCGGCGCATGAATTTGCGCTTGGCAAACTCGATCTTGTTTTCTGCCATCTGGCTCGGCCCCACCTGCACCGACTTGAGGCGGGCGAGTTCGCTGGCCGCCTGTTCGGCCCGCGACTCCAGCGTCGCCACCACCTGCCCCTTGGCAACACGGTCCGCCCGCCTGACCATCACCTTGTCCAACAGCCCGGTTACGGGGCTTGCAAGCTCAACAATCTTAGTTGGCTCAATCAGGCAATCCACTGCGTTCGCAGGAATACTGAACCACAGGTACGAGATCAATAACACGACACGACAGGACACCACCCACCCCCTCATGACACCCCTATAAAACCATGACAAAAACCCCGTGTATTATCCATTGGCATATGCCAATTGTAAATTACAGTTGAGCACCTCGAAAAACCTTGATCCCCCCGCCCTTGATAAAATTACATTGCTCTGAATCCGCCCCGAGCCGACCCCAATGAAACCCCGCAGCGCCATCAAGACCGACTTGTTCGCCTTTGATCACCACCGCAAGAAGATCGACGCTTTGGGCGATCCACTTGCCGAAATCGAGTCGTACATCGACTTCGTGGCGCTGGCGGCTGAGGTGGATCGCATCGCGCCCCGGCCGGTCAGCCCACAGGGTGGCCGCCCGCCGTACCCGACCGAGACGATGGTGCGCATCCTGGTCTTGAAGCGGCTGTACACCCTGTCGGACGAGCAGATGGAGTACCAGCTGCTCGACCGCATGAGCTACAAGCGCTTCTGCGGGCTGGGCAACGCAACGAACATCCCCGATCGCACCACGGTCTGGACCTTCGAGAACCGCATCGACGAAGCGGGCGCGAAGGCGCTGTTCGACGGCGTCTCGGCGCAGCTGCTCAAGAAAGGCTTCATCGCGCGGGGTGGTCAGATCATCGACGCGACCCTGGTACCTGCGCCCACGCAGCACCCCCGCCGGGGCGAGAAGGAACTGATCGAGCAAGGCGCGATGCCCGCCTGCTGGAAGCCCGCCAAGCGGCGCCAGAAGGACCTCGACGCCACCTGGACCCAGAAGCACGGCAAGAGCCACTTCGGCTACAAGCTCTCGATCAACGTCGACAAGAAATACAAG
>APMI01060924.1_pt1 | contig 12008 bp, 13 predicted proteins | sample 667938 | NCBI WGS metagenome assembly APMI01 (sample SAMN01084076, study PRJNA167559) | wastewater metagenome | biome: Wastewater | place: Denmark: Ejby Moelle, Odense | collected 2011-11-28 | reverse complement strand
GCAAGAACACCTCGACCATATTTTTGAGTTGTTTTATCGGGTCGATACCGCGCGTGGTGTTGACTCGGGCGGTGTTGGCTTAGGTTTGAGTGTCACAAAAATGATTGTGGTGGCACATGGTGGTACGATTACTGTGGACAGCAAGCCAGAAGTCGGCAGTACCTTCACCGTTCGGTTACCGTTAGATAAAGCCTCATGATTTAGCGCGGCGGTGGTTGGCGATAAACGGTTTGGTACATCATGTCCGCCATTTGTTGCGGCGTATAAGTGTTGGGCGTTTCTGCCCACCACACTAATAAACGCACAAGCGCACCCGTGATGAATTGCGCCAGAAAGGCTGGTGGTAAATCCAGTCCTGATGAGTAGCGTCCGGCGGTTAAATTTTCTTCGTGTAGTGTTGCCAGATAATGTTGGTAACGTTGCAGCAAAGTGGCGCTGCCGTTGCGACCAAAGATTTGGCTGATCCCCTCGCGCGTTTGTGCCGCGAAATCGAACAAAAACAACCACGATTGATATTCACGCATCGGAAAGGGCAGCGTACTGATTTGTGCTTCAGACCTCAATCGCGCATCTTCCGCCATCTGGTAGATGACTTCCCACACCGCATCATCCAAATCTTTGAAATGTAGATAAAACGTGCCGTATCCCAAATCTGCCCGTTCAGTAATGGCTTTGATGGTTAAAGCCGAATAACTTTTTTCAATCATGAGTTCGGCGGTTGCGCTCAATAACTGCTGGTGAGACTGCATTCGGCGGCGTTCAGCGCGATTTATTAGACTACTGTTTATAACTGACATGAGATCATTCCTGATGAGTTGACGTGTGATTGTGAATATTTTAACATGTAGCTAATTGATATACAAAAGAAAGAAATGAGACGAGGTAACACCATGACCATAACTTATCCACCGGGGGTACGAACAAGCGTCGTTGAAACCATTCGCACGGTGATATCGGGTGTCGAGTTCGATATGCTTCAGTTTGCCAAAGACGCTCAAGCACAATTCGGCAGCTTCAATTACACCAAGTTCGGCTGGGTGACGTTTTACATAATTACCGATCCTGATCTGATGCACGAAATTTTGGTTGAGCGACCGGAAGAATTTTACAAGCTGAAGCTCATCAAGTATGCGTTAGGGCCGTTCTTGGGTAATGGTTTACTCACCAACGAAGGCGACTTCTGGAAAAAACAGCGCAAGTTGGCTCAACCCGCATTCCATTACAAACGCATTGAATCCTATGGTGACATCATGGTGGATTATAGCCGTCGAATGCTGGCGGGTTGGCGAACGGGTGAGACGCGGCGGCTTGACCGTGAAATGATGAAATTGACGCTGAATATTGTTGCCAAGACGCTGTTTGATGCCGATGTTTCCGGCGATGCCGATCATGTCGGTGATTTGCTGACCCGTATTTTGGAAGCTTCGAATGACCGTCTCAACTCAGCCGTGCCGCTGCCGGATTGGCTGCCAACACCCAAGACGCGCCAGATGCACAAGGACATTGCCGAGTTGGACGTGATTATTCAGCGTTTCATTGATGAACGGCGGCAGTCAGGTGAGGACAAAGGTGATTTGCTTTCGATGCTGCTGCAAGCGCGGGATGATGACGGCAGCGCTATGGATGACAAGCAGCTTCGCGACGAGTTGATGACCATTTTCCTTGCAGGTCACGAAACCACCGCCATGAATATGACATGGACATGGTATTTACTGATGGAACATCCCGATGTTATGGCGCGGTTGAAAGCTGAAGTGGATGCAGCTTTAGGTGATCGTCCCGCAACCATGGCTGATCTTGCCAATCTGAAATACGCCGAAATGGTGATTAAAGAGTCGATGCGTTTGTATCCACCAGCGGCTTCGGTGGGTCGTGAACCGATTCATGATTTGGAGCTTGGTGGTTACCCTATCCGTAAAGGGGCATTGTTGACTCTCAGTACCTATGGAATGCACCATAATCCGAAGGTGTTCCCAAATCCAGAAGTTTTTGATCCCGAACGTTTCTCGCCGGAAAATGAGAAGAACATCCCACGTTATGGTTATCTGCCGTTTGGAGCAGGGCCGCGCGTGTGCATCGGCAACAGTTTCGCGTTGATGGAAGCACGGCTGATCTTGGCAACGATGGTGCAGCAGGCCGATTTGAGTCTGGTGCCGGGGCAGAAAATTGTGCCGAAGCAGTTGGTGACGGTACGTCCTGCGAATGGTATCGAGGTTAAGATTAAGCTGCGCGAATCCGAAAACGTAGCAGTGCCAGCTTAGTGAGCAGTTTATACAGGACGAGGTTTGTATGCCTCGTCCTTTTTATTTCTTTGATTTGGCTTTGGGATCATAAATATAGACGATCTTTAACTGTTTTGTATCGTCTTGGCGGTGCTGACGACCAATAAGCCCCGCTTGCATATCCTTTGGCAAACCCTGAAATAGTTCATCCGGTGCAACATAATTGAGTATGTCAGGATGATGCCAGCCGATGACCCAGCCGGGAAGAATGTCCAACTCCATCACTGAAAATTCGCCGGATGATGCCTTTGTTTTGACACGGGTGTCATAGTCCGAAAGCAGAGTTTTTGCTTGTTGGGCGAGGTCGGCGCTTGGCTTCATCAGGATGACACAGGTTCCATTTGCAAAAACGACCCATGATTTCTGCTCGTCTTCAATCAAACTATGCCAGATGTCCTTGTAATCGGTCATTGATATGTCCTGTGGTGTTATTTAAGCCGCTGCCAACGTGACCTGCAAGCCTTTGACTCCGACACCGGGGCCAAAGTCGCGGCGCGAATCAAACGCCCAACGTCCGGTTGCCATGTTGGTGATAATGCACAGCGAGGCATAAGGAATACCGAGTTCCGCTGCCAGCCAGACTTCTGGTGAAAGCGTCATGCCTACGACAGCCACACCACCCCAACCGTACATCGCAATTTCGGCTGCGGTTTCGAGGCGTGGGCCTTCGGTGCAAACGTAAGTGCCGTGTGTCGCACAAGTGAATCCCTGTGATTGACTGGCTTCGACTAATCGCTGCCTTAGTTCAGATGCAAAGGGCGATCCAGCAGGAGTGAGAAGTTCGGGAATATCAAAACTGGCAACTCGCGCCCGTGTCATATCCAATAGATCATCCGGTACAACCATTTGTCCAACCGCTAATCCCGGAGCGATTGCGCCCACACCATTCCATGACAAAATGCCGGTCGCGCCCAATTCTCGTGCTGCCCATAAATTGGCGCGATGGTTAACGAATGCCGCTGTTCGCTGCAATCCGTCTTCACCATGCCGCGAACTGAACCACGCACTATGACCGTTGGCAGTCAAATAGATAAACGGCGATGAAGCACCATAAGGCGTTTCGATAATCCGGCGTTCACCGACTTGAGAGTGATCGTACAATTTGAGATGATAAGCGGCTGTCCCACCGAAAATAATAGTCGTCAAAATAGTCTGCCTTAACTCAATAAAAAGGGCGTACCTGATGATACGCCCTAATGATTATTCTACCAAGCCGAAGGTGTTTATTTACTGCGCTGGAGGACCGACTTTTAATGTGTAGTCGCCTGTGGTGTAACCGGTTTCATTGCCGTCACGATACACAACGATCTTATATTCGCCTGTTCCCTGCAGCGTGTAGTTCTTGATTTCGGTGCCGTCGCGGCTGGCGTTCGGATAACCGGACATCAAGACCTGTCCATTACTGTCTTGAATATCGATGTGCGGGTTTAAGGTGTCGCTGGTACGGGCAACGGTGATGTTAATCACTTGGCCTTTTGTACCTTGATATGTCCATGTATTCGACCACTTTTGGCCGGTAATCGTTCCGGTTTGGGTCTGAGTATTTTCAATCGAGCCGCTGGCTTCTTTCAGTGTTGGACTATCTTTGCCAGAGCCAACCAGTGTGACGGTTAAGCTGTAGCCACCCGTTGAATAACCGGTTTTACCCTGTGCGCGGCTGACACGGACGACATAACTGCCGGGGCCGGAGAGGGTATAACGGTTGATGATGGCCGTGTCACCGGTGTTGCTGGTGTAGCCGTGTGTCACTTCTTGTCCGCTGCCACCGAGCAATATCACTTCCGGTTGGAGGTTGCCGCTGGTGCGCGCAGCTTCAATTGTCAGCACATCGCCAGCGGTGGTGGTCAGTTTCCAATCTTGATACCACTGTGCGCCGATGTCACCAGCCAGCGCCGTATCATATTTCACATCGCCTTTAGGTGTTGCTAAAAGCGGATTACTATCGCCCGCACCCAGCAGCGTCACGTTCAGTTCGTAAGTGCCTTCTGTTTCACCGTTGAAGCGTTGGGCGCGAGTCATGGCAATGGTATAGGTTCCTGCTTGTGGCAGCGCAAACGAATTGATTTGGGCGATGTCACCATTGCTGTAATCGGTGTAGCCCACGTTAAGCGATGTGCCATTCGAATCTAGAATTTCGACTTCGGGGAAGAGTGTGCCACTTGTGCGTTTGCCAGTCACACGGATGACATCTTCACCTGCCGCATTAAAGCTGTAGCGTTGATACCACTGCGTGCCTGTCAATTCACCATTGATCGGTGTGCCTGCAACGATTTCGCCCAACGATACAGTGTTATTCGGATTGTCATCCGCCGTTGCATGTGGGGTAACGGTGATGCTGTATTGGCCTTCAGTCATACCCGAAGCACCATCAACGCGCTGCACCACTACTTTATAAGTTCCTGCGGCGGGTAAGGTGTAATTATCAATTTGGGCAGCAGCACCGGTTTGGTCACTGCCATAGCTGGTGGCAAGCTGTTGGTCGCTGGCATCCAAAATAGAAACATCGGGCAGAAGGTTGCCGCTGGTGCGTTCGACTCGAACCATCAACCGGTCAGCCGAAGCGGTGGTCAATGTCCATATTTGGGAAACGGTGCTGTTGCTGATCTCTCCGCTCGTGGCGACGCTGTAAGTAAGGTTAAGGTCAACGGGGGCGCTGGTCGCTTCTGGTGTTTCTTCGGCAGTAGCATCCTGAGCAAAAGCGGCGGCTGAAAAACTCACCACACATAAAAGAAAAAAGGTCAAAATAAACAAACGACGTGTTGTGCTGTGCATAGGTATATGACTCCAATTATTAAATGCAGCTTTTAATACTCTAATGCCATTTTGATTAGAAGGCTATTGAACAAATTCCACAAATCACTTGACTCTCAAGCCGCTTGAGATGGCACACTAATGGTATACCAGTAACTAATGTTCGCTCAGGACGGTTTATGTTCAAAATCGGTGATTTTTCTAAGATTTGTCAGGTTCCGGTGTCGGCGCTGCGCTATTATGCCGATTTGGGCCTACTCGTACCCAAATATATTGACCGCTTTACTGGCTTTCGCTACTACGAATTGGATCAACTGCCGCGCCTCAATCGTATTCTCGCACTCAAAGATATGGGTTTGTCACTGGAAGAAATTGGTCGGTTGCTCAATGAAGAGGTCTCGGCGGATGAAATGCGAGGCATGTTCCGCTTGCAGCAGGCCAAAATTCAACAGCAGGTCGATGACGAACTCGCTCGTTTAGCGCGGGTGGCAGCACGCCTCCGCGAGATTGAAAGGGAAGGTAAAATGCCTCAGCAAGAAGTTATTCTCAAATCGATTGAACCCCAGCATGTCATTTCGATACGTGAGATTATCCCCACGCCGACTTATGTGGGTAAGCTGCTTAACGAGGGTTTTGGCGCGTTGGCGCAGCAGGGGATACACCCCGCAGCTCCACCACAAGCCATTTATCATGATGAAGAATTTACGCTGAGCAATATGGATGTGGAAGTTGTCATTCCGGTTGCCACTTCTATCACCGACGATATTACGCTGGCGGATGGACGCGCATTCGCTGTGCGTGATTTACCCGCCGTTCACTCTGCTGCGAGTGTTGTCCACATCGGCAGTTACGATAGCTTAACCATAACCTATCAAGCACTCGGCAAATGGATTGATGCTAATGGCTACCGGATTGCAGGTGCATCCCGCGAAATCTATTTGAAGGCACAAGGTGTTGATAGTGATCCGATTGTGGAAATTCAGTGGCCTGTCGAAAAGGTCACTCATTGATTGTCTGAAAGGAGAATATCATGACCAAGCTCGATCTCAAGAAAACACTTAAAGATTTGTATAATCCCTCGGTCAAAGCTGTTACCGAAGTGCTTGTACCACCGATGAACTATATTATGGTGGATGGCACAGGCGACCCTAACGACATAACAGAGTTTCAACCACGAGCGGAAGCGTTGTATGCCCTGTCCTATACGTTGAAGTTCGCCAGTAAACAGCAGTTAGGGCAGGATTATGGTGTCATGCCACTGGAAGGGTTATGCAGGGTAGAAGGGTTAAAGCCTGTTGATCCCACCAGCGGTAATCGCAGTGATTGGAAGTGGACGTTGATGATTATGCAGCCTGAGCAGATCACGCGCGATTTGTATGAAACAGCCATAGAAAGTGTGCGTCATAAAAAGAATCCGGTGCAGTTAGCCAACTGCCGCTTTGAACGCTATGACGAAGGCCGCGCCGCACAAGTGATGCACATCGGGCCTTACAGCGCCGAGAAACCCAATATTGACCGCGTTCATGCCTATATTGCCGAACACGGTGGTGTGCCGTCCGGCAAGCACCATGAAATCTATCTCGGTGATCCCAACAAATCCGCGCCGGAAAAACTCAAAACTGTGATCCGCCAGCCTTTCAAATCGGCCTAAACAGCTAAAACCAATACCTCCGCAGCGAATGAGTGATGACATGATACTGTCATCACTTACAGCGTAATACCACACCTCATTAGGATGATTTGCCCCATTTACAGATGATTTTCGTCATACTTCCCTTTTGCTCATATCACGTATGATCGGACGATAGTTGACATATTGTCGTTCAAAGAGGCGGACATGAAAACTTGGATTGGCATTATTGCCGTGTTCGTCGTCGGGATTTCAGCCTTTTGGATTGTGAGCCGGAACGCTGCACCCGCAACCGTAAATATTAAACTGGAGACAAATCCCTTTCCATTAGCGCTGGGGGAAACCATTGTCTCTTTTAAGGTTACGGATAGCGACGGTAAGCCGGTTGATGCCGAAGTTTCGCTGCAAGCCGACATGATGATGGAAGGAATGCTGCCCATCAACATCCCAAAGCTCGCCTATAAAAATGGTTCCTATCAAGTGCCGATCTCATGGCCGATGGCGGGACAGTGGGTGATTAATGCCAGCGCTAAATTGGCGGGCATCCAAGAACCGGTCAAGGAATCCTTCGCGGTTTATGTGTATTCAACCGTCGTCGATAACCCCGGTGGGCCGGCTGAGTACCGCACCGTTAAACAAGATCAGAACGTGAATACCGACCCGGCTCATCAGTACTACATCGTCATCCCACAAGGTACACGAATATTGATGCAGCTCGGACAAGCGCCGGATGTGATGCCCACCGAACTCCATATGAAGATCAACGGCATGAACACGCTTGTCATTCAGAATAATGACATCGTTGATCATACCATCGGACCGTATATGGTGAGGGCGGGTGAAACGCTGCGGCAAACGTTTACACAGCCTGCCACCTATCAAGGGAAATGTAGTGTCAATGTGAGGGCGACCGTCAAAATCATCGTGGATGCATGAATTTTATTGTCGTCATTGGGTAACAGGTTAGGATATTGAGGTGAATATGCTTAAGCGATGGTTATGGATTTTTGGGTTGGCAGTTGTGTTAGTGGGTTGTGGTGCTGCAAAACAAACGGCGGTTCAAATGCACGGTGCGATGTTCGACCCTCCGCGTGTAATCACTGATTTCACCATGAAATCGACTGATGGAACCGACTTCACCTTAAGCCAACACAAAGGTCAAACCATTCTTCTGTACTTCGGTTATCGAAGCTGTCCTGATTTTTGCCCGACTACTTTTGCCGAGTTGAACCAAATCTACGCCGCATTGAAGCAGCCGAAAGACAAGCTCAAAGTGGTCTTTGTGACGGTTGATCCTGAGCGCGACACCCTCGATAACTTGACCCTCTACGTTCATGGATTCAACGCTGATTTCATCGGCTTGCGTGATGATGGTGATGGTCTTAAACGGCTTATGAAGGAGTTCGGTGTGGTTGCTGAAAAGCGGCAGGTCGGTGATTCGCCACTTTCATACTTGATTGATCATACCGCCTCTTTGTTCCTTATCACACCCGATGGACAGCTTAAAGTGCAGTACTTATACGGGACCGATTACCGTGATGTCTTGGCTGACTTGAAAACGATCCTATAAAGGCGAGATTTCGCTGGTGTGAAATGCAATAAGGAAAGTGGTTATGTCGAATACGGCAGATGTCATCATTATTGGGGGTGGGGTACAGGGCGCAAGTCTGGCTTTTCATCTAGCGCAACGCAGCTTGAAGGTTATCCTGTTAGAAAAGAAGTTTGTAGGTGCAGGGGCTACCGGGCGTTCAAGCGGCCTCGTCCGGATGCATTATGACAATGAGGTTGACTCGCGTCTGGCGTGGGAGTCGTTTAAATATTTTTCCAATTGGAAAGATAGGGTTGGTGGCGATTGTGGTTTCACACGCACAGGGTTCATTCAAATCGTTGCCAGAGACCAGCAGAATAAGCTGCGCGCCAATGTTGCTATGCATCAGCGTATCGGCATTCCCTCACTGGTAATCACAGCCGGGGATGTCAAGCGTCTTGCTCCTACCTTTGTGACCGATGATTTCGATGTTGCCGCCTATGAGCCGGAATCGGGTTATGCGATGCCCAGTGATACAGCAAATGCCTTGATGTCAGCCGCCCGCGAACGGGGCGCACGACTGGTACAAGAATGTGCGGTAACCGGCGTTAAGATTACCGGTGGAAAAATCAGTGGTATAGAAACCACACAAGGTAACTTTTTTGCGCCGATTCTGGTCAATGCGGCAGGCGCTTGGGCGGGTCAAATCAACAAGATGCTCTGGCTGGATTTACCTTATGACACTTGGCGACACGATACCCTGTTTGTGGCACGTCCGGCTGAAATTGGCGCATCACATCCTACGGTAATTGATTTCCCTAGAGATTTATATTTTCGTCCCGAAGGCGGGTTGACCTTGGTTGGATTAGAAGATGGCAATCCACTGGGCGAATCACCTGACAATGATACGGATCACGCGAAAACCGGATTTGTTGAACGGGCTATTGATCGTGTTTGTCTGCGTATCCCGGTCATGGATCAAGGCGGTTTGCACAGTGCTCACGGTGGCTATGATGGGATCACACCCGATCAGCATCCCATGCTGGGTGCAGCCGGCCCGGATGGATATTACTTGGACTGTGGTCACAGCGGGACAGGCTTCAAAACCGCACCGGCGGTTGGACGTTGCATGGCTGAATTGATTGTAGATGGTGCAGCCAAAACAGTTGATATTTCCGCTTTTGCGCCAGATCGTTTCGCAAATGGCAAGCCTTTCAAGGGCAATTACGAAAATGTTTGGCGATAAATCTACGGATGATTCATCTGATTCGGTTACTTATAAGCTATCCCAAAAGCTGAAAGTAAGAGTGCTTCGCAAACGGCTCTTACCGATTAAGTGCGTTTTCTGGCTATTACAATATGAAGGAAAGAAATCATGAAAGCTCGATTTTTGCTCGGTTGTTCATTCTTTTTAATGACGTTGTTATTCGGAACATCGCTTGTTTTGGCACAAGGCGTAAGCAGTTGCAATGTTGCCACGATATTCAACGGTTGGGCAGCAGCATCACCCGCAGGAGCGCCCAACGGTGTGGCATATGGGTTGATCGCTAATCTGAGCGACCAACCCGACACATTGCTCAGTGTGAGTACTGATGCTGCTGAAACTGCCGAGTTACATCAAATGAGTGTCGGTGCTGGCGATGTGATGCAGATGATGCCAGTCGAAGGTGGAATTCCTATCGCGGCACAAAGCTTTCAAGAATTGAAGCAGGGTGGTTTTCACATCATGCTCATCAATTTGAAAAAGGCGTTGATGGCTGGCAAGAGCTTAAACCTCACTCTGACGTTTGAGCGTGCGGGCGAAGTGAAGGTGGTTGTGCCGATTGTGGATGCAAATGCAGCGACCAACATGGGTTCGGAAATGACGAAAGAACCTTCTACGGGTTCAACCTCAATGATGGCGACAGCTACTGCGCCCGCCGCAATGACCAGTTGGCCGGAAGGCTGTGCGAAGATGCATGTGTTGGGCGCATGGGCGCGTCCTGCTGGCCCCGGTATGCCCAACAGCGCGGCTTATGCGCTCCTCGTAAATTTGACCGGAGCAGATGACACCCTACTCAGCGCCAATACAACCGCATCCAGCACCGTTGAACTGCACGAAATGAAAATGGGCAGCGGTGATGTCATGCAAATGAGTCCGATTGAAGGCGGTGTTGTTATTCCATCAGGTGGTGCGGTCATCCTGCAACCCGGTGGCAAGCACATCATGTTGATCGGGCTAACCCAAGAACTTGTCGCAGGTACAACGCTGGATTTCACCTTGAAATTTGCTCAAGCTGGCGAACTCAAGATTTCTGTACCTGTGCAGCCTCCCCCGGACAACGGTATGCCCATGCAAGCTACGCCGACAGCTAGTGGGGGTTAGTCAATCGCACTATCGTTTCAATCAACGTTCTTGTAAGGGGAGCATCTATGGTTGCTCCCTTTTTTTCCACTTCCCCTTTGTTGCGCTAGAACAAAAATCCATATACAATGCGATGAAATGAGCATTTATGGAGGCTACCCATGAACGTGAGCAGCGCCGACGTTATTCTAAGCGAACTAGAAAGTTTAGGCACAGAGCAAGCCCGTAAGACCTACCAACGGCATGGTGTGGGGGATAATGCTTTTGGAGTCAGTTATTCGGATTTGGGCAAGTTTCAAAAGAAGCTCAAGACCAACCATGTGATTGCACTGGATTTATGGAACAGTGGCATCCACGATGCGCAAATATTGGCGTTGATGACGGCTGACCCACAAAAAGCTGATCCGAAAGACTTGGATCAATGGGTGCTGACCTTGAGCAACTATGTCATGACTGATGCTTTTAGCAAATATGTCGCCGAAACATCCTTCGCGCAGGAGAAGGCCGAGAAGTGGATACAATCGGATGGAGAATGGATTAGCACGGCGGGTTGGAACGTTATTGGTATGCTGGCTTATGATGACACCACGCTGCCGGATTCCTACTTTGAACAATGGCTGCCGATTATTGAACGTGATTTGCACGGCAGTAAAAATCGTACCCGATATGCCATGAACAACGTGATTATCGCAATTGGTTCACGTAACCCTGCCTTACAAGCCCAAGCGGTTGAGACTGCTAAACGTATTGGCAAAGTCGAGGTCGATCATGGCGACACCAACTGCAAGACTCCTAATGCAATCACATACATTCAAAAAACAGTCGATCACCGCATGGCAAAAGCGGCTAAAGCTAAGGCTGAGGCGTAGATTGTTTAAGGCGGAAGAATTTGCGGGCGAGGCGCTTGAGGAACGGCAAGTGTCTCGCAGAGTGTTTTATACAGTTCAGGTTTTAATGCTCTGCAATTGCGAATTTCACGCACGAGAACATAAATTTCCCAAATTGAAACTAAAAACGTCCATAAGGAGGAATGAATAGGAACTAGAAAAATCAGGTTGAAAAAGGGTAGCCATACTAAAAAGAGTATCAAAGTCCATATTATTAGGCTTGTATGTATCCTGACCAACGTATTGTTTTCGCTTTGATAAATGAGTTGAATAACTGCTTTTCCTTTAATGGCTAACTTACCTGTGTCGGCTATCATGCCATATTGAACGACACCCCCATTGTCATGAAAACTGTCAAATTTAAAATCAATGATGTTCCAAAATGGTGAACGCGTTGTATTTTTGTATTTCGTCGTCAGATCATTTAGTTGAGTGATGCACTGTTCAACGGTATAAGGCGAAATAACCTCATAGTCGGTCGTCCAAATGAGTTGCGATGTGGAAGATTTTTCTTTGGGTTTTATGGATTGATCCACGATGGCACTGACCATTCTTATGATGTGTTAGTTTCATCATAAGCTCGAAG
>APMI01016205.1_pt1 | contig 12008 bp, 7 predicted proteins | sample 667938 | NCBI WGS metagenome assembly APMI01 (sample SAMN01084076, study PRJNA167559) | wastewater metagenome | biome: Wastewater | place: Denmark: Ejby Moelle, Odense | collected 2011-11-28 | reverse complement strand
ACTCGGAAGCGCTTGCAGAGACATTGAAGCCTTTTGTATACAACCATATCGGCATAAGGATGATTTCAAAAACTGCCACGGGAATCACCAAAAGCGATCCGGGAGATCCCGGCAAAGTATCAAGAACACCCAATAGGGTAAGTATGGCGCTTGGCAGCAGCAAGGCGTAGCCAATGAATCCCACTATGGAAATAAACCGCGGAACGAGTTTTGTTTGATACAGGAAGAATGTAAGAATAACCCCGCCCAAGCCGAGGGGAATTAACTGCATAGGGGTCATAAACCAATACTCTGCCTGTTTGAGTACCGAGCCTATTGCTTGATACGAGACGATGTCGGTCGCCCCTGCCTTGACGAATGCTTGGCTCAACGGTATGAGCAGCATGGCAAAGATTACACCAACAATCAGGAATATGGCCTCGAACATTCTCATGCTCAAATACGCGAGAGCCATCCGCTCACTCTGCTTCTTCAAAATCGGGAACATCAAAAGCCCGATCATGACAATGCCAAAATCATTGATCAACCAGAGAAGCATCCCGCCTATTACGGTAGTGCTTTTGGGAAAAACAGTACTCAGATAATCGGGTGCTTTTAGAATGCTATCCATAAGGAAAGTACCGGCGATTGCGCCAAAGGCTGTGAGCAGCCACAGGGAGGCCACCAATATTTCCGTTCTACGTTGTGATACATTTGAAGTCATGTTGTTTTCCTTTTAATGTAGTGATTGATAGAGTGACTAACGTCTGCCTAATGAGACAAGCGACCGGATGGCCGCTTGTCCACTCTAGAAAGTTTCCAGCAAAGCTTAGTCGGCTCCGGTTTGGAGGAGCTGGGGGCTTGCCTTGCTTGCTAGGGGTTCTGAGGCTCGCTCTCGCCGTTCAGACCAGAGCGCATATCCCAGCGAAGCCAGAGCGATCCCCACCGGCATTCCTGCTAACCTCTGGAATTCGTGAGGAACCAGCGCAGCCAAAGGGGTCAACGCGGAAGCGGCAGCAAGCAAGCCGGCAGCCCAGCGTGGCAGGATGCCGGCGCGGAACGCAGCGATGCCAAACAGCAGTCCGCCAAGCATGTATGTGATCCCCACAAGCGCAAATAGCGCTGGGAGAGATCCGAGGTTAGTCTCGACAGGGTGACCATTGACGATCCCGAAAAAGCCATCGATGAATGTCGGTGATGTGGTCGTCAACAACGGAATGATAAAGGTTTCGGCAAAGATATAGGCTAGGTTGAGCGCCCAACTGATGATAAGCAGGAGGAAACCGATCAGACCAAGCCACCCAGTCTCTCTCACTTGCCTCGCGTAGATCCCCGTAATGCCGATCAGGAAGAGCATTGCCATCGCCGTTTTCACGGGGGTGATGATGGCCCATGCGGTGGTCGTGACTGACGAAAGAGCGTCAGGCGGGTGGATGGGCTGAATGACCGTGTAAATGATGCCTGCCACCATAGCTGATAGGCCTGCCCAACGGATGAGAGTCGAGGGTGTGATCTTCATTTTGGTCTCCTTAATCGCGGTCTGATGGGTGGTATTCATGTCTTTTTCTCCTTTGATAACTGCGGTCTGATGAGTAGTATTCATGTCTTTTTCTCCTTTTGAACGATAGTGACGAGTGTCAAGGTTCGATCTCTGATTTATCTGTCTGGTCGGGTTCAATACGCTTGACCGAGATTAAGGGCATTCCTAAATCACGCACTTTCCTGAGCAATCCATGTAACGCTGCCTGATCGGCTACCGGGCCACTTAACCGTGTCTCGCCGTCGGCTTCTAGAGTGATGGTCAGGCCTTCAAACCAGTCGGCCCAGCGGTTTTCAAGGTGTCCTTTGATCCGAATCTCGTAATGTCCGGACTCGTGATGATCTTCTGTTGATGCGGGTGTTGTACTCATTCTTTGCCTCTTGCATGTTGACTCTCTAGGTCGTTGTCTACGCTCCTTTCTTAGAGAGAAGATACAAGTTAATGTGGTGAGCAGGCATCACCACATGTGGTGATTCATTAATTGGGAGGATGTGATAAAGAGGAAAATATCCGGCACGTGCTTCGGCATTCCTGCCGTGGGTGGTGTTTGCGGGTTAGTTATAGAGGACTTTCGCTTGAGCTATTCCCATAAGCCGAGATATTAATCGAATAAGGGGTATAACCACTTGTTCAAGCAAAAGTCCTGTTATAACAAATTGAGTTCCTCAGCCCGACGGATCGCTGACCGACGGTTGTTCACACCGAGTTTGGTGTAAATGTTTTTGATGTGGGTGCGGATGGTGTTCAAGGACACGCTAAGATGGCGGGCAATGTCCGGACCGTCCAAGTCTGTTGCGAGCAACCGGAGCACCTCAAGCTCACGTTCGCTCAGTGGGTCGATTAAAACAGGGTTGACCGGTGGTCTGTCCTTAGCCTTGCCAAAGGCTGTCAGGAGTTGGCGGACATAGTTCGGTGTGGTCTTGTGTTTCATGGCCTTTTCCAGCAAGACCGTCATGGGTTTGCCTTCGTCCACAAACATGCGGACATAGCCCTCCGGCTCAGCCAATTTCAGGGCGCGTTCCAGCGGCGCAAGAGCCGCCGACATATTACCCTGCATCTGGTGCGCGAGCGCCTGTAGCATCAGGATTTCGATCACGCTGCCTGTTCTTCCACCTGCTTCTGCCGCTTTCAAGAGGCGCTCTAGGAGTCCCATGGCCTCAAGCATGGACTGGTCGGCACGGTCGCTCTTATACTTAGCCAGAAGTACCCTAGCCAGCGTGATATGCTCGAACTCGCGCAAGTAGCTCAAGTCGTCCTCAACGGACAAGCCGCGCTCACGCAACCAGCCGAGGGCATCGCCCAACCGCCCCTGTGCGACCCACATCCGTGTCTTCACCGCTGCAACAGGCCGAACATTTGGGTAGAAGTCTCTCACATATAGGCGTTCTCCATCGTGGAGCGAGTCGAAAGCGCCGTCCAGATCGCCTTCAGCCTCTCGTATGCGAGCCATTGCAACATACCAACGAGACCAGTTTTGCGGGAACCCTGTGCGCTCACACAGATCCTTACTTGTCAGCAGATGCTGTGTGGCGGCATTCAGATCATTATGCTCGCGGTGGAGCTCACTCATACCCACGTATAAGTCCGCAGTCCCCCACAGTACAGGCTCGCTTTGTTCCGTCGAAAGCTGCAATGCCTGCTCATAAGTACGTATGGCCTCGTGGAGACGACCCTGCGTAATCCTTATATCAGCTAGGACGGTTGTGCCGTGAATTGCGTCAGTGATGTTCCCGGCTCTCAGCAGCCTCGCCATACCCTCGGCAAACGAACGGTGTGCAGCTTCAAGATCCCCACTCGTCCAATATGCCAGTCCCAGCAGCCCCGCTGCCCCTCCCCGCCCGAGGTGGTCATCCTCAGGTACTAGGTCAAGCGCCAATTGGGCATATTTCACGGTGTGAGCCACATCACCCAGCACCAGTGCCAATCCGGCACGCCACACGGCAATCGAACCCGGGAGTAGGCGAAATGCCTCTTCGTCCAAGACAACCATCTCAACCGTCAGGACTTCCGATCGCTTACCCATGTCTGCGGTGGAGTCCATCCACCGTTCGGCATCCCGCAGGCGGGTCTCAACGCCTTCGAGCGGACCACTAGCCAACAACACCCCGCCATAATTAGCGCTCAGCACAGGTCGGCATTGGAGTACTGCATCGGGAAGCGCCTTGAGCCAGCCAAGCAGCGTGGCATCCTGTCTGTTGCGACGTAGGTCTGGCACTGCCATCTCGACCAAATCCGCCGCTCGCGCGAAATCCTTGCCAGCCAGCGCATGACGAATCGCGTCAGCCGCCGAACCATGATGCTCGTACCACTCACTGGCGCGCCGATGCAGCCCGGGTACCTCATCGGGGCGTTCTGGTTAAATGCGCATAGAGAACATCGGCAAAAAGATGGTGATAGCGAAACCAGTGGCGCTTGTCATCCAACGGAACGACAAAGAAGTTGCCGCGCTCTAGCGCCTCCAACCGCGCACCACCTTCCTGCTGACCGGTAACGGCATCGCACAGTGAGCCATTCAACTGGTCGAGAATGGCGGTCTGGAGTAAGAAGCTCCGCACCTGTTCGGGCTGACGTTGCAGAACTTCTTCGACCAGATAGTCCACGATGTAACGGTTATCGCCAGCGAACGCCCTGACAAATTGAGCCATGTCATCACGCCCCCGCATGGAGAGAGCCGCCAGTTGGAGACCGGCAATCCAGCCCTCAGTGCGGCTTTCTAGGGCAGCAACTTCCTCCGCCGAGAGGTCTAGACGCATGACATGGTTGAGGAATTGGACGACCTCCGGGAAGGAAAAACGCAGGTCAGCGGCACGCAGCTCGGTCAATTGGCCGCTCGCCCGCAGCCGGGCTACGGGTAGCTGGGGATCGTCGCGGGTGGTGATGACGAGGTGCATCTGAGGTGGCAGGTGTTCCAGAAGAAAAGTCAGAGCATGGTCAACCGGTGTGGCATCAATCATGTGATAGTCGTCCAGAACGAGGACGAAATTGTCCGAAATCGTGCTGATTTCGTTGAGCAGAACGGTCAGCATCGTTTCGATTGGCGGCGGCTGGGTCGATTGGAGTACGCCTAATATCGCTTCTCCAATGGTCGGCGCAATCGTTTGCAAAGCATTGATGAGGTAAGTCAGAAAACGTGTAGGGTCGTTATCCCCTTCGTCCAACGACAGCCATGCGGTCGGTCGTTGGCAGCCGGCGACCCATTCGCTGACCAGTGAGGTTTTTCCAAAGCCGGCAGGAGCCGAGATGAGCGTCAGTTTACCTTGAAGACCCTCATTCAGGCGGTCAATTAGGCGGGGACGGAGAACCACCTTAGTCCGGGGTGCGGGAACATACAGTTTAGTGGCTAAAATTGAGGTAGACATAAATCAATTATAAGAACCACAGTTCGCCACCGCCAACTTTGCATCGAGTACGCTCCCCCATTCCCTGAAGTCAAGCTGTTCTCGATAGACCTGTTGGAGCAACAAGAGGATTATGTCACTCCGTTTTTACAAGAAAAACGCTCGGCTTCCACTTACCTGATTGCGAATGTCTTACAGGTATGGGAGCGACAAGACCTTATCTGAGCGACCGGGGTTATCGAAATTCACCCTCTATATGCTGTAGCGAAATGCCCATCGCGAACTGAAATGGGTTTACGGGTAGGCGGTTTAATGCCTCAACGTCTTGACTGGGGTGTTAAACCAGACCATTTTTTCGAGGCTCTGCGGTTGTGTCCTGATCCGAAATTTGAGATACTAACCAAACATTTTGTTCTTCTCAACCAACCATAACCCAAGCTCATTTGTTCAATCCTAACGCGGTTGTTATTTTAGAAAACACATATCCGAGCAGTTAAATATTGGAAGTGCTTTTAATGAAGAAGAAACAACAACCGGCACAGTTACCGCTTATTGCTGATCCAGATTCCCAAGCCAACCGCTTGCAATCAACTGATGATGGGTTGAACGAATATCTCATAGCAGCTGAACTGGAGGAATTTATTGGTAATACAGAAAGTTGGGAGATTGAAGGCTCAAATACTAAACTGAGCTATTTATCACACAGTTTCTTTCGTTACTTTGGGAAATTCCCGCCGCCTGTTGCAAAACGATTTATTCAAGAACTACATGATCCGCAAATTGGACCCGTGGTTGACCCTATGGTCGGTAGTGGAACAACACTTGTAGAAGCGATGATTCTTGGAAGACAGGCGATTGGCTTCGACATTAATCCGTTGTCTGTACTGATAGCAAAAGTAAAAACAACCGCTATCAATCGTCAGTCAGTTTTGGCAGTACTTGATGCGTATGTGCAACATATGAGTTTGAAACCCATTGGTGATTTATCGCATTTTATCCCTCAAGATCGTCAATTAGACCATTGGTTTTATGCAGAAACACAAGAAAAAATAGCATGGACACGCCTGTTTATTGAGAATTGCATTCATGACCTCAACATACAGAATCTCTTTCGCGTTGCACTTTCCGCAAATATTAGACGTTTCTCTCGTGCTTCAAATAGTTTAGGTCGTATGTTTCTCGATCCTGCCATTCCGCCTCAGGATGTGCAGTTGCATATGACTAAGAAAATTACTGAAATGGCGCAGGTCGTTGAGAGCTTATTTCAATACCAACCCTCTACTCAAGTTCATCAACACAATGCTCAACAACCATTTGCCACCCCTAAAAGCAATCTTGTCATTTGCCACCCGCCTTACTTCAACCTGTACAAATACTCAAGCATTTATAAATACGAAATGCTTTGGTTAGGGTTCGAGTATCTAGCTGTAAAACCTGAAGAGGTACGCGAAGGATTTAAACTAGGCAAGCGAGAATTGGTTAATCAGTATGTTGAAGACTTGGGGAAGGTAGTTGAAAACATTGAAAAGGTGCTAGTCAGTGACGGCTGGTGTGTGTTGATGATGGGTGATACGGTTATACACGGAAATCGAATCAATACTACATCCTTAACCAACCTATATATTCAAAAAAACATTCCTAACCTCAAAATCACCAGGTTAATCGTTCGACAGCCCAAGTTCACAGAAGCCTCTTACGCCGCGACACAGCGCCGCGATAAGGATCAGGTAGGTGTAAAACTTCAAGATCATCTTATCCTGTTGCGGAAAACGGGTTAAAAATGGTCGAAAATCCTATTCAGCGGTCGCTAGTACCTGAATTGCATCCACCCTACTATATGATGCATAAATACTGGGCGAGAAAACCTCATAATGTTGTTCGAACCTATATTGAACATTACACCCAACCGGGTGAAGTGGTATTTGTTCCATTTTCAGGGAGTGGGGTTACGGCAATCGAGTCTTTACTTCTCGGGCGAAAAGCAATTGCCGTGGATATAAATCCTATGGCCTGCCTCATTATTGAGGCAACGGTGACGGATATTAATATTCAAGTATTGATGGAAGCATTCCGCGCAATCGAAGAACAAGTTAACCCATATGTTAAGCAACTGTATCAAACGGCGTGTCCAGAATGCACTTCCCCAGCCGAAATCACTCATGCGGTTTGGGAGCGAACCGCTGATTGTCCGAATTGCGGACAAGTGATTGGTTTGGCTTCCGTCGATAAAATGGGGAGCAAGTTTTGTTGTTCGCACTGTAGTCATGCCAGTAGAATTACATCACGGACTATTCGGGACGAACGCATGACACAAGTTTGGTATTCGTGCAAGAACTGTAAAACAAGTGGTAAAAAACCAGCTTCCCCAGAAGACCAAACTTTAGCCACCTATGGCTTAGGAGATGGATTATCCGATGGAATACAAAATGGGAAGATGTTTTTATCGAACCGAACCCTCATTTACGAAGGGATGTCTGTAGCATCATTCTTTACCACCCGCAACCATCAGCTACTTAGCTTGATTGTTCAAGCCATTCATCGAATCACGGACGAAGCGGTCAGACACCTTCTGGAATTTGTGTTTACGTCGTCACTTGCTCAAGCCAGCCGGTTAATAGCCTATCGAGGTGGACTGACTTCCGGTGGCCCTGCATGGACAGTATCCGGCTTCTGGATACCCAATCTTCACTTCGAGCTTAATGCTTGGAATTGTTTTGAAAATCGCTTCAAGAAAGTTGTAAAAGGTAAAGGACAGATTGACGAGCAGTTTCGAGAACGTGAACTGCAACGAAAAATCACGATTGAAAGCCTTGAAGCCGATTCTAACCTCGCAATTTTCAATCGTTCTTGCACTCAGTTAAGCAGCTATGTTCCATCGGATAGTGTGGATTATATTTTTACAGATCCGCCTTATGGGGATAGCGTACCTTATCTGGAATACAGCATGATTTGGTCAGCGTGGTTAGGTCACCAAGTAGACTACGATAACGAGATCGTGGTCAGCAACAGCGGAGAGCGCAGCAAGAACATCGAGAACTATCGTGATTTGATGCACGAAGCCCTGCATGAGTGTTACCGGGTATTGAAACATGGAAAATGGCTGTCATTGACCTTCCACAATCGGGATATGGAGGTTTGGGATGCCATTGTAGGAGCCGCATCAGATGCCGGATTTGAATTGATCAATTGTCTCTATCAAGTTCCAGCAGTGGTTTCAGCAAAAGCGCAGTTGTCACGTTCAGGAAGTACCACCGGCGACATCATTCTCAACTTCAGGAAACCTGAACAAAATGCGGTTCGGCAACCGATCCAAATCAGCCAAACACTTGAAGAAATTGTGCTTGCGGAAACGGAGCAAATAATAGGAGAGCGTGGAGGATTGGCATCTTCTGATGAAATTTTCAGAGGGGTAATTATCAAGCTCATCAAGCTCCATATCCACAGCGTACCCCGCCAAAGTATTCTAAAAATACTACAATCCAATTTCACAGAAGCAAACGGGATATGGAAGTTTCGACCCGATCAAGCGGAAAAAGTCAAGCAATATGTGACTATTGAAACCTTCGTAACAAGAATCGTTGAAAGATGTATGGAGCAGGGTATTCGCTCCTTTAAAGCGGTATTGGCAGAAGTATTTTCAGAACTTCGAGAAGGAAGAACACCCGATATCAAGCTCGTGATGGCTATATACCAAAAGATAACCAGCAAATACGATACATCCCGTCAAGTCCCCCTCAAACTTGGCCAAAGCTTGTAGCCTATTTGGCGATCATAGTGCAAAAGCAGCAGGGCTTAATTGAGTAAAACCGAATTAACCGAAAAATAATCGGAGACCATACTAGGTCTCCGATTATTTTTCAGATCATCAAAGCACTTTGTCCAAAAACGGTCGTGCTCTTTCAAAGTCGCAGTGTCTTAACCTCCGGTCGCTGTCTCACTTGGAACATCAGTTGGTACAGGTGTATTCGTCGGAATTTCCGTTGGCACAGGTGTACTCGTCGGGATGGCTGTTGGCAGCGGCGTGCTGCTTGGAACCTCCGTCGGTACAGGTGTGTTGGTTGGAATGTCCGTCGCTGTTGGCGCTGGTGTATCTGTTGGGATAACAGATGGCACAACCGTCTCAGTTGATATGACTGTTTGTGTCGGCTCTGCCGTCACCTGCGTTGGAGTAGCTGTTTCGACCGGTGTTTCGCTGACCAGCGGCGTTGTCGTAGCCGTTACGCCTGTTACAGTAAGTGTCGGTGTGGCTGTTTCGACGGTTGGCGTGAACGTTGCTGTTGGCAGCAGGGGTTGAGCCTGCGAACCTTGCGTTAACAGCGTGATTTGGTCAAGGTCACTGTAAGTTGTGCCGACATTTTTGAGCGTAATGATATGGCTTCCCGGTGTCACATTGAAGCTGAACGGTTGTTGGAACAGGAAAGCCGTACTGGTGTTGTTGATGGTCGTCAGTGCGATTGGGCTGTTGTCGAGGAACACTTGGAACGAACCGTATACACCTGCCGCATAAGTCGTGCGGTAAATCGTCACTTGTCCAACCGCGTTATCGATAGTGAAAGTGACACTACCGTAAGGATCGCTGGTGTAAATACGTGAGCCACCCAAAGCCGATAGGGTACTGTTGGCGATCCAAGTGCCATTATAAATCAGGCTGGGTTCAGTTTCTTGATAGGTACCAACGGTCAAGGGTGTCGTTGCGGCCTGTAACGTGATCTGATCCAGATCGCTATAGGTCGTGCCCACATTCTTGAGGGTGATGGTGTGGCTGCCGGGTATCACCGCGAAGGTGAACGGCTGCTGGAACAAGAAGGCCGAACTCGTATTATTGATTGTGGTAAAGGGAGTTGCTGCCCCGTCCAAGTACACTTGCATTGAACCATAGACACCAGCCACATACGTAGTGCGGAAGATCGTCACACGCCCCACCGAACTGTCAATGTTGAAGCTGACACTGCCGTTAGGATCATTAGTGTAAATCCGCACACCGGTGCTGCCGTTCGCAGACCAATTACCTGAATAGGTCAAGTTCGGGTCTGTCTCTTGATAAGTACCAACAGCCAACGCCGCCAGCGGTGCTTGTAGGGTAATCTGATCAAGATCGCTGTAAGTTGTACCGACATTCTTGAGCGTAATGATATGGTTACCCGGTATCACGCCGAACGTAAACGGCTGTTGGAACAGGAAGGCAGAGCTGGTGTTGTTGATGGTTGTTACCAGTGTTCCATCCACAAACACTTGGAATGAACCATACACACCAGCAGCATAAGTCGTGCGGTAAATCGTCACCCGTCCAACTAAGCTATCAATGGTGAAACTTACACTGCCATTCGGATCGCTGGTGTACTTGCGTGCGTCACCCAGAGCCGATGTAGTGCTGTTGGCTGTCCAAGTGCCGTTATAAATCAAGCTGGGTTCAGTTTCTTGATACGTACCAACCGACAACGGTGTCGTTGCGGCCTGTAACGTAATCTGATCCAAATCGCTGTAGGTTGTGCCAACATTTTTAAGGGTAATGGTATGGCTGCCCGGTATCACCGCGAAGGTGAACGGCTGCTGGAACAAGAAGGTCGAACTCGTGTTATTGATTGTGGCAAAGGGGGTGGCTGCCCCATCCAAATACACTTGCAGCGAACCATACACCCCTGCTACATAAGTGGAGCGATAAATCGTCACCCGTCCAACACTATTGTTGATCCTAAAGGTCACACTACCATTCGCATCGTTGGTGTAAATCCGTGAGTCACCCAGAGCTGATGAGGTGCTGCTCGATGCCCAGTTGCCCGCGTAAACGAGGTTCGAGTCCGTTTCCTGATACGTGCCAACAACCAACGTCGATGGTGGCGCTTGGAGGGTAATCTGGTCAAGGTCACTGTAGGTCGTGCCAACATTCTTGAGTGTAATACTATGATTTCCCGGTGTGACACTAAAGCTGAAAGGCTGCTGGAACAAAAACGTCGAACTCGTGTTGTTGATCGTTGTCAGCGGTGTTGCCACTCCATCCACGAACACTTGCAGCGAACCATATACGCCTGATAGATAGTGATGCGCCCGACCGAACTGTCGATATTAAACGTAACGGTCGCATTGGGATCGTTCGTGTATTTGCGCGAACCACCAAGAGCCGATGTTGTGCTATCAGATGTCCAAGTGCCGTTATAGATCAGGCTTGGCTCGGTTTCCTGATAACTACCGACGGTCAAAGGTGTAGCCGCCGCCAGCAGCGTAATCTGGTCAAGATCGCTAAAGGTTGAACCCACATTTCGCAGTTCGATGGTATGACCAACAGGGGTGACGGGAAAGACAAACGGCATACCAAACAAGAAAATTGAACTGGTGTTATTGATGGTCGTCAACTGCGCCCCATCTAACCAGACTTCCAGTGAGCCATAGACCCCTGCGAGATAAGTGCTGCGGTAGATGACGACGCGCCCTACTGTATTGTCGATGCTAAAGCTAACCCGCCCATTCAGATCACTGGTGTACTTGCGCGAACCGCCCAGCGCTAACGACGTAGTGCTTGAAACCCAGGTACCGCTATACGCTAAGTTGCCATTGTTCTCTTGATAGGTACCAATCCCTAATGGAACCGGAGGGCCTAGCACTTGTATGGCATCCAGATCAATGTAGTCCGAGGAAAGATTGCGTATACGGACAATACGCGTGTCTACACTGCCACTGTCAAGGGTAGCCGTAGGAACGGCCCACACGAATGTAGCGTTATAGTTGGTGATGGTTTGACAGGTAGTATCGACACAAACTTCCATCGGTCCACGATTATTTGCAAGCGAACGATACAAGATAATTCCGGTGCCATTGAAGGCAAAGGTCGCAATCGCATTGTGGACACCCGTATAGGTAAGGGTATTAGCGCTTGGCCCCGTGCCACTGAACAGAGTCCAGCCAACGCTGTAACTGATGTTCGGATCACGATCATCATAATAGCCGACGGATAAGATCGTATTCGGTGTGGGTGGAGGTTGCGGCACAAATGTGGCTGTTATCGTAGCTGCCCCGGTCACTGTATAAGTGGTATTGACATCATTCGATGAAGTGCCACTGCTCCAACCCGAAAACACATATCCGGGTGAGGCCACCGCACTTAACCCAAAGCTGCTGCCAATAGTATAAGTACCTGTCGCGCAGCCCGCCCCCAC
>APMI01055017.1_pt1 | contig 12011 bp, 15 predicted proteins | sample 667938 | NCBI WGS metagenome assembly APMI01 (sample SAMN01084076, study PRJNA167559) | wastewater metagenome | biome: Wastewater | place: Denmark: Ejby Moelle, Odense | collected 2011-11-28 | reverse complement strand
GGTGCAGGAGGAGAGGCAGAAACTGCCCCAGGTTGGGGCGGTTTACGGGGGGCCGGGGTCATATGGGCTCCAGATGGCCGTCGGAGGCGATTTTTGGGCTTTCGGCGGGCCTCAGGACCAATTTGGCAGGCGAAAGGGCGTTTGTCCAGACTTGACGGATATCAGCAAACGACCGGTTATAGACGCCGCTGATAGCCCGAAAGGGTATGCTTTCTGGGCCTTTCAGCCGTATCCCGGCAGCGCTTTTCGGACATTTGGAGCCCCGTACAGAACGTCAAGATCGGCAATTGGTGCAGATATCGCATTGAAAACATGAATGGTTTGGCGTTGCGAGGGCTGTTGCGCGCCGGAAAGGAAGGCTTTTGGGGCCAAGAAACGGGCCGAAAACGCAGTCCGTATCGCGGAAACGAAAGCTATGTTACATTCCGTAGCGAATAAGAGGCGGCGCGAGAACAGAGGATTAGCCGTGAACGCGTGGACTTGGGAGACCATCCCCTGGAGGGAAATCGCCGGGCCGCTCAGCTGGGCCGACGATCTGCTCGGCCGGCTGGACGAGCGGCTTGCGAAAAGTCCTATTCGCGAGGGATGGATTGCGCGGTCGCACTATTCAGAAGCCTGCGATGGCATGTGGCTTGCAGGAGAACTGGTCCATCTTGAGGATTTGGTGCTCCATAACGAGCGAATGGACCTGAGGAGCCCGACGCATGAGCTGACGCGGGCGCACGCGCTGTTCCGGGCGCGCCAGAGGATCGCCGGCGAGGCACCGGACTGGGCGCTGTCGCCAGGCGGGCTCGCGTTACTCCGTGGTAAGGGCGAAGCGAGGGAGAAACGTCGAGCGACTGTAGAATTGGTCGAAGGCGAGGTCGATCGCTGGCCCGACGAGGCCGGGCAGGACGATCTGTCGGCCGAATTCGCGGCTCTGGACGCGGCGATGTCGCGGACATCCCGGCTGCTGGCCGGCGAGGCGCTGCCGGAGAAGAGCGAGCTCGTGTACGAGCCTGGCTGGGATGAGGAACGGCGTCTCGAGGAATGGCGCGCCGTTGTGCGGCGCGCGGCCGACCTGCCGCCGGTCTTGGCAACGGCGATCGCGCTCGATGCGTGGGAGCGCCTCGATCCGCTGCAGCATCTCGCCTGGCTCGGCCCGGTCCTCTGCTGCGCGCTATTGCGCCAGCAGGGCAGGGCGAAGGCGCACCTGCCGTGCATCAGCGCCGGCATGAAGACGATCGCGCGCGAGCAGCGTCGGTCGAGAGATCCAGCCGTGCGCTTGGTCGCGCGCGTGGACGCGATTGCTGCGGCAGCAGAGAAGGGCCTCGCCGATCATGATCGGTGGGCGCTTGCTCGCGCGGTGTTTCAGCGTAAGCTGGAAGGGCGGCGATCAACGTCAAAACTTGCCGATTTAATCGAGCTGACGATGGCGCGGCCGCTTGTGACGGCAGGAATGATCGGGAAAGCCTTGTCGATCACGCCGCGCGCAGCGCAGAACCTTGTCGCTGATCTTGGGCTGCGTGAAGCGACCGGTCGCGAGCGCTACAGAGCGTGGGGTTTGCTGTGAGATTGGAGCGGTATGTGCGCGCACTAGCTGTATTGAGAGATGACGAATGGAGAATTCGGACGTCGGAACAGCTGGATCGGTCGTTAGTCAGAACGAAGATGCTGTTGGAAGGCATCGTCCAGTTCTTGCTATACGATGACTATGTCATTGACGAATCTAAAAGAGCAACGTTCATGAGATTGGATGCGGAACTTGCGCCGCAATTGGTCGAGGAATTCCGCAGGTTCTGTGATGCTGAGGGAAATATAAGGGGATTGACTCAAGCTGAGATGTACGGAGCGTGGGTCGTTCTAGGCGCTGTTCTTGAATTGATGATGAAGCTGTTTTTGATTATTTATCAACATGAGTGGGAAGGAACATGCCTTCTGCAGCTGAAAAAATTGGATTGCGTGGAATTGCGCTATCGCGGGTGGGCTAATGGAAGCCCGTTTGTAAAAATCTCACGCAAGCGTATTGATGAATTGATGTTATCTCAGATGATTACTTTCTTTCGGGCGATTGTGTTGATCCCAGAGTCAGATATTGATCGTGAGGTTGGTGGTTATTTAGAAATGGTGCGGTTAGAACGGAATGGAATTCATTTGGGTAGAAGGCATGGTGGGCTGTCAGTTGCGGAACTTGAGGGAGCTCTAAAGGCCTTGGAACCGTTGTGCAGTTTTGTTTTGCAGGAAATTGATCGGTTAGACGCGACAAAATACGTGTCGTGGCCGTGAGAGTCCGCGAGCGGAGTGTTCGTGAGCGTCATGTCACGGGAATCGAGACGCTTTCTGAAGCGGAACGAGCCGTCGTCCTTCGCGCGATCGGGATATTCGTAGAGCTCCTTGGCGGCGTTGCGCAGCGCTTTCATGTGCGCCTCGTTATTCCAGATCGCTCAGATCAGCTTCTTGAAGGCGTTCAGCGCCTGGGCGTTGTGTGCCGAGCGACTATAGGGGCGGAATTCGTCCGTGCCAGGCGGTTGGGCTAGCGATGTGACGCTAATTGGCGCAAGCTCGGCGGATTGACGGAGTTTTCGCGTAGGCGCGTTGGTCGGACGGAATATGCGAAAGCCAGAAACCAGAGGTTCGGAGATGGCGACGAATGCGTTCGGAGAACTGCGGCGGCACCAGCAGCGAGAATCGCGAAAGTGGTGGGCTTGGGCGGTCGGCGGCGTGGTCGCTGTCATGGGGATTGGTCTCGCGATTGGGAGCGGCTTGGCGGGCAGGCCTTTTCGGGACGTGACGGGTCGGCCGGTTCCTAAGGTCGCTTTCGACCCGATCTACGCGGTGGGGTTGGATGCGCAGGCAACGCACGACCGCCGATTGTTCAAGGCTGATGAGTTTTCGATCCAACCGGGAGTCATAGCCGAGCAACTTGGCCGATTGTGCGAAGCGGCGTCGGCGAAAGGATCGGATGTCGCTTACGACATCTGCTTTTTGAGAGAAGAAGCGCGTAGCGGACATCATCTGACGTTGCCGCAAGCGCATATTGCACCGCCGGAATATCGTGTGCCGCCGCTTGTTCCGAGTGTTCCGGCGCCACGCGCTTCCGATAAAGGAAAGAGCTGGCTTCGCTGAGGAATCCCAGAAGTATTTTAGCTGACGCGCCTATGCGTGGATTGTTTGAGGTCTGCTGCCGTTGGACTGAATGGCTCAAGCGACTGCGTCGATCGACGGCAATTTGATTTCATCGTCCGTCATCAGCCGGCTGGGCACGGTCATGTATTCCGAGAGCTTAGCCTCGACAGACTGCCAGTCGTCGCGCCGGCCGTGGGATGGAGCAAGGCTCAGAGCCTTGCGGTAATCGAGGCAGCCAAGATTGCCAGCGTTCATAGATATGCAGCTTTCCGGCTTGTGGTCGGCGACGGCGCATGACGCTTCGACGCCGGCGGTTCCGCGGAAAGCTGCACACTTTCCAGAGCGGTCGCGCTTCATGCAGCGGCTGTCGAGCGCCCGATCGAGTTCGTCGAAATCGGGAAGGCCCATCACCGAGCGGGTCATCGAAGAAGGGATGAGACGCGCGTCTTTGGGCGTCAGCTGCGTGATCGGACCGATACAGCAAGCGCCACATGCAGAGCAGTCGTATGTGCGCCAGAGCAAGACGTCGATCGTTGCATCGATGAGGGCATACGAGATGAAGGCGAGCGTCCCTTCGTGGGCGCCTGATTTTTGGACGCCAGCGGCATAGGCGAGGAAAACGTCGCGAAGCGGCAGCAGGTCGGCGTCGTCGATGGCGGAGAAGGCGGCGAGGCGGCGGCGTTCGTATCGCATGCCGTAGATCGTCTGGCGCTTGTGGAGCGTCGCGGTCTCGCGAAGGTCCTTCGCAGCTTGGGCGATTATGATCCTGGCGATCTTGACGAGGCGAGGATCCTGGTTTGCGAGCGAGTCAGCCGGAAGTGCTGATGTGTCATGAAAGTAGCGGTCGCGGGCAACGGTCATTGGGGTGGCTCTCGAAGATGCTGACGTGGAAGCAATGCTATGCGGAAGGTACGGATGCGCTTTTGTGAGACCGCGGTTCGAGCCAGGCGCGAACAGCCTCGATGCGCCGCAGCGCCGAGGACTCGCCGGCGGTCGGCTTGCGACGGGCCTTGATGAGGGCGACGAGTTCGTCGGTCTCGTCGGCGAGATATTTGTGCGCGGCGGCTGCTTCGGCGGCGCCGCGACGCGCCTGAATGATTTCGAAGTGTCCTTCATGCTGAAGGGAGGGGGAGAAGCAGCGGATATTCTGTGGAACGTCTTCGCTGTCCAGATCCTGGCCGGCCATATTCAGCTGATCGGAGGCGCTGTGGCCGTTGTGGATGCCGAAGCCGGCGTTCCCGGTCGCGCCTGCGGCCTCGAGCAGCTCGAAAGTTTTCGTTCGGGCCCACATGACCCGATATCCCTTGGTATTGGGGTAGGTCGGGTTGGGCGGAAGAGCGGCACGGATCGCGAACTGTTCGTCGATCGCCTTGGGCGTCGGCTCGTCGCCGGCGAGTAGACCGGCGGCTGCGAGGTGCTTCTTGAGAGCGGCGACAGAGAGGCCAGCCGGGCGGGCGATCTGGTGGTAGCCAACGAATCCTTTCGGGCGTTCGCCGATCGGATAGACCGTGACGGAAGAATGGCGCGCGTTCATCCGATGAGTCTGCCGCAAAAGCGGTCGGGCGCAAGGCGTTATTGAAATTTGCGAAGCCGAGGCGCTGGTTCAGCGGCAAGGACGCTTTTTTGTGCAAAGGCGATGGAGCGTCTGGTGATAATAATGCCGGGTCTGGTCGTCGGGTTGGAAAGGCAAAATTGTGTGCGGCTGCGGCTGGAAAACGGGGGTGAGACCAGGCGGCGGATTGTCGTCGCCCCAGCTAACGAAGCAGACGCGGGCGTCCTTCCCGCGAACGCGCTGTCGAAGATGGTGGTGGGTCCACGTGTCGGGGCCGAAAGGGCCGCGTTGTGCGCTATCGGGGCCGTAGGCGATGGCCCAGGCCCTCGACCAGACGAGCTTGGCTCCGGGACGGAGCCTGGTATCGACGATCAGGTCGATGTCGCCGAGATTGTCGTAGTCGGGGTCACCTGGCTTCTTGTTGAAGCTGCCGAAGACCTCGATGCTTCTGACGGCGTATGGCAAGGTGGCGTCTGCGTTGAGGGCGCGTGCGCTATCGAGGACGCCAGCGAATAGCGTTTCTGCCTTGGCCCGCGACATGCGCGGGAGCGGCCGTGTGGCGCAGAGACGACGGCCGAGCTCTGTGAGCTCGATGTGGTCGGGGTCGTGGGCGATCCGCGTCAGGTATCCGGCAGCGAGCAGGGCCTCGAGATGCGGTTGCGCGCGGCGCGACGGATAAACACCGGCTGTAAGCGGTAGCAGAAAGCGGCGCATTTCCTTGAGAGGAATGCCGGCGACGGTTTGTGCCCAGTCTATCTTCATGGTTCGAGCCCGAGGCCGACCTGATCTTGTTCTGCGCCCAGAACAGCACTCATTTCGTACGTGATCATTTGGCGCCGTGCGGAGGTGCCTCACAAGGGAAGGCCTCGCGCAAGGCTGTGAGGGTGAGGGCGACCGCGGCCTTCTGGCGGCTTTCCGGACGAGCGTCGAGGTAGCGGCATGTCACGTCGATCGCTTGTCGAACCGAGACGCCCTCGACGTCGCAATAGGTCTGCGGAAAGCCGCGGGTCTTGGTCAGCGAGTGCATGTCTAGGACGGCGCCAACAAAGAATGTGACGCTCATGTTGCGGGAAAGGTCGTCCGAGCGTGAGCGGCAAAGCGTATGGACGTCGTTGCCGGTAATGACGCCTTCGGCATGAGCGGAGGCGATTGCAAGAAGGGCGGTGATAGCGGACGCGAGGATCGATTTCATGGGCAGCAGTTGTAGCACGCCTTCGGCATCATCGCAGGCTCGAGCGTGGCTGTAGTCTAGGCGTTGGCGCGTATTCGGGAGCCGAGCCTTGATGGGTTGCTGGTCTCCGTGGCGCCGTTCGCAGAGGCTGGCTGCCTTCGGCGTCAGGGGTCAAGACGGCCCCGTTTCTTCACGGCGTCAATCGTCCCGTCGAAGCGTTTTCTGGCGGTTTCGAGGCTCACGCCGAGCAGCTTTGCGAGATCGTCGCCAAGCTGTTCTTCGTCTTTCAAAGCATGAATGTTGCTTTGTTGCGCGTGGTCCGCTGACAGTGTGGCAGCGATCGAGATGCCGTCCGCGAACATCTTCTGCGCCTGGCGGAAGCGCAGGCCACGCGAGAGCGCGATGTGACAGGCTGATATCGCGATCGAGGCGAGAGCGCCGTATGGGGAAAGCCCATCATCGATGAGGCCATTTGCGAGCTTCGCTGTGGATGTCGCTGCGCTCTTGACGAGCTCGGGGTGCTTGTCATCGCTATCGACGTCTGTCTTGACGTGACCTTCGGGCGTGTAGTCGACGGCGATGTCGATGAGAAGCGTGCCGAGCGTGATGAGATATTCCTGGCCGACGAAATCCGTCGCGCGTTCGGCGATCAAGACGTCGGTGCAGCCTTCGAAGTTCTCGAAGACCATTTCACGGGCGGTTTTCGACAGCGGTGTGGCAGGATGACGACGCGCGATCCTGGCGATCACGTGCGATACGATGGCTATGTCGAGGTCACGGCCGTCGGGAAGACTGGAAAGGCGTGAAGCGACTTGGTCTTGCAGCTGGTCGATCGATCTCATGAGGCTGATCCTGTTTTGCGACATCGTGTAGCAAACAACATCGAGTGGCAAACGGACGCGGGTTTGCTACTGGATGCCGCTCATTTGGCTGGCGGCGTGTGGAATAGCGGCGCGATTTCCTCGAGAAGACGCCGCGCGAGATCTAGATGTGCACGGGCGCCGGTATCGGCGGGGGATGTGGTCTCTAGGTCGGCAATGGCCGCTTTGACGGCGTGGAAGCTGTCGCGATAGCCGAAGCCGGTTCCCGCGAGCGACGGAAGAGTGTGCTGCATCTTGACGAACAATGGATTGCCGGAGCGCGGAATGGTTTTCAGGATTTTTGTGGTCCAAGCGAAAGCGGCGGCTTTGCGCAGAGTAGTTGTGGCGGAGTCCTGGCCGCTCTGGAGGGACTCGATCGCCGCATTCGTTTTTCGCTGAAAATGGACCGGGAGGAGCGAGAGGAGCAGCGGGAGCTCGTGCCGAACAATGGCGCCATAGGCGGCCGTAACCTGATCTATACGGGCCTTCTTCTCGGCGGTGGCCCGCCGGCGTTGCTGGGCAAGAGCGTTGGTGAAGACGGCTGGTGCCGAAGCGGCGATCTGGCGTCCTCGCGGCGTGATGTACAGGTGGGAGCGATCATCGTTGACGTCCGGTCGCCTGATCGCGAGGGAGGCGAGATGATTGTCGATCAGGCGCTGCACGTCGTCGCGCTCGATTTTCTTAGTGATGAGGATCGAGCCGTCCGGGCTGGCGGCTAGATCTTGAAGGAGACGCCAGCGAGAGCGCGGAAAGCGCATTCTCTCGATGACGACGGCGTCTGATGTTGTGGTCGTTGATGTGGGCAATTGGAACGTCCACAATATTGTCGTGTGGGCGGAGAAGTTCACTCAGGCGAGCGAGAGGGGTGTCTTGATGCCGCTGGCGTGTGCCCTGAGATTGGGTGGAGGGGGTCGCCAAAATCTCAGCGGGGTATGGAGACCGGCTTGCCGGTCGCCTTGATCGTCTCGATCATCATTCGAGAGACAGCCAGCGGCGGTTCGAACGCTTCATAGGCGGCGAAGGCCTTCGAGAACCCTTCGATGAGCGGCTTTTGCTCGGGCGTAGTGTCTTTCGATAGCGCGTCGTAGACGATGCGGTTGATCGTATAGTTCTGGAAGATGGAGAGTTCCGCTTGCAATCGAGCCTCGAGCTCCGGCCGCGAGTTGATCGTTTGTGTGATCGCGTTCTTGGCGGCCGGATTGATCTTGCTGGCCTTCATGGCGTTTGCGAAGCCGTCGACGTCTTGCATCAGCGCGTTGGCGGCTTTCGGATCGGACTTGCACGAATAGCGATTGCACAGCGCAAGGATCATCGTGCGAAGCTGCGGCTGAATCGTTGCAGAGTTCGCAAAGGAGCTTGCCACGAGAGCCGTCCGCATGATGTCGCCGGCTTTTTCGGGCGACATGGCGGTGAGCGGCTGAACCAGGCGGACAGCAAAGGCGGTGTCGCCCGTTCCGAGATAGGCCGCATAGAGGCTGCCAGGATCCATGACATTGACGGGATCGCTCGATGTGATTGCGCCGACGTGAAGGTGACGGAGCTGGAAGAGCCGCATTTCGAGATGCTGTTTTGCTGCGAAGGCGTCGGCGTCGGCCTGCAGGCCGGCGCGGACGAGCGCGGTGAGCTTGATGTCGGCGATCGCCGGCGTCGTTTCCGGCTCCGTAAGGAAAGCATGATCGCCAGTGGTTGTGACGGCTGCGCCGAGGAAGGTCGCGAACGCCAAGTCTTGTGCGCCGGGCGGCGTGGGAGATGCGCGACGGGCCGTCAGGAGCGCCGCCGGACACGACGCATTGCGGTCGGTTGGGAATGCCACCATGCAGGTGTCGGAAAGGGTCGCGGCGGGCCGGGGTTTCGCAGCTGGAGGCGACGTGGGAGTTGTGGGCGCTGGGATGCCGAGCTGGCTTGCGGCCTTGGCGACGATCTTCGTGCCGGTGGCGTCCGGGATGAAGGCGAACGCGACGTCGAATTTTTGGCCGCAGGCGGAACCGGTCCAGGTCTCGCGCCAAGGACGCTTGCCAACCTGCGGGCCGGGATCCGCGGCGTCGGGAACCACGTCGGTTGCGCCGAAATGGTCAAAGCGCGTGGCGATGACGGTCGCCGTTTCGCGACAATCCTTGATCTGGGTGGCGCCGACCATCGAGACGTAAAGCAGGCTGTCGCGCTGGAGAACGGGATCGGCGTGCGAGCCCGGGGGGATGACCGGCGCGGCTGCTTGGGCGGTGGCGATGGCGGAAAGGATGGCGGCGGTCGCCAGCATGATGTGGGATTGCATGTGGTTCTTCCGTAAGCAACGGTGTGGCGGATGACGCCAACAGCAGGCGTTCGATTTCCGCGAACGATAGCAGCAAAGCGCTGGATGGCGATATGCTGTTTTGGGGACGCTTGACGGAAAAATGAGAGCGAACGGATTAAGGGCGATGAAAGAGGCCGAGCGAGCCCGCATTGGCGGCCTGATGACGCGCGTAGGGATGGTGCTGATCGTGCTGGCGGCCGGCGGGCTTCTTGTGCAGGGCGTCATGCTGGCGGCGTCGACGCCGCCGATGAAGTTTCCGGTCGGGACAGCAGCCGGTTCGGCGGCGGAAGCGGCGTCTATGTGACGATGTGCGGCTTGTTGACGAGTTCGGCCATGTCAGGTCCGCGGTAGTATGGCTCGACATGGATCGCTTTCTGGAGCGAGTAGCCGGGGCCGTGGGCCTGCTGTTTCCAGTGCCCGGCAACCAGGATCCGGTCCGCGAGGGCGACGCCGGGTCCCGCTGTATTGGCGATTGCCGGCGTCTTGAAGCCGACCGGGATGTAGGAAAGCGATGTTTGGTGCCTGACGGCATGCTCGTAGCTACGGCGCTCCTTGCGCGGCGCGCCGACGGCCGGCACCTCGCCAAAGGCTCGGATCGCGGGGTCGACGTCGGGATGTGCGGAATTGAGATAGAGAATCGCGTTCAGGATGATGCGTTGGAGGGAAAGTCCGTCGCGGACAAAAGCTGCGTCATCGCGCCAGTCTGCTTGAGGACCGTCAGGCCATTCGGTTTTCATGGCGTCCTCGATGGTTTCGCCGGGGACAAGGCGGATTGAGCGGGCGATATACGTCGAGACCCAGTGGGGACGGTCCCCACGTTGCGAGGCGACGATGCCGAGGCCGATGTGATTGGCTTTGTCGGCTTGATGCAGATAGACGCTGAGCGGTTTGTTCGGCGCGGGGTTGTTCTTGAATACTGGACTGAGGGCCGAGTAAATGGCTGGCCCGTCGAAGACGAAGAGGCAGGTGCGGAATGGTAGCGTCGCGACGTCTGCGGGAGCAGTGAGCTTGGTAGCAGCGAGACGGGCGACGAGATTGTCTGCAAAGTAGTAGGTTTTTTGCCCATTGATAAGGAAGCGACAGGCCATGAGCATGTCGGCGGAGAAAACCTCGCTGACTTTGTCGAGAGCGCCCTGCGCCTGCAGGGACTCGCGCATGAAGACGATCCCGGCTTGATTGGTAGGGACGCCGTTGTCGGCGGCGAGGACGGCGAGCATCTCGGTGATGCAGGCGGTCATTTCCTCTTTGGTCATGCGAGAGGAGAATTCGTCTGCGTCCTTCGGCTGGAAATCGGAGCCGGCCCGAGCGATCAAGCTCTCGATGATCGCCATGGTGCGGGGGTAAGCTCTGGAGAACTCGTCGAAGCGGGTTCTTGGCATGACGATGTTCATGGGACCCTCCGGTCAGACGAATGTCTCTGACTTTTGCTGATTCGCCGAATCTGGGGCAGTGACCGGCTGAGCACGATTGGGAAGGCGCGCCTATCAGGCGGCGTCGTCGAGCTCGATTGCGGCTGGTTCGGCCGTAGTGGGATTGCGAGGGGTCAGGCGCTTGGTGCGCTTGCCCGAATTGATGTGGTCGCGCAGCAGCTGATAGAGGTGATCGCGCGACTTGCCGGAGGCGCTCGCTAGGCTCTGGATCGTGCGGTCCGTGCGGATCGGGAACTGCGCAAACTTGCGGCGCAGCGGGGCGTCGATGAAGAGCTTGCGCTCCTTGGGATCGGCTTTCCAGAAGTCGACATGATCCGAGAGCAGCTGCGCGAGCATGTCGAGGAACGGTCCGCGAAGATGTGCCGCGGAATCCTTGTGAAGTGTCGAGCGAATGCCCCAGCATTCATCGACCAGTTCGAAGAAGGTCTTCACGTTCTCGCGGAAGTTCTGCATTCCGATGACGGGAAGCATGCGGTCGACAGCCGGTACGAGTTCCTTCCACGAGACGGACTTTCCGGCGCCCTTGTGGCTGTGGAGGCGACCGGCGACCTTCAGGAGAACGAGCCCGGTGATGAGATCGTTGCGGGCGGCGGCCTGGCCCCACTGGACGCGCTCGTAGAGCGGGAAGGTCTTGTCGTTTGTGGCGAGACCGTAGAGCGTGGCGAGCGTGTCGGAATCGGCGCGCTTGTTGGCGAGCAGCTTGTTGGGCGAGAGCTTGCGCTGGTTCGTGTTGAGGGCTTCGAACCATTCGCGCTCCCATTCGAGCGTCGTGTCAAAATGGATGCGCGCACCGAGCTGGATGCGTGCATGCGGGTTCCGCTCGAGGACGAGTGCGGTGGCGGTGGCGCGCTGCAGGCCGTCGATGATGTAGACTGCGTCACGCAGGTAGAAATTGTTCTCCCGTTCCATGAACGCCTGTCCGCGCATCCCGAGCTCGATGTCGAGGACGGGCTTTCCCGCCTCGATGGCGGCCGTCAGCTACGGGCTTTCCCGCCTCGATGGCGGCCGTCAGCTTTTTCAGCTCGGCGGCCGAGAAGCGGTCCCTCTGGTAGTCGTCGCGCTTCAGATTGGCGAGCGTGCTCAGATCGATCGAGCCGCGCAGGATGATCGTCTGCTTGCCGTGGTGATCGGTGAAGTCGTCGAGCATGCCGTTGATGATTTTGACGGTGTCGGGCTTGGCCATGATGGGCTCCTCGGGAAGAAAGATTCGGGAGACGGAATTTGCGATGAAGGCGGTCAGGGGTAGATGAGGCGGATGGGCCGCCCGTCCGGCGCGATGGCGCCGTCTGGGCGAATGGGTTCGGAAATCGCTGCGGTGAGCGGCGCCGCGTGGCTGGGGGCCGCCGGAGCGAGCTGCGCAAGCGCGGTGAGATTGCGCATGATCGAGCTGGGCAGGTTCGCGTCTTCGAACGCGATCGAGCCGAGGGCCGAAGAGAAGACCTTGATGCCGTCGGGTTCGACCAGGATGTCGCCGTCGCGCAGGCGCGCGGAGGCGGCAGGCATCACCGGGCGCGGAGCCTCAGCCGCGGGAACCTGATGCGCGATCGGCGCGACGACCGCCTGGCGGGTTGGGCGGCGAGAGCGGAAGAGCACACGACTG
>APMI01036599.1_pt1 | contig 12011 bp, 12 predicted proteins | sample 667938 | NCBI WGS metagenome assembly APMI01 (sample SAMN01084076, study PRJNA167559) | wastewater metagenome | biome: Wastewater | place: Denmark: Ejby Moelle, Odense | collected 2011-11-28 | reverse complement strand
GTGGCGAATCACGTGAGGCGAGATGTGGCGTGTCGCCAAGTCGGGGCAGGATTCTGCGGCCACCTGGACGGCGCGATCCAGTCGCTGCATCACGTTCCATCGCGACATCGCTTGGCCGTCGCGATTGGGCAGCAATGGCGAGTCCGAATCAAACTGCGGATTTCGTCGAAGCCAGGCTCGGATCGCCCTGATGGTCGAACGCCACAGCGGCACGCTGCGCTGCTTGCGCCCCTTTCCGTGCAGATGAACGCAGGCGGCCCCATCGTCGAGCACCACCTCGCGGACCTTCACGCCGAGAATCTCGGAAACCCGTGCGCCGGTGTTGTAGAGCAACAGCAGCAAGACATGATCCCGTTGGCCGAACCATGTTCCGTCGGGCGAGCCGATCACCGCCAGCATCTCCTCACGGGTCAGATAGCCGAGCATCGGGCGCTCGAAGCGTTTTGCCGGAACGCCGAGCGCGTGCTCGATCACCTGCAGCGATGACACGTCGCGGTGCGCCGCGAACTTCAGGAACGAGCGCAGCGCAGCGAGGCGGGCATTCCGGCTGCGCACGCTGTTGTGCCGCTCGCGTTCCAAATAATCGAGGAAGGCAATGATCAGGTCCGGCGTGATGTCGGCCAGCGTGATCAGCGCCGGAGAGCGGCCAAGGCGCGCCTCGGCAAAGCCCAGGAAGAGCATGAAGGCATCCCGGTAGGCGGCAACCGTCTGCGGACTGAGAGCGCGTTGTTGTGTCAGGTGCTCGACGAAGAAGGCTTGCACGAGCGCGGGAAACGATGGCGTTGGTTTGGGCTTTCTACGCATCATCATCTCCCGCAAGATCGGCGAATTGCTCGAACCGCCCGGCGGTGATCGCCATCAGCTCGGGAACGGCGGTGAGGTACCAATACGTGTAGAAGATCTCGGCATGGCCCATGTAGGTCGACAGCGCCAGCATCTTCTGGTCGACTTCGGCACCGTCGGCGTACCAGCGCACCAGTCGCCGGACGGCGAAGGTGTGGCGCAGGTCATGCAAGCGGGGTGCCTCGTGTCCTCCACGATTGATCCAGCCAAGGCCGTCGCGCAGGGCGGTAAAGACGCGGTGCGCCTGCCGCTCGCTAAGCGGCAGCCCGAGTCGGCGGCCGCGACTGCCGATCAGGAACGACATTCCGGCTGTCGTCGGAAGATGCCGCTCGCGTTGTTTCCGGTAACGCGCCAGTGCATTGACCGTGCTGTGATGGATCGGTAGTTGCCGGGACTTGGCGAACTTGGTCTGCAGTATCGTCAGCATCCCGCGCTTGAGATCGACATCCGCATCGCGCAGGTGAACGGCTTCGGAAACGCGCAGCCCGGTCGAGGCCATCAGGCCGAACAGGGCTTCGTAGGTGGATGGCCGAAGGCTACCGACGGGGCCGAGTGTGCGCGCCGCCGCGAGCAAGTCGACGATCTCGTGTTCACGGTAGATATGAGGTGCTACGCGGCCCGGTTCCGGGCCGAAGAGGGAAGCATCGGGAACCTCAGTGTCCGGCTCGAACTGCTGCAAATAGCGGATGAAGTGCCGCAGCCGTCCCCATCGACTCGCCCAGGTACCCATATCGCCATGGCCGTTCTTGCCACCACGAACCCATTCGGCCATGAGTTCCTCCGTCAGCGGACCGCGATGACGCTTGGTCGCGACGAAGCGGGCAAAGCCGGAGAGGAAGGTCTCACGTGAGCGCAGATGGAAGCCCTGGCGGCGTCGCTCGGCCAGATAGTCATCGATTCTGGCTTGCAGACTTCGGCGCCGGCTCATGATTGGCTCCCCGGCCAGGACAATGCGACCTCGGCGAGGCTTGGCGTGTCGAGCTTGGCGTAGATCCGGGTGGTTTCCAGAGAACGGTGCCGGAGGACATCGGCAACCTCCTTGAGCGAGCCGCCGTTCTCGACAAGGCGACACGCCAGTGTATGGCGCAGCACGTGCGATCCGGAACCAGGCAGGCCGGCTCGGTGGCAGGCGCGGCGGATCACATTCTGAATCACATGGGTTGTGATCGGGATGTCACGCGATTCGCGACGGCAAAGGAAAAGTGCCCGGCTCGCGGTTGTCGGGCGCTCATGCTGCAGATAGTCCGCAAAGGCTTGTCCAGTGGTCATCGGCAGCGGCAGGATGTCCTGTCGCCGCGACTTCGTGCCCTTCAGCGTGACCGTGCCTTCGCGCCAGTCGATGGCGTCGATCGACAGGTTCGCGATCTCGCCAGCGCGCAGCCCCATGTCCAGTGCGCAGCGGACGATGGCATAGCCTCGCCGGGGCTTTCGCCCGTAAGGGAGTACGGCGAGCAGTCGTTGAACTTCGTCCGGCTTGAGGGCTCGCGGCAGCGATGCAAGCTTCCACTGCACCGGCGAGGAAATGACTGCACTCAGTCCGGTAACCGAGTCACCGCAAATGGTTCGGTAGCGGAGGTAACTTCGCAGGGCCGTTGCCACTTGGGCAGCGGCCGAATGCGAGGGGTTGTCCCCCAGTTGCCGAGCGATGAAGCGGCGAACATCGAGCGGACGTAGCGTGGCCATGGCGACGACGCCGCCGGCGAACTTCCTTCGCAACAACAGACCGACGATTCGGAAATGATTGCGACGCGTGCCTGCCGCAAGGCCGCGGACGTCACGCAGGTGGTCGTCGTACCGGCGCAACTCGGCGCTGACGAAATCGGTGGGTTCTGCCAATGAGCGCGCTGGTTGCGCGCTCCGGGGGCCTACGGTTGGGTTCATGAGCGTCTCCTAGAGTGGAAACTCCACTTCAGAAGAGTGCTGAAATTATGTCGAGCTCAAAATTTCATCAGTCGCCCGAATGGCCCATGGCCACGAGGCCTGCCGAGCCGCCTCGCGGGTAGCTCAACATAATCGAGGCATCTACATAATCGGCCAAAGCCGGCGGCGGCGCTCTGAGCCAGCTTAACCCAGTGCCTGTTCCAGATCCGCGATCAAATCTTCTACGTCCTCCAAGCCAACCGACAAACGCAGCATAGCGTCCGAGATACCGCGCCGGGCGCGCTCTTCCGCCGCCAATCCATGATGGGTCGTTGTGCACGGCTGTGTTACCAAGCTTTCCGCGCCCCCAAGGCTGGGTGCCAAGGCGAATATCTTCAAGCGGTCGGCTACGCGTGTGGCATCTTCTCCGCTGCCGGCCAGCTCGATCGTCAGCATGCCCCCGAAGCCGTACATCTGTTCTTTGGCCAGCGCGTGCCCCGGGAAATCCGCCAGGCCGGGAAAGTAGACCCGGCTGACCTTGGGATGGCGATTCACGGCGTCGGCGACGCGTTGCGCCGACTCGTTTTGCTGACGCACGCGCACGACAAGAGTACGCAGGCTGCGCGCGAGCAGTGACGCAGTGGCCGGGGCGATCATCGAGCCAAGATTCTTGCGCCAGCTCCATACCGGCATCAACAATTCTTTCGACCCCATCAATGTACCAGCGGTGAGGTCGCTGTGCCCTCCAAGATATTTGGTGGCGCTATGCACGACGAAATCCGCCCCAAGTTCCAGTGGGCGCTGGTTGACCGGTGATGCGAACGTGTTGTCGACTGCGACCAAGGCTCCGTAGGCATGCGCCTTCGTCGAAATCGCGCGGATATCGAGCAATTCGAGCGTTGGGTTGGTTGGTGTCTCGAAAAACACCAGCTTCGCACCGCCAGCCAGCAAAGCGTCGAGTTGGTCGAGTTCCTTGCCAAGGATAAAATCGGTCTTGATACCCAACAGCGGCAACTGGCTCGCCAGCAGCTCCAATGTTCCGCCGTACGCATCTCCGATGCAAACAATGCCCGCGCGCCCGTGCGTCAGGAACAGAGCCGTCTCGGCAGCCATCCCCGAGCAAAAGGACCAGGCCATCTCCGCGTCTTCGAGACCGGCAAGGGTCTCTTCGATGGCAAAGATTGTTGGATTAAGGCCGTAGCGCGTGTAGAGGCTTCCCGGTTTGCGGCCATCAACCACATCAAGAAGGTCGGCCGTCGATTTGAACGCGAACGTGGTTGTATCGTACACCGGAAGGTGCGGACTGCCATGCGCGTCCTTGAAACTGTGGCCGTGAATGGTGCGCGTGGACAAGCCGGGTTTGCTGCTTTCGGTCATTTGAGTCTCCTGGTTATTCTTGCTGCGGTTTCAGACGGCACGATGCCCAACTCGGGGTGTTTCAGAACGAGATCGTCTTTTCGCTATCGATGAACCATTCCGCCAGTGCCGCCATGGTTGATTTTTCGGTCCCCTCGAAATACGGCTGGTTCTTGTAGATGCCGCACCGCGCCATGCAGGTTCCGCACACCTTGACGGTGACGCCACGGGCGATCAGGGCTTTGAGCATCTGGGACAGGTCTTGATCGTAGCCTTCGGGTGGACGGCAGGCGTCACGCGCCAGGTCGACGGCATCGTTCATCAAGAATAGGCGGACTTCGCTGCCGGCATCGACCAGTTTGTCCGCCAGACGCAATCCGTTCCAGGTCACGTCGGTGGTGTCGTAGGGTTCGCGATTAAAAATGATCAGGATTTTCATGGTGGCTCCCTATGGAAATGAATCAACGCCTGGCCAGCAGCCCAAAGTGAAACGGGCAGCAACTTTGCAAATCAACCGGCTCAATGGCGCGGAATCCGGCCTCAGCCATCCATCCCCGGCACTGCTCGGGCGTGGGGCGAATCGCCAAAGAAGGGCCCCGTGGGGTCTGGATGTCGCTGCGCCAGTGGATCACCGAAAGCACACCACCGTCTTGCAAGGTCCGGTAGGCTTCGCGCAACAATGCCACCGGTTGCTCCAGGTGCAGCAGGTTGAAAATCATGGCATGCGCCTGCGAACCGGTAGCCACACCTGTTCCTTGTGCAACAAAGTCGCGCACCTCGGCCTGAATGTTGGGCAGATCGCAAGCAACGGTCTTCTGGCGCACAATTTCGACCATTTCCGGCTCAATATCTAAGGCGATAACCTGCCCTGTCGTTCGTCGGGCAGCAGGCACAGTAAAAGAACCATAACCGCAGCCGAACTCGATGACATTTCCTTTTGCCGCTAAACCAAGCAGCCTATCGATGGCCACCTCGGCCTCGAAGAAACTCGCCCAGTAGCTTTCGTCGGGCATGCCACTTTCGCGTCCCTTCATGTTCATGATTCGGGTTGCTCGACCGGGAAGCCTGCCGCTTGCCATTCACTGACACCATCGAGAATCTTGCGCACCCGATAGCCTTTCGCGGTCAGCAATGCCACGGCCTCGTCGGACAGCAGGCAAAACGGACCACGGCAGTAGGCGACGATTTCTATGTCTGACGGCAACTCCGCGAGGCGCTGCTCAATTTCGGCCACCGGCATCGAGCGGGCGAAAGGCAGGTGGGCCGTGTCGTATTCCGTCTGCGGACGCACATCGATGACGAATACCTCGCCGCGTCGCGCCTGTTCCAGCAGCACCTCCCGACCAACCGCAGAAAGTTTTGCCGGATCGGCCACCATCTGGCCGAGCGCCATCTTCAGTTCCAGCAGGTGCTCTTCGGCGACTTGGCGTAGGCTCACCCACAGACCGGCGATATCGCTGCCGGCAAGTTGATAGATGACGTATTTGCCTTCACGCCGAAAAGTCACCAGGCGTGCTTCCTTCAGCACTCTCAGGTGGGCGCTGGTGAGCTTGATGTCGGCCGACAATTCGCTCGCCAGTGCTTCAACAGTTTTCTCGCCTTGCGCCAACAGCTCCAGCAACTCCAGCCGCTTTGGGCTTGAAACCGCTTTTCCGATACGCGCAACCTGTTCGTACAGGAGGTCTTTTAGCAATCGTTTATCCATGCCGACACTCTAACGAGTGTGCGAATGTATGACAAGGCAAATAAGTGGTACAACTTACAAAGGAGGGGAAAACGACAAGGGGATTTCTTAACGTCCGAGCTACTTGCGCAGTAAGCGCAAACCATTGAACACGACCAGCAGGCTCCCTCCCATGTCGGCGAACACGGCCATCCACAACGTCGCATGGCCGCTTAAGGCCAAACCGAGGAAAACGACCTTGATGCCGAGTGCTAGGGCGATGTTCTGCTTCAGGATGGCCGCAGTGTCTCGGCTGAGGCGAATGAAGGCTGCTATTTTGCGCGGGTCGTCATCCATGATGGCGACGTCAGCTGTTTCCAGCGCAGTCGCCGTTCCGGCTGCACCCATGGCAAAGCCAATGTCGGCGCGCGCCAGCGCTGGCGCATCGTTCACCCCGTCGCCGACCATGCCAACGGCGCCATGCCGCGCTTTCAGTCCGGCGATGGCGGCTTGCTTGTCTTCCGGCATCAGGTCGCCGCGGGCGTCCTGTAGTCCGAGTTGATCGGCGATTACTCGTGCCGTCGCCGGATTGTCGCCGGTCAGCATTGCCACTTCGACGCGCAGCGCCTTGAGGTCGGCCACCGCCTGCACGCTCTCAGGACGAAGCGTGTCGGCCACGCCAAAAATCGCCACCGGGCCAGTGACTGATACCAGGACGATGGCGGTCTTGCCCGCATTTTCCAGTAGCGCCAGTCGGGCCTCCAGTGCAGACGAACAGACGCCCAGTTCTTCAACCAAGCGGTGATTGCCCATAAGCCACTCCTGGCTGTCGATCACTCCTTTAACGCCGCGTCCATTGAGCACGGCGAAATCTTCAACGGGTAGCAGTGACACCCCCGGTTGCCGTTTTCGCCATCCGTTGACCAAGGCTTGGGCCACCGGATGTGTGCTGTGTTCATCCAGGCTGGCCGCAATCAGCAGGGCCTGTTCGATCGGTGCATTGCCGAGCGGTATGGCATCGGTAAACGCCGGTTTGCCTTGAGTCAAGGTGCCCGTCTTGTCCAAGGCCACGGCTTTCAGTAGCCTGCCCCCTTCGAGGAAAACCCCTCCTTTAATGAGAATGCCGTGCCTGGCCGCTACCGCCAAACCGCTGACCACCGTGACCGGCGTCGAAACAACCAGTGCACACGGACAGGCGATGACCAGAAGGACCAGGGCCTGATAAATCCATTCGCTCCACGTTCCGCCGAACAGCAGCGGACCAAGTAAGGCCACCAAAGCGGCTAGGACAACCACGGCGGGGGTGTAGTAGTGTGCGAATTGATCAACGAAATACTGGGTCGGCGCCCGTTGCGATTGCGCCTCCTGAATAGCGACGGCGATGCGCGCGAGGGTGCTGTCACCCGCCACGGCCGTTACAGTCGCTTCCACCACACCGTCGGTAACAATACTTCCCGCGTAGAGCAAGTCGCCAACCTGTTTATCCACCGGCAGGCTCTCGCCGGTAATCGGTGCTTGATCCAATGCGACATGTCCGGACTCGACACGGGCATCGAGCGGTACACGGGCACCGCTACGAACCCGGATGTGGCTGCCGATGGCAACCTCGGCCAGCGCTTGCTCCTGCCACCCATCCGCGATTTTTACCTCTGCGGTTTCCGGCGCCAGTGCAGTCAACGATTTGATCGCGTTGCGCGCCCGTTCCAGTGACAGTGCTTCGATGGCCTCGGCAACCGCGAACAGGAACACCACCATCGCCGCTTCCGGCCATTTGCCGATGATGAGTGCGCCAACAACGGCCAGCGACATCAGGAAATTGATGTTGAGCGTCAGGTTCTTAAGTGCGATCCAGCCTTTCTTCAACGTTGGCAGGCCAGCACTCAAGAGCGACACCGCCGCCAGCGCCATCACCGGCCATGAGGTTTCCAGCCCGGTCGTCCAGGCGGCCGCTTCGGCACTGACCGCGGCCAGCCCGCTGATAACCAGCATTGCCTTCATCCGGACACTCAACGCGGGCGGCAGCGCTGTTGCCGGCATATCCGCTTCGAGCAGACTGGACCCCATCTCCAGGCTCTCCAGTGCACGACTAATGGCTTGCTGACCGTCCGGACGGTGGTAGACCGTCAACTCCCGATCCAGCAAGTTGAAGTCGAGGCGAGCGATCTCTGGCATCGCTTCCAGACGGTTTCGAATCAACCGTTCCTCGGTGGGGCAGCACATTTTCTCGATGCGATAGCGCGTCTTGCCAGCGTCTTCGGGTGGCGGAAGCGGCTTGTCCTGGATTTGATCGTTGCTGGTTGCCGTCGCTGGAGTGCAGCAGGCATCGACGCCGGGGGCGTCCGGTTGTTCGGATCCGCAGCACGTTTTATTCGCCTGCACTTTGAGAAGAATTACCGGTTTGGGCTTGACCGTCGCGTTCATGGTGGCGTATCTCGGGAAATAATGTCACCATTTAACCGTCTGTAGTAACTACAGGGTCAAGCGATTTTTGAAGGAAATGCGATGAGAATTAGAGAACTGGCGAAACAAAGCAACTGCGATGTCGAAACGATCCGCTTTTACGAACGGGACGGATTGCTCGACGCGCCAGCACGCGAAGCCAATGGCTATCGCAACTACACCGACGCCCACCTGGTGCAGCTGAACTTCGTTCGCCATTGCCGCTCGCTCGGCATCGGGTTGCCAGAAGTGCGCATCTTGCGCAGCTTCCAGGCCAGTCCGGAACTGGCTTGCGATGAGATCGACCAGTTGATCGACCGGCAGATCGCGCGTATCCACCAGCAAGTCGAATCACTGCGTCTGCTTGAACGGCAGTTGCACTCATTGCGCGATACCTGCCACGCGCATCAGAGGGCCAGCGAGTGCGGAATCCTGCGCACGCTGGCTAAGGCAGCTGAAGGAGAGGCGTGCACATGCCATCCTTCTGCCAACGCTGCCTAGGAGATTAGGACGGAAAGTGCCCATGCGCAAGGTTGATGCAGGGCGCTATACCGGAATCACGGCAGCACTCGCTGCGGCCATGCTGTTCGGCGCGGGTACGCCCTTGGCGAAACTGCTGCTTACTTCAGTCAGCCCTTGGTTGCTGGCGGGACTTCTCTATCTCGGATCAGGTCTCGGCCTGACGCTCTATCGTTGGCTGAGCAAGGCAGAAGTCGTCAAGCTCTCGCACCGGGAAACCGCATGGTTCGCAGGAGCCATCGTGAGCGGAGGTGTCGTTGCCCCGGTACTGTTGATGCTGGGACTGACGGGCATGCCGGCGTCCGGCGCCTCGCTGCTTTTGAATGCGGAAGGTGTGTTCACGACCGTTCTGGCGTGGTTTGTCTTCAAGGAAAGCGTGGATCTACGTATCGCCATCGGCATGCTGGCCATCGTTGCGGGAGCCATTGTTCTGAGCTGGCCTGGCGACGTTCAGTTCAATACGCTATGGCCATCACTTGCGGTGCTGGGTGCCTGCTTCGCGTGGGGCATCGACAACAATTTGACGCGCAAGGTGTCGCTGACGGACGCAGCCTGGATCGCCTCGATTAAGGGGCTGGTTGCCGGCGTCGTCAATCTCGTGCTTGCCTTCTCGCTTGGGGCCAGTCTGCCGCCAGTGCAAAACCTTGCGGCGGCCATGCTTGTCGGTTTTTTTGCCTATGGTGTCAGCCTGGCCTTGTTCGTGGTCGGTCTGCGCCATCTCGGTACCGCCCGCACCGGGGCGTACTTTTCTGCTGCCCCGTTTGTCGGCGCGATGTTGGCGCTGATCCTGGGTGAGCCGCTGACGCTAAGTCTGCTAATGGCTGGGGGCTTAATGGGGTTGGGTCTCTGGCTTCATCTGACCGAGCGCCATGAGCATGAGCATCGACACGAAACCTTGGAGCATGAGCATGAGCACGCTCACGACGAGCATCATCAACATGAACACACGGCAATCGTTGAGGCTGGAGTAAAGCACAAGCATCCGCACCGGCATGTACCCCTGCATCACGTCCATCCACACTTTCCAGATGCTCACCACCTCCACAGCCATTAGCTTGTGGAAATGTATTTTATTTTCCGTTTGTCGAGACGGTCTCGTATGGGGGTCTTAGTGTACGATTTGTTCCGAATTCTGCGACGACCCCTACGACACCGGCTGATTCAGCTGGCGGCTGGTGGCACGACTGCTTGTTCTACCCCACCGGCTTAACGTGCTTTATTCTCCGTTTTCTGAGACGCCCCCTAATTAAGGGCGATGTCTCCGACTCCGGTCGAGGTGGCCGGATCGGCAACCCGCAGCACGGGAATGGTGTACGAAAGCTGATGCGTTTCGTTGGGAACTGGCCATTCCTGCGTGAACGAGCAGGCCCACTCCTTGGACTGCTTGAGGCACATGAAGCTCTGGCTGTATTGAACGACACCCGTTTCCTGGTTGTAGGCTTCCTCGACCAGAAACGATTTGTCCTGAATCTTTTTGGAGGCTTCAGCAATGGCATGGGCGGATAACCCCAAAGCAATGGTCAGAGCCAGAACAAAACGACTATTCAACCCATTGGCAGACCCTCGAAATAGAATAAAGCCCCGCGCGTCGTCAGTGCGGCAGACAGGGCGAGCGACATTACTTACAAGTCACCCGGAACATGATCGAACCTTCTTATCCCTCGAAAATATGGTTGAGTTACTTCATGGTCAATGGATACTCGCGACCTCCCGTTCGGCAGGAGCCGTCGGCAGTTTGACTGTGGGTTAACCACTGACAGTTGAGCTCACTACCGTCGTCAGCACGAAGCGTCGATCGAACTTTTCCGACGTGATACTTATGCGGTAATCCGGTGGTAGCTTTTTGCATTGGCGTTGGTGCTTCGGTTCTCCATTCGCCGCGATAGACTTTACCGTCGAGCGTAACATCCACCTGATAGGGTTGAAGGAAGCCACGAGTTACCGTACCGCTAATTTTGTTTTCCGGCTGGGTTGATTGGAGGATGCCAGTCGACGAGCAGGCCGACAGCACCAATGCTACCAAAGTGACGATCATGAGATTTTTTTGCATGGCGTTCCCTTTTATACGATTCGATTGAATATCCCCAAGTGCTTCTCTACGAGATTCACGTTGAACACAAATCTCAGGTTCCGACCGGTATGGCCTGAACGACATCGTTGACATAAATCCAGCCCGCATCGGGTTTCCCGGTCCGTGCGTTGTCGCGGATGACCTGCACCATCGCGTCGGCCTGCCCGTCCTCGCACAGCAACTCCAGCTTGCATTCCCGGATCACGGCGGTCGCGAGATCCATCGAATAGTGTTGTTCGTCGGCGTCCTGGGCCGCGAGCAGGCCATGGCCATTGGTTACGAACAGGTTGCAGACGCCGACGGTCTTGAGCCCCTGAATCACGTCGGCCGCTCGGTGCTGATGAATAAATGCTTTGATTTCTTTCATGTCGATTCTCCGCAGGTAGCCCAAGCAGAGCTTGGGCCGCCGGATAGGTTGATTAGGCCGAATTGTTTTTGCGTTCGCTGCGTGTTTCCAGCCACTCATACATCAGCGGCAAGAGCAGGAGAGTGAGCGCAGTCGAGGTGAACAGGCCACCTACAACCACCGTCGCCAAAGGTCGCTGGGTCTCGGCGCCGACGCCGCTGGAAAGTAGCATGGGAACCAACCCGAGAATTGCGACGGAGGCCGTCATGAGAACCGGCCGCAGGCGTAACACCGAACCGCCGCGCACCGCCTCTCGTATGCTGAACCCCTGTCGTCGCCGGTCGTTGAGAAAAGACACCAGCACAATGCCGTTCAGCATGGCGACACCAAACACTGCGATGAAGCCGATTGCCGATGGCACGGAGACGTATTGACCGGTGATTGCCAGCCCGAAGACGCCGCCGATCACCGCGAAGGGCACGTTGGCGATGATCAGCGTGGCGTGCGCGACCGAGTTGAACGCGGTATAGAGCAGGATGAAAATCAGACCGATGGTGAGCGGCACGATGACGGCCAGACGGGCCATGGCCCTCTGCTGGTTTTCAAAGGCGCCGCCCCACTCGATCCTGTAGCCCTCAGGCAGTCTTACTTGCTGCCGCAATTCGGCCTCAGCGTTCTTAACGAAACCATCCACGTCGCGGCCTGTTACATCCATCTGCAGAACGGCGTAACGCTGCAACTGCTCTCGACGAACAAACGAATATCCTTCGTCAGTTTCCACTGTGGCAACGCGCGACAGCGGCACCAGCGCGCCTGACTGAGTGCGGATCGGAATGTTGCTGATCGCCTGCGGGCTTTCGCGGAAGACAGCGTCGAGCCGCACCTGGAGGTGGAAGCGTTTGACGCCATCGATA
>APMI01018291.1_pt1 | contig 12011 bp, 8 predicted proteins | sample 667938 | NCBI WGS metagenome assembly APMI01 (sample SAMN01084076, study PRJNA167559) | wastewater metagenome | biome: Wastewater | place: Denmark: Ejby Moelle, Odense | collected 2011-11-28 | reverse complement strand
CGCCCGCGCATTGCTCGACGCCGACTACCGCGACGAGGCGCCGCTGATCGCCAAGGCGCGACTGCTGTTCGCAGGGCGCAGCGCCGCGCTCGATGGCAACGACATGTCGTGGGACATCGGGGTTGCGCTGGCGCACGATTTGTCGCGCGTGGGCCTCGTCTTCCACCCGCGCAACGATCAGCCGGGCGCCCCCTACCGCGATGACAACCGCTTCATCTGGGAATTCGCCGAGGCTGCCGATTTCGCCGCTGCGGCGCCGTGGCAGACGCAGCAGGTGGTCAAGCATGTCAACCTGATGGAGTTCGTCAACGAAGTCGATGTCGAGACTGCCGGCGACGACGCGCAGGAAATCTGGGTACTTGGCAGCGAGTTGTTCGACGACGACGGCACCACGTGGAATGCCCGCGAGGGGCGCGAGCCGGTTGCCGAACCCCACCACTATCCGGAGTGGGATTACCAGATACAGCTCGAACGGCCGAGCTGGTGCACCCTGCTGGAGAAGCGCATCAAACCTGGCGATCCGGCCGACATCGAGGCGATCGTCGCGCGTCACCGGCCGCTGGTCGCCCGGCTGAAGTTCCTCATCGAGGCATTGCAGCCGCAAGGCATGCAGCGGCTGCGCAAGCAGGAAGACGGTGACGAGATCGATCTGAACGCCGCGGTGCGCGCCATGATCGATCTGAAGAGTGGTCAGATGCCGGACCCGCGCATCAATACCCGACATGTGCGCAAGGTGCGCGACATCGCGGTGCTGCTGCTGATCGACTTGTCGGAATCGACCAACGACAAGGTCGCCGGCAGCGATTCGAGCGTGCTGCAACTGGCCCGCGAAGCCACGGCCATGCTGGCCGACGCGATGGACAAGATCGGCGATCCGTTTGCGTTGCATGGCTTTGCGTCCGACGGCCGCCACGAGATCGAGTATTTCCGCTTCAAGGATTTCGATGAGCACTACGGCGAGTTGCCGCGCGCGCGCCTGGCGGCGATGCAGAGCGGCAAATCGACCCGCATGGGGACCGCAATTCGCCACGCAGCACGCGGACTCGCGCGCTGCCCGCAGCAGAAGAAGCTGCTGCTGATACTGACCGACGGCGAGCCGGCCGATGTCGACGTGCGCGACCCGCAGTACCTGCGCCACGACGCGAAGAAAGCGGTCGAGGATGCGCTGCGCGTCGGCGTCTCGACCTTCTGCCTGAATCTCGATCCGCATGCCGACCAGTACGTGTCGCGCATCTTCGGCGCCAATCGCTATCTGGTGCTGGACCGGGTGGAACGCCTGCCGGAACGTCTGCCGGCGCTGTACATGGGTCTGACGCGGTAAGCGGGAACTTGACTACAAAAAACGGAGAACAGCATGAGTGGACACCTTAAAACCCTGACCCGTTACCTGATCGAGACTCGTCGCGAGCATGGCGAGCAGGCCACAGGCGACCTGAACGGCCTGATCAATGCAGTGACCACCGCGATGAAGATCATCGCCAACCAGGTCAACAAGGGCGCACTGGTCGGTGCGCTGGGCAATCACGCCGAGAATGCAGTCAACGTGCAGGGCGAGGTGCAGAAGAAGCTCGATGTCATCAGCAACGACGCGATGATCAGCGAAACCGAGTGGGTCGGCCACCTGGCCGGGCTGGCATCGGAAGAGATGGACGATTTCATGCCCATCCCGTCCAAGTACAAGCGCGGCAAGTACCTGCTGGTGTTCGATCCGCTCGACGGTTCGTCGAACATCGACGTCAACCTGACGGTCGGCTCGATCTTCTCGGTGCTGCACGCACCGGAACACAAGGGTCCGACGACGCTGCAGGACTTCCTGCAACCGGGCACCGAACAGGTGTGTGCGGGGTTCGCGCTCTACGGCCCGGCCACCATGCTGGTGATGACATCCGGCCACGGCGTCGACGGCTTCACGCTCGACCGCGACATAGGCGCATTCATGCTGACGCATCCGCAGATGAAAATCCCCGAGGACACCAGGGAGTTCGCGATCAACGCCTCCAACTCGCGTTTCTGGGAACCGCCGATCAGCCGCTACGTCGCGGAATGCCTGCAAGGCACGCACGGGCCGCGCGGCCAGGATTTCAACATGCGCTGGATCGCCTCGATGGTTGCAGAGACCTTCCGCATCCTGACGCGCGGCGGCGTTTTCATGTATCCGACCGACTCCAAGGCACCGGGCAGCAGCGGGCGCCTGCGTCTGATGTACGAAGCCAACCCGATCGCTTTCATCATCGAGCAGGCGGGGGGCAAGGCCACTACCGGCCGCAGCCGCATCATGGAGGTTCAGCCGGAAGGTCTGCACCAGCGCATTCCGCTGATTCTCGGCTCGAAGAACGAAGTCGAGCGCATCGAGCGCTATCACCACGAGCACGCGCAGGGACTCGACCGCGAGTTCTCGTCGCCGCTGTTCAACGTGCGCTCGCTGTTCTCGGGCGAATAACCGATTCTTGCATCGAAGGGGAAATCATGTCCGTCAGACATCCTGTTATCGCGATTACCGGCTCCTCCGGCGCCGGCACGAGCACCGTTACCAAGACTTTCCAGCAGATCTTCCGCCGCGAGAAGATCAACGCCACCATCGTCGAGGGGGATTCGTTTCACAAATTCGATCGCAAGGAGATGAAGGTTGCGATTGCCGAAGCCGCAAAGAGGGGCAATCACCACTTCAGCCACTTCGGTCCCGAATCCAACCTGTTCGAGGAAATCGAAGCGCTGTTTCGCGAATACGGCCAGAGCGGCGGCGGCAAGGTGCGCAAGTATCTGCACGACGACGAGGAGGCCGCGCCCTACAAGCAGGAGCCCGGCACCTTCACGGCGTGGGAGGACATCGCGCCCGGAACCGACTTGCTGTTCTACGAAGGCCTGCACGGTGCGGTCAAGACGGACAAGGTGGATGTCGGACGTCATGTCGACCTGAAGATCGGCGTAGTGCCGATCATCAATCTCGAATGGATTCAAAAGCTGCATCGCGACAAGACGCAGCGCGGCTATACCACCGAAGCGGTGACCGAGACCATCCTGCGGCGGATGCCGGACTACATAAACTACATCGTCTCGCAGTTCGAACATACCCACATCAATTTCCAGCGCGTGCCGATGGTCGATACCTCGAACCCATTCATTGCGCGCTCGATACCGGCACTGGGCGAATCGCTGGTGGTGATCCGCTTCGCCAATCCGCGCGGCATCGATTTCGGATATCTGCTGTCGATGATCCACGACTCGTTCATGTCCCGTGCAAATACGATCGTGGTTCCCGGCGGCAAGATGGATCTGGCGATGCAGCTCATCTTCACGCCGATGATCCTGCGTCTGGCAGAGAACGCCCGCAAGGCGCGCGCCGTTTGATACCCCGCGCCAACGGGCTTGCAACAGGCCCGGCGGCGCCCCCCAATCCTGTTCAAGAGGACCGGTTTCGGAGATAATTCCCGCGACCTTCGACCGGCCTCCCCTGCTTTCCGGGAGCATTTGATGTCTACAATCAGCGAATTCGAGAAACCGGTTTTCAACAACGTCACCGGCGCCATTCGCGCGCTCGCCATGGACGCGGTGCAGAAGGCCAACTCCGGCCACCCCGGCGCGCCGATGGGCATGGCCGAGATCGCCGAAGTACTGTGGAATCATCATCTGCGCCACAACCCGAAGAACCCGAAGTGGGCCGACCGCGACCGTTTCGTGCTGTCCAACGGCCACGGCTCGATGCTGATCTACGCGCTGCTGCACCTGACCGGCTACGACCTGTCGATCGACGACCTCAAACAGTTTCGCCAACTGCACAGCAAGACGCCGGGCCACCCCGAGTACGGCTACACGCCTGGCGTGGAAACGACCACCGGTCCGCTCGGCCAGGGCGTAAGCAACGGTGTCGGCATGGCGCTGGCCGAGAGGATGCTCGCCGCCGAGTTCAACCGCGACGGTCACGAGATCGTCAATCACCATACCTACGTGTTTCTCGGCGACGGCTGCCTGATGGAAGGCATCTCACATGAGGCCTGCTCGCTGGCCGGCACGCTGGGTCTGGGCAAGCTGATCTGTTTTTACGACGACAATGGCATTTCCATCGATGGCCATGTCGAAGGCTGGTTCACCGACGACACGCCCAAGCGCTTCGAGGCCTACGGCTGGAACGTGATCCGGAGCGTAAACGGCCACGACGCAGCGGCAATTCATGCCGCGATCAATTCCGCAAAATCGCAGAGCGCCAAGCCCACGCTGATCTGCTGCAAGACCGTCATCGGCCTCGGCGCGCCCAACAGACAGGGCGGGCACGACGTGCACGGCGCCCCCCTCGGCGATGCCGAAGTCGCGGCGGCGCGGGAGTATATCGGCTGGAACTACCCACCGTTCGAGATTCCCCAAGAGGTGTACGAGGCGTGGGACGGGCGGCGCAAGGGCGCCGAAATGGAAGCCCAGTGGCAGCGCAATTGCGAGCAGTACGCCAAGCACTACCCTGAGCTTGCCGCCGAATTCATCCGCCGCATGAAGGGTGAACTGCCGGCCGGGTGGGACGACCATGTCGCAGCCGTCGTGGCAAAATTCGACGCGAAGGCAGAGACCATTGCCACGCGCAAGGCGAGCCAGAACTGCATCGAAGCGTTCGCTGCGAAACTGCCGGAACTGGCCGGCGGTTCGGCCGATCTGGCCGGCTCCAACCTGACCTTGTGGTCGGGCTCGAAGGCGGTCGGGGCGACCGGCGGCGGCAATTACATCCACTTCGGCGTGCGCGAATTCGGCATGTCCGCCATCTGCAACGGCATCGCGCTGCACGGCGGCCTGATTCCCTATTCGGCGACATTCCTGATGTTCTCCGAATACGCGCGCAATGCCCTGCGCATGGCCGCGCTGATGAAAATCCGCCAGATCTTCGTCTACACGCATGATTCGATCGGCCTCGGCGAGGACGGGCCGACGCACCAGCCGGTCGAGCAGCCGGCCACGCTGCGGCTGATCCCGAACATGGATGTGTGGCGCCCGTGTGATACCGTGGAGTCGGCAATCGCCTGGGCCAGCGCGATCGAACGCGCCGACGGACCGTCTTCGTTGTTGTTTTCGCGTCAGAATCTGCCTTTCCAGAAACGGCATGCCGGGGCCACCGCAAATGTCCGTCGCGGCGGTTATGTGCTGTCGGAGTCCACCGGAAAGCCGCAGGCGGTTATCATTGCGACCGGTTCCGAAGTAGCATTGGCGATCGGCGCGCAGAAATCGCTGGCCGATCAGGGCATCCAGGTTCGTGTCGTTTCGATGCCCTCGACCAACGTGTTCGACCGGCAGGACGCAAGCTATCGCGAATCCGTGCTGCCGCGCGGCGTGCCCCGAGTGGCGATAGAGGCAGGCGTCACCGATGGCTGGCGCAAGTATGTCGGGATCGAGGGGGAAGTGATTGGGCTTGACCGCTTCGGCGAGTCGGCACCGGCCGGCGAACTGTTCAAGCATTTTGGCTTTACCGCAGACCACATTGCGAACGCGGTGAAGCGGATCATGTAATTTCTTTGGGGGAAACTGGACATGGCAATCAAGGTTGGTATCAACGGGTTTGGCCGTATCGGGCGTATGGTGTTTCGTGCCGCAGTGCGGGACTTTTCCGACATCGAGATCGTCGGCATCAATGACCTGCTCGAACCGGACTACCTGGCCTACATGCTGTCGTACGACTCGGTGCATGGCCGCTTCAAGGGCAACGTCTCGGTCGACGGCAACACCATGATCGTCAACGGCAAGAAGATCCGCCTGACCGCAATCAAGGATCCGGCCGAACTGAAGTGGAACGAAGTCGGCGCCGACATCGTCGTCGAGTCCACCGGCCTGTTCCTGACCAAGGAAACCGGCGAGAAGCACCTTGCGGCCGGTGCCAAGAAGGTGATCTTCTCCGCGCCCTCGAAGGACGACACGCCGATGTTCGTGTACGGCGTCAACGACAAGACCTACGCCGGACAGGCCGTGATCTCCAACGCCTCGTGCACCACCAACTGTTTGGCGCCGGTTGCCAAGGTGTTGAACGACAACTGGGGCATCAAGCGCGGCCTGATGACCACCGTGCACGCTGCCACCGCCACGCAGAAGACCGTTGACGGCCCGTCCAACAAGGATTGGCGCGGTGGCCGCGGCATCCTCGAGAACATCATCCCGTCCTCCACCGGCGCAGCAAAGGCGGTCGGCAAGGTGATTCCCGAACTGAACAAGAAACTCACCGGTATGGCGTTCCGCGTGCCGACCTCCGACGTGTCGGTGGTCGACCTGACCGTCGAACTGAGCAAGCCGGCCACCTACGCGCAGATCTGCGCGGCGATGAAGGCGGCTTCCGAAGGCCCGATGAAGGGCGTTCTCGGCTACACCACGGACAAGGTGGTTGCCACCGATTTCCGCGGCGAAAGCTGCACCTCGGTGTTCGACTCCGACGCCGGCATCGCGCTGGACGACACCTTCGTCAAGGTCGTCGCCTGGTACGACAACGAGTGGGGCTACTCCTGCAAGGTGCTGGAGATGATCCGCGTCATGTCGAAGTAATCAGCCGCAAAGGGGTGCCGTTCGGCACCCCTTTTTCCTTTCAATGCAAGCCTTCAATCGAGGTTAGCCATGACCTTCAAACGACTCACCGATCTCGACGTGGCCGGCAAGCGTGTATTCATCCGCGCCGACCTCAACGTGCCGCAGGACGACGCCTGCAACATCACCGATGACACGCGCATCCGCGCCTCGCTGCCGGCCGTCGAAATGGCGCTCAAGGGCGGCGCTGCCGTGATGATCACCTCGCATCTGGGCCGTCCGACCGAGGGCGAGTTCAAGCCAGACGATTCGCTGGCGCCGATCGCCAAACGCATGGCCGAACTGCTGGGCAAGCCGGTTCGCCTGGTGCAGAACTGGGTGGATGGCGGCGTCGAGGTCAAGCCCGGCGAGGTCGTGATGCTCGAGAACTGCCGCGTCAACAAGGGCGAGAAGAAGTCGAACGACGAACTTTCGCAAAAGCTTGCCAAACTGTGCGATGTCTGGGTGCATGACGCGTTCGGCACCGCGCATCGCGCCGAGGCAACGACCTACGGCATGGGCAAGTATGCGAAGGTCGCCTGTGCCGGCCCGCTGGTTGCGCGCGAACTCGAAGCGCTCGGCCGCGCCCTCAATCAGCCGGCACGGCCGATGCTCGCGATCGTCGGCGGCTCGAAGGTTTCGACCAAGGTGACGATCCTCGCCAGCCTGGCCGACAAGGTCGACCAACTGGTGGTCGGCGGTGGCATCGCCAACACCTTCCTGCTGGCCGCCGGCAAGAAGATCGGCAAGTCGCTGGCCGAACACGATCTGGTCGATGAAGCGAAAAAGGTCATGGCCAAGACCAAGGTGCCGTTGCCGGTCGACGTGGTTTGCGCCAAGGAATTTTCGGCCACCGCAACCGCCACGGTGAAGAACATCGACGACGTTGCGGACGACGACATGATTCTCGACATCGGTCCCAAGTCCGCAGCCGTGCTTGCGGAAGCGCTCAAGGCCGCCGGTACGGTGGTATGGAATGGCCCGGTCGGCGTCTTCGAGTTCGACGCCTTTGCCAACGGCACCAAGACCGTCGCCGACGCGATCGCATCCTCGAAGGCGTTTTCGATTGCCGGTGGCGGCGACACCATCGCGGCGATCAACAAGTACGGCACCAAGGTTAGTTACATTTCTACCGCCGGCGGCGCGTTTCTCGAATTCCTCGAGGGCAAGACCCTGCCTGCCGTGGAGATACTTGAAAAACGTTCCACCAGCTGATTACGGAGTTCTCTCGCTTCGGGCGCCTGGGAGTTTGCCTGACCGGCAAACTCCCAGTGCGTTGCGGCGCCCGAACGCCTGATTCGAGGTTTCAATGCAACGCAATACAAAAATAGTCGCGACACTCGGCCCGTCGTCGAGTGATCCCGATACGATCGAACGGCTGATCCGGGCCGGCATTAACGTCGTGCGGCTCAATTTTTCGCACGGCACGGCTGACGACCACCGCCGGCGCGTGGCAACGCTGCGCGAATGCATGAGCGGGCTGGGCAGAACGGTCGGCATCATGGCCGACCTGCAGGGACCGAAGATTCGCGTCGGCAAGTTCGCCGGCAGCAAGGTGCTGCTCAAGGCGGGCCAGCAATTCATTCTGGATGTCGAGTGCGATCTCGGCGATTCGGAGCGGGTCGGCCTCGATTACCCGGAACTCGTCAGGGACGTCAAACCCGGCGACGTGCTGCTGCTCGACGACGGCCGGATCGTCTTCGACGTCACCGATGTCGAAGAGACGGAAGTCATCTGCACCGTGCGCCACGGTGGCGAACTCTCCAACAACAAGGGCATCAACCGCCAGGGCGGTGGATTGTCGGCGCCGGCGCTGACCGCCAAGGACATGGAAGACATCCGTGTCGCGGCCGAAATGAATGTCGATCTGGTCGCGGTATCGTTTCCCAAGTCGGGGGCGGACATGCGCCTGGCTCGCGAGCTGCTGCAGGCGGCGGGCTCCGACGCCCTGCTGATCGCCAAGATCGAACGCGCCGAGGCGATTCCGGCGCTGGAGGAAATCATCCTCGCCTGCGACGGCATCATGGTGGCGCGCGGCGATCTGGCGGTCGAAGTCGGCGATGCCGCGGTGCCGGCGCTGCAAAAGCGCATGATCCGCATGGCGCTGCAACTGAACCGGCTTGCTATCACGGCGACGCAGATGATGGAGTCGATGATCACCAACGCCTCGCCGACCCGCGCCGAAGTGTCGGACGTCGCCAACGCCGTGCTCGACGGCACCGACGCCGTGATGCTGTCCGGGGAAACCGCCTCGGGCAACTACCCGGTGCAGACCGTCGAGGCGATGGCGCGCATCTGCCTGGAGGCGGAGAAGTTCGCCGAAGTCACGCTGCATCGCGAGTTTCTCGACCGTGTATTCACCCGCATCGACCAGTCGATCGCCATGGCTGCACTGTTCGCCGCCTTTCACCTGAAGGTCAAGGCGATCGCCGCGTTGACCCAGTCGGGTTCGACGGCGCTGTGGATGTCGCGCCTGAACTGCGGCGTGCCGATCTACGCGCTGACGCCGGACATCCGCACGCGCTACAAAACATCGTTGTTCCGCGGCGTGTTTCCATTGATGATGCACCAGTACAAGGAGATGGACCGCGACGAGGTTTTGCGCGATGCCGAGTGCGTGCTGATCGAAAGCGGCGCCGCGCAACCCGGCGATCTGATTTTGCTCACCATCGGCGAGCCGATCGGCAAGTCGGGGGGTACCAATACGCTCAAGATCGTCCGCATCGGCGAGCAATGGGACACGCTCGCCGCTGGCAACATGTGATCCCGCCAACCGTTCTGACACAAGGAGACTGCCATGCCAATCGTTTCGATGCGCCAATTGCTCGACCACGCTGCCGAAAACGGCTACGGCCTGCCGGCGTTCAATGTCAATAACCTGGAACAGGTTCGCGCCATCATGGAAGCGGCCGATGAAACCGGCAGCCCGGTGATCATGCAGGGCTCGGCGGGGGCGCGCAAATATGCCGGCGAGGCGTTCCTGCGCCACCTGATCCAGGCGGCGATCGAAGCCTATCCGCACATTCCGGTCGTCATGCACCAGGACCACGGGCAGTCGCCGGCCGTCTGCATGGCGGCGATCCGCTCCGGCTTCTCCAGCGTGATGATGGACGGTTCGTTGATGGAAGACGGCAAGAGCGTGGCCTCCTACGAGTACAACGTGGATACCTCGCGCAAGGTGGTCGATTTCGCTCACTCGATCGGCGTCACCGTGGAAGCGGAACTGGGCGTGCTCGGCTCGCTGGAAACCATGAAGGGCGACAAGGAAGACGGCCACGGCGCCGAGGGCACGATGACCCGCGAGCAATTGCTCACCGACACCGAGCAGGCCGCCGACTTCGTCAAGAAGACCCAGTGCGACGCGCTGGCCATCGCCATCGGCACCTCGCACGGCGCCTACAAGTTCACCCGCAAGCCGACCGGGGACATCCTGGCGATCGGCCGCATCAAGGAAATCCATGCGCGCCTTCCCAACACCCACCTGGTGATGCACGGATCGTCCTCGGTGCCGCAGGAGTGGCTGGAAATCATCCGCCAGAACGGTGGCGACATCAAAGAGACCTACGGCGTGCCGGTGGAAGAGATCGTCACCGGCATCAAGCACGGCGTGCGCAAGATCAACATCGACACCGACATCCGGCTGGCGATGACCGGGGCGATCCGCCGCCACATGTTCGGCAAACCGAGCGAGTTCGATCCGCGCAAATACCTCGCCGACGCGCAGAAGGCGGCGCGCGAGATCTGCAAGCTGCGCTACGAGGCCTTCGGCTGCGCCGGCCAGGCGGCAAAGATCAGGCCGGTGAGCCTGGACACCATGGCCGCGCGCTACAAGTCGGGCGAACTGAACCAGATCGTCAAGTGATACCCTGATGCCGTCGGGGTGCGCCCCGATGGCCGTGCGGGCGGCGCGGCGCAAGCCGTGCCGCCCGCCGTCCGCGCCTTTCTTGCCGTCCCTTACCGTTCTTCTGCACCTCAGTTCGAGTAACCGCCGCCGGATCGCCCCATCATGGATATCAACGCCAAGGCCTTCAAACAGATCCAACACGCGTTTCGCTTGGGCCTGGACGGCGTCGAGTACCTCGGTCTGCTGGTGATCGCCTTCGCCACCACGGTGGCGATGTATGACGAGGTTCTCGTCATGCTCGGCCGCGGCAAGGTCACGCTGAGCGATCTGCTGCTGATGTTCCTCTTTCTCGAGGTGCTGGCAATGATCGGCCGCTACTTCTCCAGCGGCCAGTTGCCGGTGCGCTTTCCGCTCTACATCGCGATGGTGGCGCTGGCCCGCTACCTGATCCTCGACCTCAAAGAGATGACCGAGTTGCGCATGCTGGCAGTCGCCGCCGCCATTCTCCTGCTGACGCTGGGCGTGCTGGTGGTCCGCTACGGCCATGTCAAGTTTCCCTACAGCGAAAGCGACGATGGCGCAGCCCACGACAAGGCCAAGGCCTACGTTCGGGAATGACGCGCACAACGCGCCGAGGCCCGCCCTGCAGGCCGCATGGAATGGCGTTCTGCAGCATGGCACCGCGGAGAGCGCCATTCCACGCCCTTCCCCGGCCATGCCTGCCTGAGAGGTCCAGCCGGTGCGGCTTCCAGCCGTGCATCGGATGAAGGACGGCGGCTAGTGCCGATCCAGTGGTTCCCCGGCCACATGACGCTGGCACGCAAGCAGGCCGCCGAGGCGATGGCCGACACCGATGTCGTCATCGAAGTGCTCGACGCGCGCCTGCCCGAAGCCAGCAGCAACCCGATGATTCACGCCCTGCGCCGCCACCGCAGCCGGCCGTGCCTCAAACTGCTGAACAAATCCGACCTCGCCGACCCGGCCGCCACGCAGGCCTGGCTCGACCATTTCGCCGCCCAGCCGGGCGTCACCGCGCTCGCGCTGTCATGCAAAAAACCGGCCGAAGTCGCCAGGGTGACGAAGGCCGCGCAGGCGCTCGCGCCGCACCGCAAGGACAACCTCAAACCGCTGCGACTGATGGTGATGGGCATCCCCAACGTCGGCAAATCGACGCTGATCAACGCGCTGCTCAGGCGGCGCGCGGCCAACGTCGGCGACGAGCCGGCGATCACCAAGATCACCCACCGCTACGACCTGTCGCCGCGGCTGACGCTGATCGACACGCCGGGCCTGATGTGGCCGAAAATCGAGCACGACAGCGACGGCTACATGCTGGCCGCCAGCCACGCCATCGGCCGCAACGCGGTGATCGACGAAGAAGTCGCCACCTTCCTCGCCGACCTGCTGCTCGCACGCTACCCGGCGCTGCTCGCCGCGCGCTACAAGTGCGCTGTCGAAGGCATGGACGGAGTGGCGCTGATCGAGGCCGTCGCGCAACAGCGCGGCTACCGCCTCAAGGGCGGCGCAGCAGATTTCGAGAAGGCCTCGCTCGCGCTGTTGCAGGACTATCGCGACGGCGCGCTCGGCCGCATCAGCCTGGAAACGCCGGCGAGCCGCCGCGCAACGCTGCAGCCGGCGGCGACCC
>APMI01017139.1_pt1 | contig 12011 bp, 13 predicted proteins | sample 667938 | NCBI WGS metagenome assembly APMI01 (sample SAMN01084076, study PRJNA167559) | wastewater metagenome | biome: Wastewater | place: Denmark: Ejby Moelle, Odense | collected 2011-11-28 | reverse complement strand
GTAATATTAAGAGTATAAAGCAGTACCTCATTGTCGTTAAATTTCATTGTAAAAATAAGCTTTTTCGGGGCACCCCCGCCTTGCCGGGCGTTCGTATGTATCAAATAAAAAAGGCTGCCCTTATGTGGAGCAGCCTTTTTTAAAGAATATGACTAATTATTGTTTTACTGTTTTGATCACTATTGGTGCAACATTACCGCTCTTCTGGTATATGTTTACAAAGTAGGTACCTGCAGCAAGCTCATTGTTTAGGTTGAAATGTTCAACAAAACCTGTAGCTGTAAATGCAGACTTGTAAATCACCTGGCCTGAAATGTTGAAAACATTTACTTCATATTGCGTACCGTTTTTCAGGTTTGCATTTATAGTAAGGTTGTTGCCACTGATGTTAGCTTTTGCAGCTGCCTCTGTTGCAGACAAGCTATGTACATCTGCCGGGAAAAGAGCTTGCAGGTATTGTGCCGTAACTGATGTATCGCTCAAAAGAGCCAGCGTGCCGGTTCCGGTTATCTGTGTAGAGTCAATACGGAACAACGGAGCCCTGTGTGCGTTATCGTACCATATATAGGAGACGTTATGTGTTGTAACCGTTGATAACAATATCACTATGCTATCAGCCTCGTCATGTACCATCTTAACGCGGTAAGCACTGCCATAAGTGCCGGTTGGAGTGGTGAGCGATCCTGTAGCGTCGCACTCGAAAGTTACCGTACCACCACCGCTGGCAATACCTGTAGACGTGAATGGCAGATTATCGGTGCTGCCGAAATTGAAGCTGCGCTCAGCCACCAATAATCCGGGAGTATATGTTACGCCCTGAACTCCGCCAATAGCAGGTTGAAGATTTTGTGTCGCTGTTTTATGAATTTGGGTCCCGGTCAACACCATATAAGCGGGCGACAGGATGATATCATTAGGATCTGCACTTGATGTATCATCATATACATAGGTGGTTACCTGGCCAGAATCGGCAACACCGCCAAAATTCCATGTCTGGCCTGTGCCTGAACCACCGGGGCTGGGAACACTGCAGGTCATATTATGGATCTGGTCGCCATCCACATAGTTTTCGGCGTTTGTAACTTGCGCCATTGCAGCAATGGGAAATGCAAAGGCTAAAAAAGCTAAGTAAGTTTTTCTCATAAGGTTAATTTTTTGTAAATATATAGTATTTAGTGTTAGATTTTTAATTGTGAATGCACATTTTTTGTGCCAAAATGCATGTTAGATACATTTCCTACATTTACGCTGCAATAAGAAACTCCTGAAATATCGGGGCCCGACCCATCTATATGTTGACGAAGATATATGTATTGGCCGGGACAATAATAAAAATACCAAACGGGTTTTAGGATCCTAAGCACAAAAATGAGCCAGCGAAACGTTTTATACCATGTATTTTCCATAGTCCGAATTTTCCTGTACCCCCTTGCCATTATATATGGGGCTATCATGTGGCTGCGCAATAAGTTGTACGATGCTGGTTTTTCCTCTTCTATAGAATTTAGCCTGCCCGTCATTACCGTAGGCAACCTCTCAGTAGGCGGCACAGGAAAAACCCCGCATGTGGAGCACCTGGTAAGATTGCTGCAATACCGCTATAGGGTTGCTACCATGAGCCGGGGCTACAAACGCCGCACGCAGGGTTTTTTACTGGCCGACCCGCAAACCAATGCTATCAGGATAGGCGATGAGCCTATGCAGTACTATATGAAGTTCCCGGAGCTGGTGGTAAGTGTTGCTGAGGAACGGATGACGGGGATACCCGAACTACTGCGTGCCAGGCCTGATGTAGAGGTAATATTGCTGGACGATGCATACCAGCACCGCTCGGTAAAGGCAGGGCTCAATATCCTTATTACCGACTACTCAAAGCCATTCTATACCGATCATATACTGCCCTTCGGCACTCTGCGCGAAAGCCGCAATGCTTATAAGCGTGCCGATGTGATCATCGTTTCCAAATGCCCTATGAATATGGAGCGCAGCACCGCTGATGCTATGCTGCAGCATATACAGCCTTTGCCGCATCAAAAAGTATTCTTCACCGGCATACGTTACGATACGCCCTACGATTTCTTCTCAAAAGCGCCCATACCGCTCAATGGCCGTAATGCAGTATTGGTTTGCGGCATAGCCAAGCCGGGACCAATGATAGCCCACCTGGAGGGTATCTGTGATAAGGTACATGTGCTCTCTTATGCCGACCATCACTATTTCCTGAGTAAGGACCTGGAGGAGATGAAAGAGGCCTATGCCAACTGGGATGCCCCAGGCAAGGTAATGGTGACCACCGAGAAAGATGCGGCCCGCCTGCTGGTACACAGCGAAAAGCTAAAAGACTGGGGTACCCAAATAGTGGTACTGCCGATTGCGGTGTCTGTGCTCTTTGGCCAGGGTACTGAGTTTGATAGCATCGTTAATGCATACGTGGAAAAGGTGGTGGCGGAGAATAATGAATTCATGAACGGGCCATCTACACCGGGAGGCGAAATTTCCGGTTCGTAATTTTTTTTAGAATCGGAAGTGGGTTATCCACAAAATTTTAGTTTGTTTGTTGGCTGTCAATATCTTGTATCGCTCAATTAATGTGAATAGTACTTCCGATTTGGTTCCGCTTTTTGCCGATCCAGTTCCAATTGATGAATTAGAAAAAATAATTATTTCCTGTTTTTGGGTAGAAGATAGTTATTTCCTCTTTTTTTGTCATAATCGCCGGAAAGGTTTGTTGGTATTGCCATATACGCAGAAATAATTATTTCTCGTTTTTATTTCCCTTTCGGAGAAAAAAGGGAAATAACTATTTTTCGTAATGTCATCAAGACCTTGAAATCAAGTCATCATTTTACTACATCCCGCTGAAAAGGCGGGACTCATTACAGTCGTCCCGATGAAAAATCGGGATTCCGCTACGCTACATTTCAAAGAACTAATCACCCCAGCCTGATTCATTGAAAGGAAAGGATACTTTTTGTCTGAATCAGTCCACCCCCTCTTTGAAAATAGAGCGGGGAGCTGAAAAATTCAGGCAACAAAGCAAGTTACGAAATGGGGAGGGGGTGCTCCAAATATTGTGGATAAGAAGTCATAAAATTATAATTGATTATGTGTGCTGCCGGGCTACAAACCGGGATGCATCAATGGACAATCAAATGAGCTTTCAACCAAGGCCAGCGTATGCCATTTGCATAACACAAAGTAGGACGGCATCAGCCCTCGTGCCCACTTTTTATGACGGTTAATAATAACTTAAAACGTCCGTTAGGTTCTACGTGGCTTGGCTGGCCAGCGGGTATCATAATGCCCTGACCCACATCCAACCTGGTAGCGGTGCCGTTGACGACAATAACAGCACTACCATCGATAACCTGGAGGTAAGTGTCGAAGGGGGAAGTTTTTTCGTTCAGCCCTTCTCCTGTATCAAAAGCTATAGCATCGATAGAACCTGTGGCCTTTTTCATGATAGACTTGCTTACCACTTCATTGTGTTCATACTCGATAAGCTCTACTATGATGTGCGCTTTGCTTTTGTCTATCTCGCCTCCCTGCTTTGGTAATCCTTCGAGTTTTTTGGTGTCCATAAGGCAGTGGTTTTAATGTTGAAATTATAATGCAATGCCATAGGCTTGCTGAATGAAATTCGATGACAGGCGTCAATACCTTGTATGATATCCGTTAATGCCCCCGCCTATTACAAAGCCCCTATCTATGTAAACTGCAGGGACCTATTGTAATTAAAAGCGGTATGCCTTTTGTACTTTTTAATTTCATCTTTTATTTCTTTCAATTCAGCTTCCTGTTTCTCGATCAATTGCCGGGTTTCTTCATCCATCTCCACGTTTTTATCCAGCGCGGCTTCAAAAGCATACAAGGCTATGGTTTCATTATACAGGCTGCAATCAATTAATGATTTCTGTGCAATGCCGGGTAAGGCTGTTTTGAGATCTCTCCATGCGTCATATATTTTGCTATGATTTTGGGACCCGTTCGCATCGTTGCCGGTTAACGGCTTAATCTTTTGTAATAGCTGTTGTTTGCAGTATTCACCATCGGAGATTATTTTATTTATCTCATTACGCAGGCCTAAATCGACCTTTTCCGATTGCGAAAGTACCTGCCTGTAAGCTGCAATGCGATCATCGTGTATTCTTACCAAGTCGTTAAGTACGCCAAGTAAGCCGATTGTTTTTTGAGTTTGATTTGCCATTTTTGTAGATTTTTGCAATAAACAATGATGTTTGTGTTTTCTTTGAAACGTACATTACACAAGCATCAATAAGCCTTATATAATTCAGGTTTTCCAAATAGTAACTCATTGAGTGCAATTGCAAAGAAGTACCTTTCGTCCGCATCGTCATCTGCAAGCAGGATGTTAAGCATTTCGTTTTCTAAAGCGTGTGGCATAAGCTTGGTCGTTTATAAAAACAAACCTATTTTCTTAACTACAATTTTCACATGATATAAGTCATACTAATTATTGATTTTAATCATGAGTCAGGTATGATAATAATTGTAATTTCCAATTAAAAAGAGTCTGTAAGAGCGATCGATTCCTGAAAGCTGCAAGGACAGGCTCGCCTTCCTGCGATTATAGGGCCAGCGAGCAGGGGGAGCTTTTTTACCAGGTACATGCAAATCGTGGTTGAGAGGTATTATCTTTATAGGGTATTATACGTTATGCCAAAAAAACATAAAGCATCGGACAAGAAGAAAGTGGACAGCAGCGGCAAGAACATCTATAAAGGCCGGCTGGAAATAACAAGGAGTGGTATGGGCTTCGTGACCGTGGAGGGACTGGAGCAGGATGTGATGGTGAAAAGAGACCAGATACGCAATGCCCTGAACGGTGACGAGGTGAAGGTAGAAGTGGCGGGTCATGGCAAGAAAGCCGGCAGCCGCATGGAGGGTGTGATCATCGAAGTGACAAGGAGGAAACAGAACGACTTCGCCGGCAGGCTGGAGGTGCACCCGCATTTTGCATTCCTGATAACGGACAGTGAAAAAATGCCGCTGGATATTTACATCCCCCTGCACCTGCTGAACGGTGCCAAGCATGGGGACCATGTGATGGGCCGGATAGTGGAGTGGACCGGCAAAACCAAAAACCCCATAGGTGAGATAGTAAGTGTACTGACACATGAGAGTGTGAACGAGATAGCCATGCAGGGTATACTTGCGGAAAGCGGCTTCCCGCTTTCCTTCCCCGACGATGTGCTGGAAGAAGCAGCCCGCTACCCCGAAGGCGTAAACAAAGCGGACATAAAGAAACGCAAGGACATGCGCGATACGCTGACCTTCACCATAGACCCCGTAGATGCTAAAGATTTTGATGATGCGATATCGGTAAAAAAACTGAAAGAGGGTTGGTATGAAGTAGGTGTGCATATAGCGGATGTGAGCCACTATATAGAAGCGGGCTCCGAACTGGACAAGGAAGCCTATAACAGGGCCACCAGTGTGTACCTGCCCGACAGGGTACTGCCTATGCTGCCGGAGCGCCTGTCGAACGGGCTGTGCTCGCTGAGGCCGCATGAGGAGAAGTATACCTTTTCGGCCATCTTCACGATCAATAAGACCGGCAAGGTAAAGGACTACTGGCTGGGCAGAACGGTGATCAATTCGGACCGCAGGTTCACCTACGAAGATGCACAGGAAATAATAGAAGGCGCCGAGGGTGACCATGCAGAAGAGATGCACCTGCTGAATGAAATAGCGCAAAACCTGAGGAAAGACCGCTTTAAAAAAGGTGCTATCAACTTCTCATCGCAGGAGGTACGCTTCCAACTGGATGAAGCGGGCAGGCCTATAGGCATAGTGATAAAAGAAAGTAAGGCTGCACACCAGCTGGTAGAGGAATTCATGCTGCTGGCTAACCGCACTGTGGCTGAATATGTATCGGGCATAGAAGTAAAAGGCAAGCCTGTTCCATTCCCTTACCGGGTACATGATGTACCCGACGAGGACAAGCTGAAAATGTTTACGATGTTCGCTGGCAGGTTTGGCGTTAAGTTCAACCTGAGCACGCCTGCCGAAATTGCAAAGTCGTTCAATGAAATGCTGAAAATGGTTCAAGGCAAGCCCGAACAACATGTGCTGGAGACCCTTGGCATACGTACCATGGCCAAGGCGGTGTACACTACCGATAACATTGGCCACTACGGACTAGGCTTTGATAACTATTGCCATTTCACATCGCCCATACGCCGTTACCCCGATGTATTGGTGCACCGCATACTACAGGAATGCCTGGATGGTGATATAAAACCCATAAAGCACCTGGAGATGCTGTGCCGCCACTGCTCAGACCAGGAGCGCCGTGCTATGGAAGCAGAGCGCAGCGCCAACAAGTACAAGCAGGTAGAGTATATGCAGGCCTTTGTGGGTGAAGAGTTTGAGGCCATAGTAAGTGGTGTGTCAGGCTTTGGTTTCTGGGCCGAGACCGTGGCGCATAAATGCGAGGGCATGGTATCGATAACCGACCTTGCGGATATAGATGACTTTGAACTGAAAGAGGGTGAATACGCACTGGTGGGCCGCTATACGGGCCTGCGCTTTGGTATGGGCGATAAGGTAACTGTAAGGGTAGTTTCTGCCAATCTTGAAAAACGACAGATAGATTATTCGCTGGTGGTAGCAGGACAACCAACCAGAAAGAACAGGATAGTAAATAACCGCCCTGAGAAAAGAAGCCCGCATCCCGCTAAGCAAAATAAGAAACGTAAAAGGTAATTCATGCACTCATTTACAGAGCTTATCCAATTATTCGAAGAAAGATTTACTACAACATTACCTTTTCCTGAGAAACCGGGAACTTTATATGATCCCTGCCGCTACCTGCTGCAAATAGGCGGTAAACGCATAAGGCCAGTGCTCTGCCTGATGGGTAATGAACTCTTTGCCGAGATAGGGGAGGATGCATGGCATGCAGCTACAGGCATAGAGTTGTTCCACAATTTTACCCTGATGCACGATGATATTATGGACAAGGCGCCGTTGCGCAGGGGTAAGACAACCGTGCATGAGCAGTATGGCCTGACGGCCGGCATACTTTGTGGCGATGTTTTGAGCATCTACTCTTATGATAGCCTGGCGAATATCAAGACATCGCTGCCGCAGGTGCTACACCTGTTCAACAAGACGGCAATAGAAGTATGCGAAGGCCAGCAACTGGATATGGACTTTGAGCAACGTGATGATGTGCATATAGATGAGTACCTGCACATGATCACGAACAAGACCTCGGTACTGCTGGCATGCAGCCTTAAGATGGGTGCATTGCTGGGCGGCGCTACCGAGGGGAATGCAGCCAAGCTTTATGAGTTTGGCAAAAACCTGGGCATAGCCTTCCAACTGCAGGACGATTACCTCGATGCCTTTGGTGCAGCAGACAAGCTGGGCAAGCAAAATGGCGGAGACATCATTGCCAATAAGAAAACTTACCTGCTGCTTAAGGCACAGGAAAATGCGAACGAAGCACAGCAGGCGCTAATAAGGGACTGGCTGCAACATGATGGCGCAGAAAAGGTGCCTGCAATGCTGCAATTATTTAAAGACACGGGTGCAGACAAAGCCTGCCGCGAGGCGGTGGAAAAGTACTCAGCAATGGCCTTTGACTGCCTGGAGGATGTAGCGGTAATGAGTAAAAGAAAAGCGTCGCTCACCGAACTGGCAAGCTATCTTTTGCAGCGTGATAAATAATGCCTTGCTTTTTGAATTTTGAATTTTACTTTTGAATTTATATGAATTATTGGCTTGTAAAATCAGAACCGTTCAAGTATAGCTGGGACCAGTTTGTAAAAGATGGCAAGACCATGTGGGACGGTGTACGAAACTATGCTGCAAGGAACAACCTGCGCGCCATGAAGAAGGGCGATGAAGTGCTTTTCTATCACAGCAATGAAGGCCTTGCCATAGTAGGCATAGCCGAGGTGGTTAAAGAAGCTTACCAGGACCCCACAACAGAAGACACGAATTGGGTAGTGGTAGAACTCAAACCCCTTAAAGCAATACCAAAACCGGTTACACTGGAACAGCTGAAGGCATACGCGTCATTTGCCGATATGGACCTTGTAAGGCTCGGCCGCTTATCGGTAGGTGCAGTAAAGCCTGCAGAGTACAAGAAGATAATGAAGATGGGTGGTGTGAAGTAGGCCTATTTGTCTTTGTGCTCTTTGTTCCATTCAGCCTGCATTTCCTTTGCCGTTTGGCTGCTCTTATCATGGCTCCATCCAGGCGCCTTAAACAAGTAGCGGAATTTGTCCTTGAAGGGAATATCCCGTTTCAAAGTACCCGCGATTGCTTTCCATTCATGGAATATGATGTGCACCGGGTGGTGCGGATTTTCGAGCGGTTTGGTGAGACCATATCGTACCGGTTCTTCCGGCATCTCAGGTACGAAGGTGCCGAACAGCCTGTCCCAGATAATGAGCACCATGCCCATATTCTTGTCCAGGTAGGGGATATTGCTGGCATGGTGCACCCGGTGGTGTGATGGGGTAACGAAGATGTACTCTATCCATTTAGGCAGGCTCTTTATGGCCTGTGTATGCACCAGGATACCGTAGGTTTGCGTAAGGGCATACATGAACAGTATATCAATGGGCCTGAAGCCTATAAGCGCCAGGGGTATAAAGTACAGGTACCTGTAAAAAGGCATGAACACCGAGGAGCGGAAGCCCGTGGTAAGGTTATATTCCTCCGAGGAATGGTGGGTAACATGCACCGCCCAGAACAGGCGGCTATGATGGTCTATATAATGCTCCAGCCAAAAAAGTACATCCTCACAAAAGAAGAGCAGAGCCCAGTACGCTATGGGATTCCAGCTATTTACTGCATGGTATTTGTAGAAGAATATAAGTACGAACAGGGCAAGGCCGCGCAGCAAAAGGTCTATGGCTGCATTCACCAGGTTCAGGTACACATTTATCGCAGTCTCCTTCCAGCTATAAAACCTCCAGTTCCTGAAATGGCTTAGCACAAGCTCCAGCGGTATCAGAATAGCATAGATGGGAATGGACAGCAACAGCAATATTTGCTTATGCAATTCGCTCATAAGCCATCATAGATATATGAATAAAAAAAGCTCATTTTCATGAGCCTTTCAAAGTTACGGTTAAATGGTCATAATCTCTTTGTCTTTATCCTTCAGGTGTTGGTCCACCAGTTCTATGTGCTTGTCTGTAATGCCCTGTATATGGGTTTCGGCATCTTTTGCGGCATCTTCGCTCAGGCCATCTTTTTGCAATTTCCTAACGTGTTCTACAGCGTCCCGGCGTATGTTGCGGATGGCTACCTTAGCATGTTCACCTTCCCCATTTACCCTTTTTACGAGCTCTTTACGGCGCTCTTCAGTAAGCGGGGGTATGAACAGGCGGATGAAGTTACCGTCGTTCTGGGGGTTAAGGCCAATGTTGGCGGCTATTATGGCTTTCTCTATCGCACCCAGCATTTGCTTTTCCCAAGGCTGTATGGCCAGTGTGCGGGCATCGGCAACGGTTACGTTGGCCACCTGATTTAAAGGAGTGGGGTTACCATAGTAATCCACGTGTATGCCATCCACGATTTGCGGCGTTGCCTTACCGGCGCGTATCTTAGTAAGTTCTACTTCAAGGTGGCTTATCGCTTTTTTCATATGCGATGCCGTATCGTCTATTATGTTGTCCAATGCCTCTGTCATGAAAAAAATATTTGCAGTCCGCAAATGTAAAAAATGTTCTTTAACATATTTTATACCAATTATTGTCTATATATTTATAGAGTTTAACAATACTATGGCAAAGCCTTTTGGACAAGGCTTTCAATAGTGGTAACTTTGTATAAATACAGACAATAACCAGGATGGAAACAATGACAAGCAGCCCCGTGAAACTTACCGAAGGCGCTATAGTAGAAATAAAAAGATTAATGAATGAACCGGGTTTTGACGCCAGCCAGTATTTGCGTATAGGCGTTAAAGGCGGTGGTTGCTCGGGGCTCAGCTATGTGCTGGGTTTTGATGCAAAAGAAGAAGACGATGAGGTGCATGAAATGGAGGGTATCCCGGTGGTTATGAAAGCCGCCCATGGCATATATCTTTTAGGCATGCAGGTTGATTTTGAGGATGGCCTGAATGCACGTGGGTTCGTGTTTAATAATCCCAATGCCAGCAGCACTTGCGGTTGCGGCAGTTCATTTGCAGTATAATTTGATGAAGTTTTTATCTCCAATAGCGATCTTTCTTTGCCTGTGTGTTTGCGGTATGACTGCGAGCGCGCAGCGGGCCAATATGAGCGGAAGTGTGCCGAAGGATGTAAATAAATTTGACGGGGAGGGTAAAAGGCATGGTGTGTGGCTAATGTCGCAGGAAGCGCGAATGGGTGAAGAGGGCTTCTCGGAGTTTGGGAATTATGAGCATGGACAAAAATATGGCAAGTGGTATAAAATAGATGGCGAGGGCGACCTGATATCAGTAGAGAACTTCAGGAATGACGTGCTGGATGGAGAAGTGAAGTATTACGATAAGGGACTACTGGCATGCATAGGTAATTACCGTGGCCTAAACCCTGATGCGAAGTTTGATACGATCATGGTGGTTCACCCTGTAACCGGGGCACAGGAGCTGAAATCCATATCAACAGAAAAGGGCACTATGCGCCACGGCATGTGGAAATTTTACGACCCACAGACCGGTAAGCTACTGAAAGAAGAGGAATACCAGGTAGATGAGCTGATCTACTCACGTAAGTTTGACCTGACAAAAGCGGACAGCCTTGCCACACAGGCCGAGATAAAAAAACTGCCGCATAGCAAAGGAGAGGTATATAAGCCGCCTGTCAACAAACAGGTGAGCTATATGGCCCATTAAATTCAGCAAATCTATTTACAATTGATCTCCCCCGATAAACTGGTAATGTTCGAGAACCGTTTGCTGAAGGTGCACAAGCACATTAGCAAAATAGCGCGTAAGCAAGAGGTCGCTTGTTACCGTTTTTACGATCATGACCTTCCTGAATTTCCCTTTGCGATAGAATGGTACAATGGCGTAGTGCATGCTGCGGAATACAAGCGCAGGCATGGCATGGAGGATGAGGAACATGAAGAATGGCTGCAGGCCTGTAAGGAGGTAATAGCCAAAGTGCTGCAGGTGCCGCAAGATGTTATCTATATGAAAGTGCGCCAGCGTAAGGCAGGCAGGCTGGGGCAATACGAGAAGTTTGCAGAGCAGAAAGTAGAGAAGATAGTTCCCGAGGGCGGCCTCAATTTCATCATCAATCTTACTGATTATTTAGATACAGGTTTGTTCCTTGACCACCGGATAACGCGCGGGATGGTACGTGATGATGTGGAAGGATTGAGAGTGCTTAACCTATTTTGTTATACAGGTTCCTTTAGTGTTTATGCTGCATCGGGTAAGGCGGCAAGCGTGGTGTCTGTTGACCTTTCCAAGACCTACCTGAACTGGGCCAAGCGGAATATGCAGTACAATAAGCTGTATGATGATGAAAAGCACTATTTCATACACGATGATGTGATAGATTGGATCAATAGCATACCACCGGGTAGCTTTGATGTGATCATCTGCGATCCGCCTACATTCTCGAACAGTAAGCGCATGGAAGACAATTTTGATGTACAGCGCGATCATGTACAATTGATAAAGAAATTGCTTAAGGCCTGCGATGAGGGTGGTAAGATATACTTTAGTAATAACTACAGGGGTTTCGTGCTTGATAAAGAAAGTATACCGACACACCTTATTAAGGATATAACCGGTGCCACGACGCCATTTGATTTTCAAGGGAAGCTACACAGGAGTTGCTTCCTGATTGAGAAGTAAAGCCCTCCCGGCCTCCCTGAAGGGAGGGGCCATGAGTTGTTGACGGTAGATCCTCCGACCAAAACATTAATTATCTAGGTTAAATGCCTAATTTTGGATTCTATGGCAGATGCTATTATAAAGGTCAATAAGCTGGTAAAGAAATACGGCGAATTCACGGCCGTGAAAGGCATAAGTTTCGAGGTGAAGGAAGGCG
>APMI01003634.1_pt1 | contig 12013 bp, 7 predicted proteins | sample 667938 | NCBI WGS metagenome assembly APMI01 (sample SAMN01084076, study PRJNA167559) | wastewater metagenome | biome: Wastewater | place: Denmark: Ejby Moelle, Odense | collected 2011-11-28 | reverse complement strand
AGTAAATAATGTTCAGTTAAAAATTTTCTCGATCAAGTTATCACAAAATCGACGCCAGTATTAAATCGGACTCTGTGAAGAAATAGTCTCCTTTCTGGTCCATAGTGACTTATACCATTGTTCGCCCTTCTTCTTGACATTCCAAGTCTACAAATAATCGATGATACCCAAAATATATATCATGTTGGGTTCTTTTTCGTTACGGAACATAGTTCTTCGGTTTAGAATTGGAGCTTTAGTATCCAGAGTGTAAGCATTGTAATCTACTTTTATTATTATTAAAGAATAGTCTATGAGACCATTCTAAAAGAAAAACTGTGAGTCAGCCTTTAATGTACGCTTTATTTAATCTGATTCTGCTTTGGCGATCCAGACTTTGTGCTCAAGTCGAGTAAAATCAACATCTTTCATAGTTTTGGAAGAATAATGCGGTTCTTGTTATTATTTGTTTTCTTTGAAGACTTAACGCTGATGTGATGATCCCTTGCAGTCGTAAATCCTAAGAACATATTTTTTATTAATTTATTCGCACAAATTGCCCATCATCATGAAGTGCAACTACTCTCTAGTTTCAGGATTTACTGCAGTGAACACTCCATAAATTTTTACAATTAGTGACTAGGGATTATTCTTGAAGTAGTTGTAATAACTTTAAAGTCGCTAAAGAAGCACGTTCAATTCTTTCGACGTAATGGTTTTGAGTAGAAACAAGTTGTCATGAGTGAAAAAGAAAAATTGACCTGAACTACCACCATCTGCTTGCGCATTTTTGTAAATTTTCTGTAAATTTTTATACGGATTCGTAGAGTCCTCTAAACTGCCTTTCTGATCCATGTCCATTAGAGACTAAAAAACAGAAGTAGCATGTGAGACAAACTTGATCATAACAGCAGGCACACTTTATACAAAAAATTCTCTTTAGTCATCAACAGTTTCCTAATCGATTTATATTTAATAGCGATCACTGTAATTCCAGCTAAAAATATGATCGTCTTAATTCGAGCCAATTGATGATCTGTTCATGAGTGAGACATTATCTTTACGCCGAGAGTGCACCAAAGAGATGCAGCCTAGTATTGTAGATAATAATGATAATCTGTTGTATTATTTTATTGAAGAGAGATAGCCTTTCGGTTGGGCCACTTCGGTTAGCTATATCATCATTTTACTAGGGCTGCCTTAGTGGGAGGAGTTTGAAATCACTGATGGAGGTGCTATTGTGTGACGGTTTGATGTTGTGGTCAGTAAACTATCGTAAAATGTTGCACGACTGTTTTATTATCTTCTTCGACATTTTTGGAAAAGTGAAGGTATAAATTTATTCGAAAATTCAGGATGAAATCCAATTATCACAGTCGAAATGATGGGAGTAACAAGTATGAGAAAATTACCAGCCTTAGCAAATGCAGAGTATGCTTTATCTGTAATTCCAGTAAAACAGTCGACTATCAGCAAAATCATGACAACACATTGTAGAAGATAAACTAGAGATAGAAGAAAAGCATAAAGTAAATAGTACTTGAAGAATAATTTTGCTTTCATGTCGAATCTGCTGAGCCGACTGAGATACTTCAAGAAGAAAATAGAAGTGACTAGCAGCACAAACAAGTAAATGAAGAAGATTGAAAGTTCTAGAAAGACTGAAAGTTTTGCAACCTTAAGTCCACAGATCCCTAGCACTGAAACTCCAATTTGATTGCTCACATAGATGACAACAGTAAGCAGCACAATAATCACAAAGCATAGCCCGTGCACTTCCTTATTTTCCCTGACCCAAGCTAAAGATATGCTAAGATATACATTTTAATGGATTTTTAATCTTACAGGTATAGTATAAGCAGAAGACAACATTATATATGGTGACTCCAATTTAAACAACAAAATGCAGAGTGCCAGTTACAGAACAAAAACTGTTAAAACTGTCAGGTACGGCAGCGTCAAAGGTGATGGGATTTTGATAATTATAAACTATTTAAGTAATAACTTACTGACTGTGGCGACGTAGACTGCCTGGTTAATGAACGACAGTATTGTTATGAGCAGCAGGATATCAAAAGGAGGCTATCGGGCATTGGGGAACTAGAAAATGTTTATCATCTGAGTACTTTGTAGAAGAACACTATGTTCATAATCGAACATAAAAATGCGATCGGTACGAGCACCTCTACGATGGTGTTGCTGGTCTGATCCAGAGCGAAATAGTTTCTGAGTGCATAGATTTAGAAATACCGGTAATTGTTTGAATATGACTACTGACTGCACACTTGATACAGCTCGCTCTTGTTTGCCATTCTTAACAATGCATTTATAATAAAATATATCATCCTAAATACTCTAAGAGATTTCTGCTCATCACATCTCATAATTCTCCATAATGCCAGTCAATATTGAATATGAATTAAACTGTGCAATCTGGATTAGCGAGTAAGTCAGCCAATAATATTTAAGATATATTATATTTTATGGTAGATTCAATATTTTAAATTTGGCGATCATGAGAAGGCAGCGAGAAGGGCTGCGGTGGCAAATGAAGCTACTCCAACGCCAAGTGATAGTTTTGTTCTAATTTGATTTTTTTATTTGGTCTCCTCCTTTAGCTCTTGGATGAAGTGCTCGTCATTGTTGGCGAATGGGAATGAGTCAACTGAGCCCCTAAGTTATAAAACTTTTTTACTATTCGGCGATCCTGTCCAGATAGATGTATCGGAAGGAAGGGAAATTGCAATGGAAGATTTTTTCCATCAAACCCAAATCGATATATTTGTAAAGCTCATCTTGAACCCAGTTATTGCGACCTCTTAAAATATCTCGTTATTCACCCTTGCGGATGAAGGCAGTGACTGTACTTGAGGGTGTAGCATCTTCGTCATTAGCCTCATCATCTGGCAGATCGTTGAACCCGAGGATATCAATGGCAGCAGTTTATCTGATTTTGTGCTTAGTGTCCTTGGGAACCCATCCAAGGTTAAGCATGTACTTTTAGTTGAGACTTTTGTGCTTGCGATCATTCTCTGCAACGATTTCTCTCACAATGAAGGGGGCTAAGACAATATAGCCCTCTTGATCTCCCCTCTTTCTTTTGATTACAAATCGTCCAGGTTGGAGAGCACCAGCGACTTTAATCTTGGCACCTTCGTAAGAGTCAAGCTTCTCAATATCCAACAAATCGTTAACTGAAATAATTGCACTATATACTGTTAACTTAAAGTTTATCATTGACTCGCTTAGTAATTTCTTTTTACTTGGCTTCTTAAGCCCATGCCAATCGAGACTGGATGTACCAGTGGACGCCGGTGACGAGACCAGCTGCTAATAAGTATGATCCTAATCTGCCAGACTTAGTATAGCCTAATCCTCCTCCGATTCCATGTGAGATTGAACTCTTGAGTGCGGTATTCATTACAACAAAATAATATATAAATCCAATTGAAAAACTAATAACAAAATAAAACAAAAAATCCCCAATCTTCGACAATTAATAACAAATTTCAATATTAAATATTTCCTGTAAATAATAAAATATGTTTTGAGTATGACACTTTCTATGCAAACCTATGATAGTAACGTATAAACTGCATATCGATATATAATATAATACCAAAAAGGAATAACTACTAAGACAAATTCTAACATGTCTCGTCGCAAATAAGAGTAAAAATATGATGTACTAGTCAAAGTAGTAATCATCGGTGACAGTGCTGTAGGTAAAACTAACATATTGCTTCGTTATGTCAATGAAGAATATAAGATGACTCATATTACTACCATCGGTGTCGATTTTAAAATTAAGACTATTGTCATTGATGGTGTTAAAATTAAAATGCAGATCTGGGATACTGCTGGTCAATAAAGATTCAAAACTATTACTTAGACCTATTACAAAGGGGCTGCTGGAGTTATTTTAGTGTATGCAGTTAATGATCGTAAAACATTCAACAGTCTCTAAAATTGGATCAAACAAATCAACGAAAGTCAGCCTTACAACATGCCAAAGATCATCGTAGGGAATAAGTCAGATGTTTCTGATAACGAACGCCAAGTTTCTAAGGCATAAGGAGAGGCATTAGCGAAACGTTATGGAGTCAGCTTCATTGAAAGCAGTGCTAAAGATAATTATAACATTACTGAAATATTCAATATTCTAGGTCAAGAAATTAACAAGAATCTAGTAGATACGGAGATGAAGCCAAACCAGAATAACAATATTAAAATAACTGACACCAAGGGCAATAAAAAGTAAGGAGGAGGCTGTTAGTGCTGATCAATAATCAATTTGAATGATTTCTACAAGCTAATCAATATTTTCATATTACTGGATAAATAGTTTTAAAAAGAAATTTATAGAAATATTAGATTAATTAAAGTATCATGCACATGTAATCTCATGAATCTGTTGTCTAAGCATCATCGAATTTGGTTCTCTTGAAGGCTAGAGAATTGATTCAAGTTCAGACTTTGAGAAATTCTTATTGATTTTAGTCAAATTTATGAGCCAGTGAACCAGTAGACCCTACTTTTAATATGCCACAGGAATAAGATTTTTCAAAAACACGCTAATAATCTCAGAGGGTGTAGATTTTCCTTAAAGAACTTCCATTTTAATTTAAGCTGTGTACTTGTTAAAGTATTAATTGACAACAGACTTGTATTTTTTAATATCAGGGTTATAAATAGGATTCAAGTAAGCTTCGACGTTTTTCAGAGAATAGTGTTGATTGACCGACACATCTTCAGAACATATTAACTTTTTAAGCAAGGTCACTCTTCTAATGGTCTAATTTCCTAGTATATTCTTGAGCTGAGCAGTTGCTCCAAGTTCAGATGCGTTTCTAATTTTCTGTAAAGCTTTGAAATATAATCTAAAAACGATAATTTCTTTAATAAGCAAATTATTGTTGTAGGAAATGTTTGATTTTGTCAGATTATTTTAAGAGTTATGGGTCGCTTCTTTATTCTGATGGGGAATATAGTCTTGGTAATTTTGATTTGTTGCCGGTTTAAGTTTGTTCAGGGATTTACTATTTTGTGATGGCACTTTGTTTGTTAATTCGGATAAAGGTCTAGATTATAATTTTTAGAACATTGTGTTTTTCTGAACTAGACGTGGTTGTTGAAAAGCTATCACGTTTTCATTGTTTTGCATAGGGTTATTATCTTCATGCTCTGAAATCCATTATTTTAAACCTTGTAGAGACATCCGTTTATTTTCATCAGTTTCTAGACATTTTCTAATAAAATCCTTCATATCGCTAGAAATCTTTAAACTGTCCTTGAACTTAATGGGAATTCTGACCATTTTGTCAATCAACTCTTTCTCGGTCTTGCACTGCCAAGGAGTGTCACCATGGAGTAGCTCGTATGCCATAATACCTAATGACCAAATATCGTTTTTAATTGAGTAGATATTACTTTTAAGGGCCTATGGAGACATATAGAGTGGACTGCCAACATTATACTTTTATCTGATTGACTGGCTTCTGCATTTTTTAGCAAATCCAAAGTCTGCAATTTTGGCTTGATTGTTATTCATTAAGACATTAGCTAGTTTAAGATCGCGATGGAGAAATCCTTTATCCCCGATTTCTATATAACCTTTAGCGATGTCTTGCATAATTTTAAATGTTTCAGATTCGCTCATTCTACCTCTTTTCTTTAATAATTCACCTAAATCTCCTCCGTTGCACAATTAGGTAATGACATAGCAGTGTGAGCTTTCGCGTACAACATCATAACACTTCATAATATTCGGGTGTTTGAGTGTGGTTAGTGCTTATATTTAAAACTCGAGCATTTCCTTAGCAGCGGAGTCACGCACTCCCTTCATGTCGATGGCCTTGATAGCGACGGGTTCTCCTAGAATAAGCTATGAAATCGAATAATACGCATGCTGCCATGCATTTAATTTTGTTACTTGTTTCTTAGTTTATACCGCGGTACACCACTGAAGAGAAACCCTTTCCGATCGAATCCAAAGGATTATAGTAGTAGTTCTTTACTTTGCGTAGCGATCCGTAAGAGTGAGGCTTGTTCAGGTTTGGAGGGTACATTATTTTTACTAAACTATGAATATATGAAATTAACGATATCTATTTTATATCTTAATTATTTGCATGCTTTGTTCAAAGAATAAATAAAACTGGGCTCAAAAAGTAAAGTATAACTAATAGTATTGAACTAAAATAACACTTTTAAGTTAACAATTGTTATTTTAGAATTTTTGCTATTTTAACGAATAAAGTAGCTAGATGTACCGAACTAAAATATCGAAAGAAAATATCAATAAATACAGAACCTAAATGAACTTTTTCTTAATAAAAACATTGAAAGAGTCATATTTTGATTTCATTGAATATATTAATTGAACGCTTTCCTATAGAACTCGTATTATTCGAGGTTTTTAAAGATAGGATATTAAACAGAAATAATGGTAATTTCAGACAATAGTTTAATTTCATAGTAAAAATTGTATTACCGGCATTATAAATTTGACACAAGTTATAATAATTTGAAATTAGAATGCCAAATTAGTTTTAGATTTTGAACTCATGTTAAGGCTTGCTGGAGTGTATTCATTGATTTCTTGTTCGCTCGTTAAAATAATCATTGAATAGAATCTCATTCTCAAATATGGATTTACTAAAGGCGATTATGACTCTTTCGTTTTTCCAGAATTATTTGGGAATTTTCTATCTTGTTTTTGCCATGATATATAAACGCTTTTGAAATTTAGATTTTCTTATAATTATTGAAAGTTTTTCCAGATCTTTCTATTTCTTATTCGCTTATTATTTTCAAAATCTTTAGTGTTTATTTTACTTCATTACTAATCTATTGCTGTATAATGTTGACATTTATCGGTTAAGACTTGCCGCTTTCTATTTTTGTGAAAAATATCTATTTTTATCTTGAAGTATAAAGTTTGATTAATCTTGCATTGATATCCTAAAATAATACAGCTCATCGTGTTATACAGGTAAAAAATATTGAAGTTGACTCAAACTATAGCGAAATCGTAAAATTAATTATACAAATTATTTTAAGTTTCTTCTTAAAATATATATTCGTTGGATAGACCTTAATAATTTACATTTTTAGTTTGCGACTGTGAAAAATTAAGCATTTTTAAGACGAATTGCGCTTAATTTATAATATAAAAGTGGCACGGGCTGAGAAGCTTGACAAAATTTATTTTTTTGGGCTCTGTAAATCGCAATCAATAGTTGGAGTTTGAAAACTATCAAAAAGAGGATGTTTTTTATAATAAGAGCCCGAAAGGATTGTATTTTTTATAATATTAATCAAAAACATATGTGCTATCTCAAGAATATCGCCTCTGAACAAAGTTTAGATTTAGACAGTTGGAGTATCAAAAATTAAGACACAGTCTAGCACGATCCTATATCTAACGACTAGGCTTCAGAAGTCTTAAGCTGGGGCTACAAAGCCGGAAGTTATGATTAGAAGCATATTTTATTTCAGTTATTCGACTTAGTTCACAAAAACAACTGTCTGATCTCCAAAATGAACGAGGTACTTCATTTTTTATTTAGTCTTTGTGCATTAATTCTTAATAAGTTAAGAAAATTACCATTAATTTTGAAAATTAATCTAAAAGTAAAAAAATTCATGGGCAGGCTGTTATTAATTCCTTGGAATAGGCTTAGAATGATAACTCTATGGCAAGTGCATTAAGAGACAAACTCTTTGGGTTAAGGAAATACCGATACTCGCTTCAAACGGTTTAGAAATTCGAGCCGGTGCTCTACAAAGAGAGAAATTTCAATATTGATATCAAGTTAGTTGATAAGAATGGCAAACACGCTCGAAACTGTACATTTGTTACTATTTAGCAAATCTTCTGACACTTTGCTTTGCATTATGCGACTCATAAGGGTAGTGGATCCATGAAAATAGAGTGGGTGAGTCCATCATGAAAGGGAAGACAGAAACTGAGCTGATCAAAGGGTAAGCTTTCTTCCAAAAGCTGTACTCAAGGGAAGTGAGTAGAATCTACACGGGAGGCAGAGTTTCGATCGTGATCTATCCCAAACCAACAAATTTAAGATATAACTTGCCTGGGCCATGCGAGGAAGTCATTAACATTTAGGATATCGAGCCTCTGATTATCGCCGATGTATCGATTCGAGCCAAGAAGAAAGAATGACTTGATCCATAATCATCAATTGATTAATACTGCACTTTACAATTTTTGCATTTTTAGATGCTCGCTTATAGTTTTAAGATTATTGCCACAGAAAAAACATTTTATGAAGAAGTAAAATTGGCTGGCGTTAACCGCAACATCTTCTTTCAATGTTTCATGACTTAAAAAATAATTTTTCATTAATAAAATAGAAATTAAAAGTTAAGAGGAAAATTGTATAGATATTATATGCAATCAGTCCCAATTTTTAACATTTATAAGCAATTTTCTCAAATATTTTTGAGCCCAAATCAAAATTGATGTAATTTTCATAGAGATATTTACTTTTTTAGATTAAGTAAAAAGTGATAAATTTTATCGATTGTCAGACCAATATTGATAATTTTTGGATTCAAATCAAATTAGTCTTCAAAACTAGAGCATGTATTTTAATTATATTATTGGGGTGTTAATGGATATGAAATAAAAGAATAAATATTTGAAAATGTCAGACGCTCTATACGATTAATTATTAAGATTTAGGATATAAAATATTAAAGAAAATTCACTCTTCTCTTGAACTCAAGTAATTCAAATCATTTGATCTATAGAAATTGCGTAATTAATCTGCTTTGTTTTAAGTTTATGATTAAATTTCTTCAAAACATACATGAATACTACTTTTAATCCTAATTTATTTATTAAGCGTTGTTAGAAAAGGTAAGGACTAACTATTTTTCGTATTTTAATAGTACAAGAAACATTCTTTTGAAAAAAACTATGCAAATTGAGAATAAACACAATATTGCATCAAAAATATTTAGAATATGTAATGATATTAATAAAAAGAAACAAATAATCCATTTTGAAACACAGATAAAAATTAGACAACTCTTTTGAATGTGTACATTAATATATTAATAAATATATACAATTTTATAAACTTGATATAAAATTCACAATATGAATTCTATCCTCTTGCTTAATTTGAGACATTTTAAATTCTGCGGAGTTTGGTCTCTAATTTTTCAAATTATTTTTATCTGATTTGCTTTGTCAGCACTGTTAGGCAAGCAAGACAAGGATATATACACTAATCAATAAAAGGACTATATTAATATTAGATAATTGTGCTTGAATTTGTTGTTTCAGCATCTCTGATTTTTTATCTATTTTTAATATTTCTGCCCTATAAAATAAATATAAATTTGTATCCTTTTATAAGAATCCTTACTGTAATAAATATGGAATACAAAGCTTAATGAGAATCAGAAGTCTTGAGTTCCTTACGTATTTCCTACGGATTGGAATATTTTCCTTGTTTTATTTTTAATCCTTACTACCTCTACGAATATACAATATAATCACTTATTAAAAGGAAAAATGAGCTGTTTTTGTTAGAGCCTGACTTTATTATAATTATTATCCAAATGTGGTATTATTTAAATTACTTCTTCTGGTTATATTTCCTAATTAAAATTAAAGTACAATATTTCACAAAAGTATTAAGTTTTAGATATCATTCATTGTCAATTTATTTTTTGGTCTATTTTTGAGCTTTTCTTGTTGACTTTTATAGAAAATTAAAATTTTATCACATCTTTTGCATTTTCTATAAATTTCGATCTTGTTTTTGAAACTAAAATAAGAATGGGCGAAAGCGGAAACTTTTGCATCATGTTCAATGTTTATATTAGAGAAAATTAACAAAAAAGTCGTTGGAATTATTGGGCCAAGCAAATATGTCTTAGGTATAATAAAATAAAAAGTTTGCATTTCAAATATTTTTATAGAAATCAGTCTGCTCAATAAAGTAAAATTTCACTTGTCCGGAAAGAAGAACCAGAACCAAATAATATAAAATTGTATGTACTCAGTTGATTGATCGCTTTGGGTCTGATTGAATGAATTTTTTGTTTGTTCTTTTAAATTCTCCGAATTATTTTAATCCTTGTTCTGGTTTTAGGCTTATTTGAGAGCTTTCAGAGTTCGATTTACTATCATTTTTGCTGTCGATGGCTTTATCTTCAAGATTTTGGAAGCTGAAGTGACAGTTTTGCTTCCCGAAAGTACCATCTAAATTAGCTTAGATTTTGTCTGAATAAACGAAAAAGTACTTTCTTTGAGATCTTACTGTAAGTCTTTGGAGGGGGACCGGTATAGCTTTAATCTTCGGAACTCATTCTTTAAATTAAAAGATAAATTATAAACACACAATTTTTCTTTCGAATTAGAGAGCCTTTAATTTCTTTGGCTTTCGAGCATACACAATCATATAATCCGAAGAGGAGCAGTAATCTTAACTCCAAATAAAAATTTTTATTGTTTCTTGCCCATTACCCGAATATGACCTGCAGCTGAGACTAAAGTGTATTATTGATATTGGATTAATCATGGAATCAATAGAATTGAAGTACTCAGCCACTAAAGTTAAACTTGTTAATTATTTTCGTCTAACTGGCTGGGCTCTAAAATTAATATTCAAGCAATTCATCGGGAGAGGGATAAAAAGCAATCCAAACAAATCAACTCTCTATTTATTGAAGAAAATTTTCACTACATAACAATTTTAAGAGTTTTGTTTTTCAATTTTATCGTTTATGCTAAATTGGATAGCAAGTTATTAATTTATAATAGAAGGCTTTAAACAAAACAACAAATAAACAATGAACAAAGAGAGCACATGGATCCGAGAAGATGCAAGAAAAAGTTAGAAATTTAAACCTATTTTAAGAACTTGATCAAATATTATTTTTAATAAATCAGCCTGATTTATCCAATGTGATCGAATCACTTAGCCAGCAATTATAAAATTGGTATTCTTAGGCTTTTGTAGCTCTCTTATCGAATTATTTCCTATTTGATATTTACCGAATATTGATAGATAAGAGAAACCATAGAATTTATAATCATAGATTTTGAATATAAATATCAAATATAATGTCAAGTTGGTTTAGCTATCCAAGCATTATAAGTTTATTAATGCCCGATAGCGGAATATTTCCAGCTGTATTTAAATTTCATAATTATGAACACACTAGCTGAGAATCATAGGCTCTTCATTTCATTAATTTTAATGCGGCTTTTATTTACTGAACTGCATTTGATGTGGCTTGCATGATGCCATAATATGATGTAATTCTATTGATGATGATTAGCAGATATTCGAAAATTGAAAGAACTCTCAGCCAAACCATGCATTATATCATGAGGGTCAAAAAACAAATTGTATTATGTTTTTGGAAGCTGTGGTCAGCCAATAGAGTCCATCAAGTATCATCAGCATGAGGATACAATTTACGAAACGGGAAAATTTAAGCCGGCCCAACAAACCCAGATACAACATAGAGATATTTGGCTTTCAAAAACAGCAGTGTTGTTTGAAAACAGCTGATCCTATCAATAAAATTGAAATAACATTTAATAAACGAAAACAAGGAAAATTTAAACATTGAACAGAAACTACAATTATACTCTACAAGGAAAATATAGTAAGTATTTGAATTAAATCGTTAAGAGAGTATCAAAGGACGATGTATGATTATGTTAAAATTGATGTTAAGATTTTTAATAAATATTTAATCATATTCTAAGTTGATGTATAAAAATAATCATAATTAATTAGCCTAACCTCGATCGTTCAACGGTGAGGACATCGGACTTTAAATCCGAGAATCTGGGTTCGATTCCCAGTCGAGGTGTTTTTGCTTCTCAACGTTGACTGTTGAACCCTAACTAAACTACCATTGATAAAAATTCGGTCATTTAGCTAGAATACTTGTTGACGCTCAACATTAAGCAAAAGTTGAACAACAATATTATAATATGAACATTAGAATGTTGAAGTCTATACAGATACGGGCGAAGTTG
>APMI01012522.1_pt1 | contig 12018 bp, 10 predicted proteins | sample 667938 | NCBI WGS metagenome assembly APMI01 (sample SAMN01084076, study PRJNA167559) | wastewater metagenome | biome: Wastewater | place: Denmark: Ejby Moelle, Odense | collected 2011-11-28 | reverse complement strand
CCCGATCACGTCGAACACCGCGTTGACCTCGCGTTCGTCGCGCGCGAGCGAAACGGTTTTGGCGAGCGCGTCCGCGAGGACGAGGAAGCGGGCGGGATCGAGATCTTTGAGCTGGATGGGGCCGCCGGGCGTCGTCTTGTCGTCGGCCTCGGGCGAAAGTTCGAGAATCGCCGTCTCGTCATCATGGCGCGCGCGTTTGCCCGACACGCGCACGTCGATCTGGCGCAGGAAATCCTCCTCTTCGAGCGGCGTCAGGCCTGCCAGAACCGCGACGCCGAAGCGGAACAGCGCGACAAAGCCGTGATCGCCGACGCGGAAGGCGAGGGGCGTGGTGGAGATCAGATCGGGACGTTCGAGGCCCTGCGCGTCGATGCGCTCGCCCAGCAGCAGGGCGCGGGCGGTGAGGCGTTTGGGGACGGTGGCGTCGGAGGCCGGCGTCGAATACTGAGAGTTGTCTTTCATGTTGTTAGATTTCTGAAGTTGTCATATGGTCAAACCCTGAAGAGCCGTGCATTACGGTTGCGTTTCGAATATGATTGGGGAGGAGAACATGCGCAGCATCGCTCTCGTTATCGCCATGCTCCTGTTCGGGGTCGCAAGCGTCGCTCCTGCCGGAGCGCAGGTCAATTCCTGCCCGCAGGGTCGTTGCAGATAAATCCGCAACCAAATCTGTATAATGTTCTTCCGCCTGAGCTAATCGCTTCGGAAAATTAGTATGCGCCCGTAGCGAGGGTTCGCAGGAGCGAAGCTATGGCTTCACCGCTCGACATCCCCTCATTTCGTGCATGGTTTGAAGCGCTGTGGGCCGCGCCGACCGTAGAGGTTCCGCCCTCGTTCGATCTGGAAGCATATTTGTCTTCATTGGTCATCGCCCTAATCACGATGATTATTTATGGGACTTCGTCGTTCAACAAATTGACGGATAAAGATAGAAAGAACATCCGAAACAAGACGCTCTTGGCCATGCCTCCCTCGCGTATGACGGATACCGATTTCCTTCATGCGACAACGATCTATCTCATGGGATTGACCGCGGTATTTCTACTCGTCCTATTTTTACCCCAGTCTCTCCTGATGACAACGATACCGAAAGAAATGCCGTCAGGAGGCGCCGGCGTGCAATCTGGCGCTCGCAGCCTGGCGGCGTTTCGCGCGGAATCATATCCTCTTATTGCAGCGCTGGCGTTCTTCGGAATGATTCCAAATATACCTGTCCTGGCGCGAATTGAAGAATCGTGGCGCTCGCTTGTTCAGGCCAGCGCCTCTGTGCCAAAAGCTTTCATCGACGTTTCAAATCTGATCGACAATGCTGTCGCCAAGCTTTGCGATGATAAACGATCAGAAGAGCTTTATACACCCGACCTTGCGTTAAAGTTGTTGTCTAACTCTACGCATGACAGGACTGCGAAGGCCAGAATCGAAACCATGCTTTCCGGATTGCAAGCCAAACGGCTGAGGAAAGCCTTTCTGTTGATGATCGTTATAGTGGAGTTGAACAACCTCCCACAGATTGAGCGCAGCTGTCTCAATCTTGATGTGGTTGGCAAGTCTGATGAAAAATATGTGCTATTTAAAGCCAAATACAAAAGTCTGTTGGACGTTATCGCCACGCGGTGGAACGATAGCGAGCCGAAGAACGATGATATCAGCGACCTTGATGAGCAATTTGACAAGCTGATACGCTTGGGAGTTGACATCATTGTGAGTGCGATTATTCAAAGGCCGCGGAATATTTCGAGAAGCGCGGCATTCGACGCCGTCGATCGAGCGTTTGATCAAGCTGTGCCAGTTAATACTGAAGAAACTCGATGGCTGCCGCTTCCCCCGGAGAGCCGAAAATTCCGGATCGGGCGTGACGCTTTTACTAAGGCTTTCTCTGTAGCGATTCTTATACCTCCTGTTATAATTATGCTTGCGGCTACCCTCAGGACTCTTTCAGGGTCGCATCCTGATTATCTTTCATTTCCTGCCATCAATGAATATTTTGGGCGAGATGTCGTTAATACGCTGGTGGGCTACTTCTTCTACACCGTTCCACCGTTCGTTTCAATTTTCTGGTATCGACGCACTCTGGAAGAGACCGGCCGCTGGACCATCACCGTCGTCACGCATGACAAGCGTGGCAAGCCGGAGCGCGATAAATACTCGGAGCAAAGCGACGTTTTAATGGGATATTTGAAGGTGTTTGTGGTCGGACAAATTGTTGTGATTATCATGATGATATTTGTGAGATTGTTCAACCGGATTCAGATGGAAAGCTTCAGCGTGGATTTGCTGCACAAAAGCATTTCAGTCTTCGGCGATTTGAAATGGATATCGTTCGCACTAACCTATGGAGCGTTCTGCTCCGTCCTTCTTTACGTTGCAGTGGAACGTGAGCGGGTTTTTACTCGGGCGCTATACGGCTTCTATTTTCTTCTCATTTTCTCTGCGATCGCAAATGCGTCGTTGTTCTCGATCGGAGAAGTCGCCGACACTGGATCAATATCGTGGAGCGTCCTGCTCGGTTTCTCCAGGCATTCGAACCTGAGTTGCTACAATTGCGTCACTGAATTTCGGCTCGCCGTTTTAACTTACGCGACCAACATCATTTTCTTTGCATTCTGCATCGCGGGCACGCTGCGCGCGCGTTGGCGGATGGAACGCCTTCTCGGCGAAAATGTCCTGCTTTCAGAGTGGCGTGCTTGGCGTCTTCGCAAGCGGGTGACCGTCTGTTCTGCGTCAATCACGAGCTGGATCGAGCAGCGTCGATCACGTCGTGACATCGACCGCGTCTGACGATTGACACGCGGACCCGGATTTGCAACGGATGTCGTCACCATGACGACACTCATCGTAACCACAGCGCCAAGACCGGGACGGGGCTAGCTCCGCATCCCGCTTTTGGCGCATTCCGGGCCCCTCGCGGGCCTTTTTTATTGCCTTCGCGGCCGCCCCGGCCCACAGAACCCGCCAACACCCCACCGACCCGCCATCCACCACCAGATGGCCCGTCCAGATGACGGAGACGAGACGATGCCGCAGACGATGACGGGCGCACAGATGATCGTCGAGGCGCTCAAAGACCAGGGCGTCGACACGATCTTCGGTTATCCGGGCGGCGCGGTGCTGCCGATCTATGACGCCATCTTCCAGCAGAATTACGTGCAGCACGTTCTGGTGCGGCACGAGCAGGGCGCCGCGCACGCCGCCGAGGGCTACGCCCGTTCGACCGGCAAGGTCGGCTGCCTGCTCGTGACCTCCGGCCCCGGCGCGACCAACGCGGTGACGGGCCTCACCGACGCGCTGCTCGATTCGATCCCGCTCGTGTGCATCACCGGGCAGGTGCCCACGCATCTGATCGGCTCGGACGCCTTTCAGGAATGCGACACGGTCGGGATCACGCGGTCCTGCACCAAGCACAACTATCTGGTGAAGAGCATCGAAGACCTGCCGCGCATCCTGCACGAGGCGTTCTACGTCGCGCGCTCGGGCCGCCCCGGCCCGGTCGTCATCGACGTGCCCAAGGACGTGCAGTTCGCCAGCGGACCCTACAACTTCCCGCGCACGATCCAGCACAAGACCTACCGCCCGCGCCTGAAGGGCGATCTGACGAAAATCCGTCAGGCGGTGGATATGATGTCGCGCGCGCGCAAGCCTGTGTTCTACACGGGCGGCGGCGTCATCAATTCCGGGCCGGAGGCTTCGGCGCTGCTGCGCGAACTCGTGTCGCTCACCAACTTCCCGATCACCTCGACGTTGATGGGCCTTGGCGCCTATCCGGCGTCCGGCAAGAACTGGCTCGGGATGCTGGGCATGCACGGCTCCTACGAGGCCAACCATGCGATGCATGATTGCGACCTGATGATCGCCGTCGGCGCGCGCTTCGACGATCGCATCACAGGTCGCCTCGACGCCTTTTCGCCGGGCTCGAAGAAGATCCATATCGACATCGACCCCTCCTCGATCAACAAGAACGTGCCCGCCGATCTCGGCATCGTCGGAGACGTGGCGCATGTGCTTGAGGACATGGTTCGCGTGTGGCGCTCGGAGGGCAAGCACGCCGATGCGGGCGCGCTGAAAACGTGGTGGGATCAGGTCGATGGATGGCGCGCGGTCAATTCGTTCGGGTTCCGCAATTCGAGCGAGGTGATCAAGCCGCAATATGCGGTGCAGCGCCTCTACGAATTGACCAAACATCGCGACACCTACATCACCACCGAAGTGGGCCAGCATCAGATGTGGGCGGCCCAGCACTTTCTCTTCGACGAGCCGAACCGGTGGATGACGTCGGGCGGGCTCGGGACGATGGGGTATGGCCTGCCGGCCGCGATCGGCGTGCAACTCGCCCATCCCAAGGCTCTGGTGATCGACATCGCGGGCGAAGCCTCGATCCTGATGAACATTCAGGAGATGTCGACGGCGATGCAGTTCCGCGCGCCGGTGAAGATCTTCATCCTCAACAATCAGTACATGGGCATGGTGCGCCAGTGGCAGGAATTGCTGCATGGCGGGCGCTACTCCAGCAGCTACTCGGAATCGCTGCCGGACTTCGTGAAGCTCGCCGAGGCCTATGGCGCGCATGGAATCCGTTGCTCGGACCCCGCCAAGCTCGACGCCGCGATCATGGAGATGATCGACACGCCTGGCCCGGTGATCTTCGATTGCGTCGTGGACCAGAAGGAAAACTGCCTGCCGATGATCCCGTCGGGCAAGGCGCATAACGAGATGATCCTGCCCAGCTATGAAGACGACATCGGCAAGGTCATCGACGAAAAGGGCCGGCAGCTCGTTTAAGTCGAAGGGCAGGGATTGGCGCGGATCCCTCTCTCCGCGTTCGGGGAGAGAGGAATGGCGGGAGGAGGCGTGATGCGCACCATCGGCCTGATCGGGGGCACGAGCTGGGAGTCGACGGCGGTCTATTACCGTCTGTTGAACGAAGGCGCGCGGGCGCGACGCGGCGGCTTGTCGTCGGCGCGGATCGCGATGATCTCGATGGATTTCGCCCCGCTGGAAACGATGATGCGCGAAGGGCGCTGGGACGATCTCGGCGCCCAGCTCGGCGAAGAGGCGCGGCGGCTGGAGGCGGCGGGCGCGTCCTGCATCGCGCTGTGCACCAACACCATGCACAAAATGGCCGACAGCATCGTCGCGGCGACCTCGCTGCCGTTCTTCGACGTGCGCGAGGTCACCGCTGGCGCGCTCGCCGCGCGGGGCGTCAGGACGCCGCTGCTGCTGGCGACGCGCTACACGATGGAGGATGATTTCTTCGTCGGGCGGCTGCGCGCGCGCGGATTTGCTCCGATGACGCCGGACAAGGACGGCCGCGATCTGACGCAGGCCGTCATTTTCGATGAATTGTGCATGGGCGTCGTCTCCGATCGCTCCAGGCGCGCGCTGCTCGGCGTGATCGAGAAGGGGCTCGCGGCCGGCGCCGACAGCGTCATTCTGGGCTGCACCGAACTCATGCTGCTGATCGGGCAGGGCGACGTCGCCGCGCCCGTGTTCGACACCACCGCTTTGCATGTCGAGGCCTGCCTCGACGCGTCGTTCTTCCACCTATCTCCTCGCGAGGTCGCCTGAGATGTCCGCACCCGCCGCTTCCCTGTCGCCATACTCCTCGTCCAACGCCTCCACCGGCGTCGAGACGCATACGCTGTCGGTTCTTGTCGACAACGAGCCCGGCGTGCTGGCGCGCGTGGTGGGCCTGTTTTCGGCGCGCGGCTACAATATCGAGAGCCTGACGGTCGCCGAAGTCGCGCATGAGAGCCAGCGCTCGCGCATCACCATCGTGACGACGGGCACGCCCTCGGCCATCGAGCAGATCAGCCATCAGCTTGAGCGGCTTGTGCCGGTCCACAAGGTCAACGACCTGACGCTGTCCGCGCGCCCGATCGAGCGCGAGCTTGCGATGGTGAAGGTCGCGGGCAAGGGCGAACATCGCGTCGAGGCGCTGCGCCTTGGCGACGCCTTCCGCGCGCGCGTGATCGACGCGACGCTCGAAAGCTTCGTGTTCGAACTCACGGGCGCCGCCCGCAAGATCGACGATTTCGTCGAATTGATGCGTCCTATCGGCCTCGTCGAGGTTTCGCGCACCGGCATCGCCGCCATCTCGCGCGGGCCTGACCCGATCTGACGGAGCGGGCGTCGCGGCTCAGGCCGCCCGCATAGTTGGCCGGTAAGCGTCTGGGGGGACGTGATGCGCCGATTTCTGAAGGGGCTGGCGAAGGCTCTCGCCGCGCTCACGCTGGGTCTGGCCGGCCTGTGGCTGATCGCGGCGATGCATTATCATCCGCCCTTTGGCGGCGCGACGATCGCGGCGCAGATTGCGGCGGGCGCTCTGGCGCTGGCTGGCGCGGCAAGCGTGTGGGGGACGCGTCTGCGCCCGGCGCTCTATGCGTTCCTCGTCGTGATGGCGGGCGCCGTCGTCTGGTGGTCGCAGATCAAGCCTGACGGCAGCCGCACGTTCGCGCCTGAACTGGCGCGCGTCATCTCCTACAAGATCGACGGCGACGTGCTGAGCGTCGACAACGTCCGCAATTTCGACTGGCGCAGCGAGACCGATTACACCGAACGCTGGGAGACGCGCAGCTATCGCCTCTCGGAGCTTGAAGGCGTCGATGTTTACGCGATCTACTGGATGGGGCCGGCGATCGCGCATGTGATCGTCAGCTACGGCTTCAAGGGAGGGGAGAGGCTCGCCTTCTCGATCGAGGTGCGCTACGGGCCGAGCGACTCGTACAGCCTCGTCACCGGCTTCTTCAAGGTGAACCAGTTGCTTTACGTCGCCGCCGACGAGCGCGACCTGTTCGCGATCCGCCATTGGCGCAAGGACGATCCGTATCTGCTGCGCACCCGCATATCTGCGGACGGGGCGCGCAAACTTTTGCTCGCCTATCTGGACTCGGGCGCGGCGATCGCCGCGCATCCGCGCTTCTACAACACCGCCACCACCAACTGCACGACCGAGATTTTTCGCCTCGTCCGCACGGTCTCGCCGAACGCGGATTGGGACTGGCGGGTGCTCGCGTCGGGCTACCTGCCCGATCTGCTCTATGAGGCGGGGGCGCTGAACACCAACTACACGCTGGCGGAGTTGCGCGGCCTCGGGCGGCTGGAGCCGTACGGGCCGCCGTTTCCTGAGGGCAAAGCCTTTTCGGAGATGGTCCGGCGCAGGGCTCCGGCGGCCTTCGCGCCGCGGGATTGAGCCATGCGGGCGCCGCGGGCGCGAATCGCAATTTTTCGCGCTCCGGCTTTGACGCGGGCGCGGCCTGCCCTTAAAGACCCGGATTGAGCTTCAGCGTGGGCGTTCGAGCCCGCCTTTTTCCGAACGGATGGACACATGCGCGTTTATTATGACCGGGACGCCGACATCAATCTGATCAAGGGCAAGAAGGTGGCCGTCGTCGGCTACGGCTCGCAGGGGCACGCCCATGTGCTGAACCTGCGCGACTCCGGCGTCAAGGACGTCGTGGTGGCGTTGCGCGAGGGGTCGGCCTCGGCCAAGAAGGCCGAAGGCGAGGGCCTGAAGGTGATGTCGGTCGCCGACGCCGCCAAGTGGGCCGACGTCGTCATGATGCTGACGCCCGACGAGCTTCAGTCCGACATCTATCGCGAGTCGCTCGCCCCCAACATGAAGAAGGGCGCCGCGCTCCTGTTCGCGCATGGCCTCAACGTCCACTTCAACCTGATCGAGCCGCGCAAGGACATCGACGTGCTGATGGTCGCACCGAAGGGCCCCGGCCATACGGTGCGTTCGGAATACAAGCGCGGCGGCGGCGTGCCCTGCCTGATCGCGATCGCGCAGGATTCGTCCGGCAACGCGCATGACCTCGGCCTGTCCTACGCCTCCGCCATCGGCGGCGGCCGCGCGGGCGTGATCGAGACGACCTTCAAGGAAGAGTGCGAGACGGATCTTTTCGGCGAGCAGGTCGTGCTGTGCGGCGGTCTCGTGGAGTTGATCCGCGCTGGCTTCGAGACGCTGGTCGAGGCGGGCTACGCCCCCGAAATGGCCTATTTCGAGTGCCTGCACGAAGTGAAGCTGATCGTCGACCTCATCTATGAGGGCGGCATCGCCAACATGAATTACTCGATCTCCAACACCGCCGAGTATGGCGAATACGTCACCGGCCCTCGCATCATCACCCCCGCCACCAAGGCCGAGATGAAGCGCGTTCTGGAGGACATCCAGTCCGGCAAGTTCACGCGCGACTGGATGCTCGAAAACAAGGTCAACCAGACCTCGTTCAAGGCCACCCGCGCCAAGGCCGCCTCGCATCAGATCGAGGAAGTCGGCGAAAAGCTGCGCGCCATGATGCCCTGGATCGGCAAGAACAAGCTGGTCGACAAGGACAAGAACTGACCGTCGACGCTTCAAGCGCCGATCGAAAGAAAGCCCCGGCGGTTCGCCGGGGCTTTTCTTATGCTCGATGCGGATCGCGCTCGCGACGAGCGGATCAGGCGAACCAGCTTGAAATGTATTTCCAGACGTCGCCGCCGAACGCGCCGGGCGTGAGCAGAACGCCCGCCCATACGAACGCGCTGAACACATTGGCGAGTTGGAACATCCATTGCGGCATTTCGAAAATACCTGCCATCAGAGGCACAGTGGCGCGCAGCGGGCCGAAGAAGCGGCCGACGACGACGCCGAGCGCGCCCCATTTGTGAAAGAACGCTTCGCCCGTGGCGAGCATCTGTGGATGTCTGGACAGCGGCCACATATGGTGGACGCGATCCTTGAAGACGTAGCCGATCCAGTAGGACAGCCAGTCGCCGAGCGCCGCGCCGATCGCGCCGCCCAGCAGGATCGGCCAGAAGGGCAGCGATCCCGCGCCGATCAGAGCGCCGCAGGCGACGAGTACGCCCCATGCCGGCACCAGCAGAGACAGGAAGGCGAGCGATTCCGCAAAGGCCAGCGCGGCGACGATATAGGGAGCCCAAGCCTGATTGTGACGCACGAATGCAAAGATGGGGTCGACATACTGCTCGAACATGCTGCGCTACGCTGTTGGCGGGAAGCGCCTACATGGAGGGCCGGCGCCCGCGCGACAATGGCGGGGCGGCGCGCGCCAACAAAAAACCCGCCGGGCGCACCCGGCGGGCCTTAAGTCAGGTCGCGTCGATACGCTGGATCAGAACTTCCAGTTCAGACCCGCGCGGACGACGTGGCCGTCGTTCTTGAACCGGGCGCCGAAGTTGGGGCCGACGCCATTGGTCGGGTTCACGGCGACCGTCTTCTTGCCGAGGTCGTAGTAGAGATACTCGCCCTTGACCGTCAGGTTGTTGGTGATCGCGTACTCGGCGCCGCCGCCGATCGTCCAGCCGGCGCGGATGTCGCTGTTGGAGCCGTAGTAGCCGAGCGGGCCGCCGTTGAAGCCATAGACGCGCGCGGTGTTCTTCACGTCGCCGAAGGCGAGACCGCCGGTGGCGTACACGAGGAAGCGCTCGGTGACCGCGGCGCCGAGGCGAACGCGGGCGGTGCCGAGCCAGCGCAGGTCGCTGGTGGCGGTCGTGTAGGGACGGGCCGGGCCGGCGTTGAAGGCGTTGGTCTTCTTGGCGTCGGTATAGTTGATGTCGGCTTCGACGCCGGTTACCCACATGCCGTACTGCAAGTTATAGCCAGCCTGAACGCCGCCAATGAAGCCGGACTTGTCGTTCGAGATGCGGCCGGGGATGAAACCACGCGCCACGAGCGCGGCGGTCGCCGGGCCCTGTCCGTAGTAGTTGGTCTTGTTCTCCGTGAACACGCCGCCGGCGTTCACGCCGAAGTAGGCGCCGGTCCAGGTGAACATCGGAGCGACAGGGACATAGACCGGAGCGGACTTGCGGGTCGGCAGGTCGGCCGCGAGCGCAGCGCCGCCGAAGGCGACGAGAGCGGCGGCGGAGATGAGGGTCTTCTTCAACATGACGGTCCTTGCTTCTTACCGTTGAGACTGCATTCAAATTTCAAGAGCGGCTTCTGCGTGTGGCGCAGGCGCGACCTTTTGCGGAGGCCGCGCAGTTCATCGCTCGCAAGCCGGAGTGACGCTCGATCATGGCGAAATTGCACCGTCATCATGGCGCTATATGGCAAAGAAATTCTTACGTCCGGCAATCCGCGCCAAAGCGAAGGACGATCGCTCACGGAAGCGTGCTAGTGTGGCGCCAGTGCATCAAGAGTCACATCATGGCGCTGCGAATTGCGACCTTTAACGTCGAGAATCTCTACGCCCGCTTCGACTTTTCCGGAAAGGTCGCGCGCCAGAATCGGGTCGTGGGATCTTACGCGATCGAAGACGCGCAGGAGTATGATCTGGTCCGCAAGGCGTATGAGGCTGTTCTGTCGGACGATATGCGACAGATCACTGCGCTCGCCATCGCGGAGACCGACGCCGACGTCGTCTGCCTTCAGGAGATCGACGATCAGGTCGCGCTCGATCTGTTTTACGAGAACTATCTGCGCCCGGTGCTGCGGCAGCGCTTCGCCCAGGGCGTGAAGGAGTTGGATCGCGATTTGCGCGAAAGGGTCGCGTCGAACTGGTTCTACGACCATCGCCGGGTGATCGCTGGGAACGACACGCGCGGCATCGACGTCGGCGTCATGTCCAGATTTCCGATCGACGTCGTCTCGAACGCCGGGCTGACGCTCGATTTTCTCAACGGCGCGGCGCTGGACTGGGAGACGCTCGAACCGCTGGCCGCCACGCGCGGGCGCAAGATCTTTCCGCGCGACTGCGTGGAGATCGAGGTCGCCACGCCCTTCGGGCCGCTTGTGGCGTTCAACTGCCATTTCAAGTCGATGCAGCCGCTGACGCGGGGAGGCGACGGACGCCTCGACACGCGAACGCTGCGCCAGGCGGAGGCTTTCGCGGTGCGAAAGATCGTCGAGCGGCGATTCGGCGGGGAGGAGGCGGCGCGCGCGGCCGATTGGGTGATCTGCGGCGATCTGAACGATTACGGCGAAATCGACGGCGAGATCGTCGCGGGCGGGGCGCTGGCGCCGTTGCTTGCGGACGGCTTTGCGGTCGATCCGGCCCAACGCCTGCCGCCGCGCGAGCGCTGGACGCATTATTTCACGTCGGAAGACGCCTATGTGCAGCTCGATTACGTGCTGCTGTCGCCGGCGCTCGCCGCGCGCGATCCGCAGGCCCTGCCGCAGATCGTGCGCAAGGGCCAGCCGCGTCCCCCGGCTTGAGGGCGCGCGACGCTATCCGCGCGTGGGATGGGCGCGCCCGAAGGCCAGCGATCATTGCCCGATGGTCATGCCGCTCCAGCTCGCCGGCGCGCCGGCGGGGCTGATCACATCGCCCGTTTGAACTTGTTGATGGCGACGACGGCCTGCGTCGAGGCTTCGCCGAAGGCCGAGCCCGAATCAAGCTCCAGTTCGGCCGTGGCGTAGTCGCCCAGATTGATGATCTGCGCCACACGCCCCGCCTCGCGGTGGAACCTCGCATGGGCGTCGAGGCATTGTGTGTAAATGGGCAGCGCGCCGTAACGGCGTTTGGCCTCGCCGTGGAGCCACTGGCCGAGCGGACAACGATCGTCGTGGCCGATGTCCGGCGCGCTGATCGGGCGCTTGGCGTTCACCGCCGTGCGGAACGCGATTTTCCAGCCGACATGCGCGCTGATCGCTTCGTCGAAGTTCATCGTCAATCTCCGTGCGTGATGGCGCGAAGAAAGGCGCGAGGTGTCTTGCGTGGGGCTGGAGCGAAGGGCGGCGCGCCGCCCTTCGCGTTAACAGGCGTTAAGATTTTCGCGCCGGTCAGAAGGAAACAAGATCCTTGATCGCGTCTTCGGCGTTCTTGGGAACGACGTTGCGCGCGACGAAATCATCCCAGTTCTTGAACCTCCCCTTGGCGCGCGCCTCCATGATCGACTTGGAGCGGGCGGGGCCGATCTGCGGCAGCTTGTCGAGATCTTCGGCGCCGGCGGTGTTCAGATTGGTTTTCTTGGCCATCGGCGTCGCAGCCTTGGCGGCGGCGGGCGCGGGCGCAGGCGCTGTCGCCTTCGGCGCGACGACGGCGGGGGCCACGGGCTTGGCGGGCATGGCGGGCTGCGTGG
>APMI01058599.1_pt1 | contig 12019 bp, 11 predicted proteins | sample 667938 | NCBI WGS metagenome assembly APMI01 (sample SAMN01084076, study PRJNA167559) | wastewater metagenome | biome: Wastewater | place: Denmark: Ejby Moelle, Odense | collected 2011-11-28 | reverse complement strand
TACACGCCTTCGGCCTTCAGGCGCGGCGTGCCGGCCTGGCTGTACCAGCGCATGAACAGATCGAGATCCGCCCCGTTGGCCTCGGCCATGCAGCCGACAAAATCGTCGCAGGTTACCGCCTGACCGTCGTGGTAGGAGAAGTACAGGTCCATGCCGTTGCGGAAACCTTCGCGTCCCAGCAGAGTGTGGATCATGCGGATGACTTCGGCACCCTTCTGATACACCGTGGCAGTGTAGAAGTTGTTGATTTCCTGGTAGGCGTCCGGGCGAATCGGGTGGGCCATCGGGCCGGCGTCTTCCGGAAACTGCCCGCTACGCAGGCCACGCACGTTGGCGATGCGGGTGACCGCGCGGGCCGACTCGGCGGCTTCCGGGGAGTCGGAGGCCCGCGCCATCATGTCGGCGGTGAATTGCTGGTCGCGGAAGACGGTGAGGCCCTCCTTCAGCGTGAGCTGGAACCAGTCGCGGCAGGTCACGCGGTTGCCCGTCCAGTTGTGGAAGTATTCGTGGGCGACAACGCTCTCGACGTTTTCAAAATCCAGGTCGGTACCGGTATCCGGGTTGGCCAGCACGTACTTGGTATTGAAGATGTTGAGACCCTTGTTCTCCATCGCGCCCATGTTGAAGTCGGATACAGCGACGATCATGAAACGGTCCAGATCGAGCTCGAGGCCAAACACTTCCTCGTCCCAGCGCAGGGAATGCACCAGCGAATCCATTGCGTGGGAAGTGCGGTCAAGATCGCGCTCCTCAACCCATACCTGCAGCAGGACTTCGCGCCCCGACATCGTCTCGACCTTGCGCTCAAGCGCCTTCAGGTCGGCCGCCACCAGCGCAAAGAGGTAGGACGGCTTGAGAAACGGATCCTCCCAGCGCGCAAAGTGACGGCCGTTGGGCAACGAGCCGGTTTCCAGCAGATTGCCATTCGACAGCAGGACCGGGCAGGTCGCGAGATCGGCCTCCAGGCGCACGGTGTAACGGGCCATCACGTCCGGGCGATCCGGGAAGTAGGTGATGCTGCGGAAACCTTCGGCCTCGCACTGGGTAAAGTAGCCCCCGCGGGACTGGTACAGGCCGGATAGGGTCAGGTTGGCGGAAGGGTTGATGCGGGTGACGATGACCAGCGTAGCCGCATCGGCGTCGCAATCGATCTCGAGGCCAGAATCCGTCTGGCGCATCTGGCCTTCGACCGGCGCGACACCGTCCACGGTCAGGGAAACGAGCTCAAGCCCCTCGCCCAGAAGCACGATCGGCCCGGCCGCTGCGTCCGGATTGCGCACGCAGCGCATGCGGTTGGTGACCTGGGTGGCCAAAGGATCAAGGACGAAGTCGAGGTCGACGGTTTCGACAGCGTAGGCCAACGGCTGGTAAGCGGAGCGGCGGATGGGGGTGCCGGAGGTTGGCATGGGAATCCTTGTGTATCTGCTTTTGCGAAAGCGTGATTCTAGCCGAAGCGACGGGAGGTGCTGGCACGGAGGACGATCCCCCACTCCCGGAGCCAAAACGGAGCTCTCTTCAAAAACCATCGAGCCTGCACTCGCAAGACCAGAAGAGCAGACTCACCCCGCACCCGAATCAGCTTCCGGGCCTGCAAAGAAAACATCTGAAGCAAAAGCTGCCCAGCTCACCGACGAGCATCTAGCTAACAGACCGCCTTCCGAGCTGCCGCCACTCCAGCCACCCAAAAGCCGATATTCCAAGCACTGTAGCGAACCACAGCGTAGCCAGCCGGATTCCGACCGCAGCCAAGCTTGCCGATACCAATGGCACGCCGGCAAGACCAAGGAGTGCAATCAGCGTCGCCTCCGTCGAGCCGAGCCCGCCTGGCAGCATCGACGCGGCACCCGTCAACATTGCCACAGGAAAGAGCGCCAGGGCCCTCAGGCCTACCAACTCGATGCCCAGCCCGGCCAGCAGATATACGAAGGACCAAGATACCACCAACCAAGCACCAAGGCCCGCAACCAGCGACAGGATCACATCGACAGGTGTTGCCCACAGCCGAATATTGGCGAGCCCTGCAACAATGGCGCGGATCACTCTGGCGGTTCGGAGCATGCCGACGCGACGGAAGGTTACAACGATGCGCTTGCCGACGCGGGGATTGGCGGCCATCAGCCCGACAGCGCCGAACACTAGCCCCACAAAGGTCGCAGCCACCCCGAACACATGGAACTCCGCTGCCGCTGGCAGCGCGATGAGGAGCACCGCAGCCAGATCGAATAGACGCTCGTAGACGAAAGCACTGACCACCCGGGCTCCTGGCACGCCCTCGGTGATGAGGTAGCGCACCCGAAGCAGTTCACCCACCTTGCCAGGCGTGGCCGTGAAAGCGAATCCAGCCACATAGGCTAGGAGACTATGCCCCACCGGCACGAAATAGCCAGCCCGACGCAACAACCATTGCCAGCGGGCGAAACGCAGCGAGATGGAGACAAGTGTGGCGCTAACCAGCACCGGCAGCATAGGCGCCAGATCGGACAGGCGGCGCAGCACGCCGGTCTTTGAGTCAGCCCACAGCAGCGCCACGAAATACAGCGCAGCTACGATGCCCCAACCGCCGATGGCGCGCCTGATCTTCATGCCGGCCTAGCGGAAAGAGAAGCGCTTGTGGCCAATGTAGCTGGTGAACACCGGGAAGATCACCCCGGCAGCGTGGGCGATCTCGGGCACGAAGCGCGTCACGCCCAGCCACGGCAGCAGGTAGTAGGCCAGGCCCATGCTGATGAGCCAGGTCTGCACCACCGCCACCCCATTGACCAGGCAGAACCACAGCGCCGAGTGCTTGACGGACCGGGTGCTCTCCTTGAACACGAAGAGCCTGGCCAGCACGAAGGCGGTGGCCATGCCCGTGAGGTAGGCCAGCACCACCGCCATCGAAAAATCCATCCACTGGTTGTAGACGATGCGGCTGCCGAAGTTGACCGCCGCCGCAAAGCCGCCCGTCAACAAGAAAGCCAGAAACTGGCGCGACGCGAAGTGACGGATCACGCCACCGCCTGCTTCGCGAGATTGCGGCCAAAGCCGATGCTCTCGGAGATGCCCCGGTCTTCGGGGTAGTAGTAGGACGTATCCGCCACCCACAGGCCCTTCACCGGCAGCGCCACCGGCGGCAGGCTATCCAGAAAGGACGGCTGGCAGATCGGCTGGGCGTAGCGGTAGCGGCTGGCGCGGATGTCGATGAAATCGTCGTCCTTGAGCCCCGGATTGATCTCCTGCAGGTAGCGCTTCACCTTGACCAGGAAGGCCTCGTCGGGCTCCTGGAACTTGGGATGCTCGCCCGGCACGTAATACGGCACGTACACAATGTGGTGATCCAGCGGGCGCAGGTTGGTGTATTCCACCAGCCCCGGGATGTCCATGGCCGGGTCGTTCACGTTGAGCCAGAAGTTGTCGGTGAGCGGCTTCTTGAGCTTGCAGATCACGCACACCACGGCGATGTTCTTCTGCTGCTTGTACTTAGCGAGCACCTCGGCCGGCAGATCCGGCATCACACCAGGCACGTAGGGCAGCGGGATGGTGCTCACCACGCGGTCGAAGGCCTGGAAGCCCTGGGCCGTCTCGACGCCCGTCACCACACCACCTTCCATTCGCACGCGGGTGACGGCCTGCTTGAAGCGGAACTCGCCGCCGCGGGCCTCGATGTCGGCCTTCATTGCCGACAGGAAGGTGTTGGAGCCGCCCTCCAGGTAGCCGAGCTTCTCCTTGAAGATGTTGTAGCGGGAGCGGCCGATGCGGCGGATGCGGCTCCAGATCCAAGCGGCAGAAAGGTTGCCCACGTGGTCGTAGAATTTGTAGTCGAACAGCCGGCGCCACAGCACCTCGTAGGCCTCCGCCCCCACCCAGCGGCGGATCCAGGCGGAGGCCTCAAGATGATCCAGCGGCTTCCAATCATCGCGCTTGACCGACAGGAAGGCGTGCAGCGCGTAGCGGAACTTGGCCACGAGGCTGAGCCCCGGGAACTTGAGCAGCGCCATCGGATTGCCCCAGGGCACCACCTTGTCCTGGTAGTAGTAGCCCATCTTGGTGGGCACCCAGCGCATCTTGTCGGCGAGCTTGAGCTCATCAAGCACCTGGAAGAAGGCGGTGTCGGAGATGCAGTGGAAGTGGTAATAGCGCTCGATGTCGAGGCCGCCGAAGTCGAAGGTAGCGGTCATGCCGCCCACCCGGTCGTCGGCCTCAAAGATGATCGGCTGATGGCCGTCGCGGGCAAGCTGATAGGCCACCCCCAGCCCCATCGGGCCAGCGCCGAGAACGGCGATGCGTTGCTTGGCCATGGCTCAGAACTCCAGCACGACCGAGCCGTACTCGGGGTCGTTGTAGGTTTCGTCGATAGCCTTGGCAAACGGCGTGGCCTTGACCTGGAAGATGCCCGGCCAGTCGATCACTTCAAACACATCGCGGGCCACCAGCGCGGCGAGCTGCTGAGTGGTGAACGGCGGCTTCTTGTCGAACAGTGCCCAGACGGATAGCAGCGCGTGGAACAGGCTGTAGGGAATCTTGACGATCCAGCAGCCGGCCTTGGTGGCCTTTTTGATCTCGCGGATGATGTCGATGTAATCAACTTCCTCAAGCCCGGAGATGTTGTACACGCCCTGGGTCCGGTGCTCGATGCTGCTGATGATGACGCGGCAGAAATCGCCCACATAAAGCGGCTGGCGCAGGTAGCGGCCGTGGCCGGGGATCGGGAACACCGGCACCTTCTGCATGAAGCGCGACAGCCAGCCCAGGTGCTTGCGGTCGAACCAGCCGAACATCAGCGTGGGGCGCAGCACCACCAACGGGAAGCCGCTAGCCAGGGCGATCTCTTCCTGGGCTTTCTTGGTGTTGGTGTACCAGTCGTCAGCCACCGATTCGACCACCGACGAGCTGATCTGCACGTAGTACGGCACCTGATGGGCGCGCATGGCCTCGATGACGTTCTGCGTCGAGGTGATGTTGTTGCGCTCGAACTCGGTGTAGTCGGTGCCGCCGATCTGGGCCTGCAGCATCACCACCACGTCGGCGCCAGCGAGGTGCTTTTCCCAGTCGCCACGGTCGGCCAGATCGACCTGCTCGGCAACGATGTCCGGATGCATCTTGCGCAGGATGCCCAGATTGGTGACGTGTTTGTCGAGCACCACCAGGTTGGTATAACCCTGACGCTTCAACTGCGCGACGAGGTTCTGGCCCACCAGGCCAGCGCCGCCAGGCAGGACGATCTTCATGTTCTTGTTCATGGGTATCGGCTTGGATTTCTGCAGTTCGGAATTCGGGATGACGGGCCAGCGCGCGTCACATGCTCATCTTGCGGAAGATACGGTCCGGGATGTGGATGATGATGAGCATGATGTAGCGCCAGAACCAGCGGGTGTAGAGCACGCCCTTGCCGGCGTCCATGGCCTTGGCGATGTCGGCGGCCACCTGCTCGGGCGTCGCCACCAGCGGCGCCGGCAGCGGCAGGCCCTTGGTCATCGGCGTATCCACGAAGCCCGGCTTGATGGTGGTGAGGTTGACGCCCGCCTTGAACAACCGCGCCCGCAGGCCACCGCAGAAGGCCGTGACGGCACTCTTGGCCGAGCCATACAGGTAGTTGGACGGCCGGCCGCGGTCGCCCGCGACGGACGAGATCACGCCGATGCTGCCAGAGCCCTGGGCTTCCATCGGGTTGGCCAGATGGGTGAGCAGGCTGATGACCGACAGGCCGTTGCTGGTGAATTCGCGGATCGCCAGTTCGGCATCCTGTTCGCAGGCTTTCTGGTCCGGCAGAGTACCGTGGGCAACGAGCACTACATCCACCCGCCCCAACCAGGCGAAGGCGTTCTTAACGAGGCTGGCGTGGCGGTCGAGCTCGTTCATATCGACCTCGCAGGTCTGAACATCGGCGCCGCGGGCAGACAGATCGTCCGCCACCCATCGGCGCCGCGGGCAGACAGATCGTCCGCCACCTGGCGGAGCTTGTCGGCGCTGCGGCCGACGAGGTAGAAGCGCGCCCCGCCCTCGCACCAGCGCCTCGCGCAGGCAGCGGCAATGGCGGACGTGGCGCCGACGATCAGAATGTTTTTCATGCTTGGGTGACTCTTTTCCAGAAACGGGAGCACAGGGCCGGATCGCGCAGGGCTTCGAGCTGTGTCCATTGGGGGTAGCAGGCGCGGAAGAACTCGCCGCCCATGTGGGCGTCCTTGGCCGGGTAGATGCGTCCGCCGGCGGCGCGTACGATGGCGTCGAGGTTGGCGAAGAGCTTCGCGGTCGCCTCGCCGTGCTCGGGGAAATCCAGGGCCAGCGTAGCACCGGCCTCGGGGAAGGACAGCAGGCCTGGCGAGGCCACGTCGCCGAAGCGCTTGAGCACCGCCAGGAAGGATCCGCTGTGGGCCGCCGCGATGGCGTCCAGCATTTCGCGGATGGCCGCGCCGCCGGCGGATTCCGGGATCACGCACTGGTATTGCTGGAAGCCCTTGGGGCCGTAGATGCGGTTCCAGTGGAGGATGCGGTCGAGGGGGTAGAAGTACGGCTCGTAGCTCACTCGCCCCGGATGCCGGCCGGGCTTGGCGGCGTTGTAGTAGAAGTGGTTGAAGACCCGCAGCGAGACCGCGTTGATCGCCGAGATGGGCGGCACCAGCGGCACGCTCAGTTTGGGCTTGTCGTCATAGGCGAGCCCGCCTTCCGGCGCGTGGTCGCCCACCATGTAGATGCCGCGCCCCGTCGATGCGCCACGAGCGGCGCAGTCGATCCAGGCAACGGCGTATTCGTGCTGGCCGTCGAGTTCCCGCGAGAGAGCAAAGAACTCGTCCAGCGAATCGAAGCGGATGTTCACCACATCGACAAGGCTGCTCTTGATGGGCATGAGCTGCAGTTCGACCCAGTCGATGATGCCGGTGAGCCCGAGCCCGCCAACGGTGGCGGCGAAGAGGCCGTCGGCGTCGCCGGGCTCGACCCCAAGCCGGCCGCGATCGGAGCGCACCAGCCCGAAGCGCCGCACGTGGCAGCCAAAGCTGCCACGCACGTGGTGATTCTTGCCATGCACATCGTTGGCAACAGCGCCGCCGAGGGTCGCAAACTTGGTGCCAGGCGTGACCGACAGGAACCAGCCGCGGGGAATCGCCAGCCGCAACACCTCGTCGAGCGTCACGCCGGCTTCGGCGCGGATCACCCCGGTCTGCCAGTCGGCGCTGATGAAACGGTCGAGCGGGCGCAGGTGGAGCACCTGGTCGCTCGTCGCCAGGCAGCTATCGCCATAGCTGCGGCCGTTGCCGAAGGGCAGCAGCGAGCCATGATCGAACGCAACGCGGGCCAGCTCTCCCGGCAGCTCGCCCCGCCAGCCGATGCCGTGGCCGGTCTGCGGGAAGCGCGGGTACCGGCCCCAGGAGCTCAGCTTCCCGATGCTCATCGGGCCATCCAGAAGATCACGCCAAACAGCAGGCCGACCACCAGACTCACCTTGTCCTTGATCGCGAAAACCACCGGATCGTCGTGCATCTCGCCACGGTGGGTGAGCATCCAGGTGCGGGAGACCCAGAACAGCAGCAGCGGGCAGGTCAACCAGATAAGCTCAGGGTGGCGGTACATCGAGATGGTCTTCATGTCCTGGATGTACAGCGCCAGCACCATCACGGACAAGTAGCCAGACGCCGCGCCAAGGGACGATAGCATCTCCAGGTCGGACGGATAGTAGCCTCGCCCGCGGGCTTTGGCCTCCTTGCCCTTCTTGCGGGCGTCGATGAGTTCAGCGTAGCGCTTGACCAGAGCAAGACTCAGGAAGATGAACATCGAGAAGGCCAGTATCCAGAAGGTCAGATCCAGCTCGAAGGCAAAGGCGCCGCCTATGATGCGGATGGTGTAGAGCATCCCCAGCGCGATCACATCCACCATCATCACGCGCTTGAGCACCAGCGAATACGCCAGGGTGAGCACGTAATAGGTAGCCAGGGTGGTGGTGAACTTCCACGGCAGCACCCACGCGGCGGCGCTGAAGGCCGTGATCAGCAGCAGCGGCGCCACCGCGAGCCCGGCAAACACCGACAGCTTCCCGGCAGCAAAGGGCCGGTTACGCTTGGTGGGGTGATGGCGGTCGTCGGGCAAGTCGAGCAGGTCGTTCAGCACATAGACGCTGGAGGCGCACAGGCCAAAGACGAAGAAGGTGAAGATGCCCCGGATAAAAAGGTCAACATCTGTGATTTGATGAGCTGCCAGCAACGGCGCGAAGACCAACAGGTTCTTCATCCACTGGTGGAAGCGCAGCGCCTTAACCCAGGTAAGGAGCGCGTTGCCGCGGGTGTCGATCACCTTCTCGACGTTGCCCTGCCCTTCGGCCAGTCTCACCACTGCCCTCGAGGCATTGACTACCCAGGCCTTTCGCGAGTGTTTCCAGACCGGCAGATCGACCGACGAGTTGCCCATGTAGTCGAAGCCCTTGTCGCCGTAATCGGCGATCAGGCGCTCGGCCTTGCGGCGGGACGAGAGGTTCACGTCCTCGGTGCCCAGCACGCGGTCGAAGACCTGCAGGTGCTCGGCGATGCGCCGGGCGTAGCTCACATGGCTGGCGGTGGCGAGGACGATCTGCCGCCCCTTTGCCTTCTCCGCCTCGATCACCGCCAGCACCGCCTTGTTGTAGGGCAGGCAAGTGACGTCCAGATCCACCTCGCTGGCGATGCGTGCCTTCAGGCCGATCCTGCCGCCCGACGCCAGCCAGCCCACCGGCGCCAGCACCCGCAGCGGATTGGCGCGGACGAAGGCCAGCCCGGATTCGACCAGCAGGTCCGAATCCAGTAGCGTGCCGTCGAGGTCAACGCACAGGGGGATGTTCGCGTCGTCGCTCATCGCATCCCCTCGAAATCCAGCAGGCAATTCAAATGTACGGCTCTCCATACCGGCGCGGCGCAGGGCGCCGTCACGCGTAGTTCCGGGGAAAAAGCTGGCGTTCGACGATCTCGATCAGGATGTGAATCACCTTGATGTGACATTCCTGAACCCGGTCGGCAAAGGCGCCGGCGGGGGTGCAGATGTCGAAGTCGCAGATCTGGGCGAGAGGCGAGCCGGGCCGGCCGTGCAGGCCGATGACCTGCATGCCGCGAGCGCGGGCCGCCGCCACGGCGTTGAGCACGGAAGGGCTCGAACCGCTGGTACTGATGGCCAGCAGGAAGTCGCCGGCGCGCCCGTGGCCCTCGACGTAGCGGGCGAAAACCCGGTCGTAGCCGTAGTCGTTGCCGACGCAGGTGAGGTGGCCGACGTCGCTGATGGCTGCAGCACCGAGGGCCGGGCGATCCTGCCGGTAGCGGCCGGAGAGTTCTTCGGCGAAGTGCATCGCGTCGCACATCGAGCCGCCATTGCCGCAGGAATACACCCGACCGCCGGCATCCAGCGCCTTGGCTAGCGCTGCGCCCGCGCGGGCCATCGCGGCGACCACGGCGGGGTTGTCAAGCATCGCATCCAGGGCCTGCCGCGCCTCGCGCAGGCTGGCCATCACCACCGATTCCATGGCTCCCATGTCGCGTCTGGCCTCAGGCATTGCAGCTGTTCAGCCAATCCACGTACTGCGCCACGCCCTCTTCGACGGTGGTCATCGGCGCCTCGTAACCGGCGGCGCGCAGACGGCCCAGATCGGCCTGGGTGAAGGCCTGGTACTTGCCCTTGAGGGCTTCGGGAAAGGCGACGTACTCGAGCACGCCCTGCTCCCGCAGTTCGGCCAGCGACAGTGGCGCCGCGCCGGCCGCCCGACGGCAGCCGTTGGCCGCCGCCACGGCCACGTCGTTGAAGCTCTGGGCGCGGCCCGAGCCGAGGTTGAAGATGCCCGACTTGCCCGGGTTGTCGAAGAAGAACAGGTTGACCTTGGCCACGTCGCCGACGAACACGAAGTCGCGCATCTGGCCGCCGTCCGGATAGCCGTGGGAGCCCTCGAAGAGCTTCACCTTGCCCTCGGCCCGGAACTGGTTGAAGTTGTGGAAGGCCACCGACGCCATGCGCCCCTTGTGGGATTCCCGCGGGCCATACACGTTGAAGTAGCGGAAGCCGACGATCTGCGACGTGGCCCCGGCAGCCAGCCGCTGGCGCACGATCTGGTCGAAGAGGAACTTCGAATAACCATAGACGTTGAGCGGGCCTTCGTACTGGCGCTCTTCCTTGAACACCGTGCTCGCCCCGTAGGTAGCGGCGCTGGAGGCGTACAGGAACTGCGCGCCCTGGGCCTGGCACCAGTCGAGCAACACGAGGGAGTAACGGTAGTTGTTCTCCATCATGTAGCGCCCGTCGGTCTCCATCGTGTCGGAGCAGGCGCCTTCATGGAAGATTGCCGAGACCTTGCCGTCAAACTCACCGGTCTTCAGGCGGGCGAGGAAATCCTGCTTGTCCAGATAGTCGACGATGTCGCAGTCGATGAGGTTCTTGAACTTGTCGGCCTTGGAAAGGTTATCCACCGCGATGATGCGCGTGATCCCGCGCTCGTTGAGGGCCTTGACAATGTTGGCGCCGATGAAGCCGGCCGCGCCGGTAACCACGATATGCATGTTGCTTCCTTACAGTGCCGCCGCGAGTTCTTCCCGCGAGACGACGGCCGTTCCCAGTTTGCCGACGACGATACCCGCCGCGACGTTTGCTACCCGGATTGCTTCCGCCCAACCCGCGCCAGAACCCAGCATGGCGCCCAGCGTTGCAATCACGGTGTCGCCGGCACCGGAGACATCGAACACCTCCCGCGCCTCGGCCTTGTGGGTCACCACCTGATCGACGGTAAACAGGGTCATCCCCTCCTCGCTGCGGGTAACCAGCAAGGCGTCGAGCCCCAGCGTGGCGCGCAGCTTCTGCGACTTGGCGACGAGCTCCTCCTCGGACGACCAGCCGCCCACCACCTCGCGCAACTCAGCGCGGTTGGGGGTGATGACGGTTGCCCCGGCGTACTTGCTGTAGTCGCCGCCCTTGGGGTCGACCAGCACCGGCTTGCCCGCCGCTCGGGCGATGCGGATCATCTCGGCAATGTGGGTGAGCCCGCCCTTGCCGTAATCGGACAGGATCACCACGTCGCTGTCGGCCACCCGCTGCTCGAACTCGGCGAGCTTGGCCTGCAGGATCTCATGGGACGGAGTGGTCTCGAAATCGATGCGCAGGAGCTGCTGCTGCCGGCCGATGACCCGCAGCTTGACGATGGTGTCGAACTCCTGGTCTTCCTTGAGAGACGCCTCAATGCCGCCTTCAACCAGCAGGCGGCGCAGGATCGCGCCGGCCTCGTCGCAACCGATCACCGACAGCAGGGAGGTCTTCGCGCCCAGGGCCGCCGCATTGCGCGCCACGTTGGCCGCACCGCCGAGTCGCTCCTCGGTGCGCCCCACCTTCACGATGGGCACCGGCGCCTCAGGGGAAATCCGGTTCACCTCGCCAAACCAGTAGCGGTCCAGCATCACGTCGCCAACGACAAGCACCTTGGCACCCGTCAGGCCACCTTCCGCAAGCAATTCAGAGGCCACGCTCATCACCGCACCATCTCGACGTTGCGGACCGGAGCACACAACACGGCTTCGCCTTTATGCATCGTAACAATCCCGAATGAAAACCTGTCAGAAAAACCGGTCGTATCAATGTATGCCGCATAGCCGCTGTGATTGAGTGCCGATTGCTTGAAATGCGCACCGACGTCTGAACGGTCACGCCTCGTCGTGGAATAGACCTTGGTCTGACCGTCAGCCTGACGGACCGCCACGTAAATCTGCTCCGCCGCAATACCGTTCTGGGCTGACACGGCGGCCCAACCTTCGAGAGCGAGATTGCCGGTGATGCGCACAGCCGGATGCGGCACCGGGCTCATGCCGTTCAACGTATCAACGCTTCCGTCGCAGGACGACACCTTCCAGTCGTCGATCGCCTGGCCCCCGGCTTCAACCGGACGCGAGAACATCGATTCAGACACCCTCGTCAGGGCGGGCACGTCGATCCGCTGGAAGCTGTAGGCAAACTGCTGGCGCCAGAGCAGACCCGACCAGAAACCCTCACCCACGATGCGCAGGCCACTCACACGAGCAGAAGCCAGATAACCGCGATTCTGCTCCATGAACAA
>APMI01010729.1_pt1 | contig 12019 bp, 8 predicted proteins | sample 667938 | NCBI WGS metagenome assembly APMI01 (sample SAMN01084076, study PRJNA167559) | wastewater metagenome | biome: Wastewater | place: Denmark: Ejby Moelle, Odense | collected 2011-11-28 | reverse complement strand
CCGGCGCGCGCAGGGCGGGGGCGCGATGGCGCGCGATGCCGAGAATGGCGCGCAGCGCGCGATAGGAGGCCGTCTCTCTGGACTGCGGCGAACGGGTCTCCAGGCGATCGTAATGCGCGGGCATGGGGGATGCTTTCGTCTCGAACGACGGGCGCTTTTTCTGGCGTGAAAGCGTTCCGTCAAAAATGACTCGAATCAAACCGCTCGCCGATCAGGCCAGCCAACGTTTGCGGCGCTTGTAATGCTTCACGTCGCGGAAGCTCTTGCGGTCTGCGCCGGCGACGCCGAGATAGAATTCCTTGACGTCCTCGTTCTCGCGAAGGGCTTTCGCTTCGCCGTCGAGAACGATGCGCCCGTTCTCCATGATGTAGCCGTAGGTGGCGTAGCGCAGCGCGATGTTGGTGTTCTGCTCGGCCAGCAGGAAGGAGACGTTCTCCTTGCTGTTGAGATCGCGCACGATCTCGAAAATCTCCTCCACGATCTGCGGGGCGAGGCCCATCGAAGGCTCGTCGAGCAGGATCATCTTGGGCTTGGACATCATCGCGCGGCCAATCGCGCACATCTGTTGTTCGCCGCCTGACGTGTAGCCCGCGAGCGAGGCGCGGCGCTGCTTGAGGCGCGGGAAATAGGCGTAGATCGCTTCGAGGTCGCGCGCGATGGCGGCGCGGCCGTCGCGGCGGGTGAAGGCGCCGGTGAGCAGATTCTCTTCGATCGAGAGATGGCCGAAACAGTGACGGCCCTCCATCACCTGGATGCAGCCGCGGCGCACCAGATCGGCGGGTTCGAGCTTGTCGGCGCGCTCCGTCTCGAATTCGATCGAACCTTTGGTGACGTCGCCGCGTTCGGCGCGCAGCAGATTGGAGACGGCTTTGAGCGTCGTGGTCTTGCCCGCGCCGTTGGCGCCGAGAACCGCCACGATGCCGCCGCGCGGCACGGTCAGCGACACGCCCTTCAGAACAAGGATGACGTGATCGTAAATCACTTCGATGTTGTTGACCTGAAGGATCACGTCCGCATCGGATTTGGCGGTCTGCGAACCGTTCGCGGAAGGGGCGGGCGTCGACATCGGCGGCGATCTCGCTGGCAGGGCGTTCAGGTCAAATGAGGGAAGGGCGCTTGCGCCCTTCCCGATGCGACAGGCGTTCAGCCCTTACTTGGCGTCGCAGGCTTCGGTGCGCTTGGGCCAGCCGGTGTTCTTCTCGGCGTAGTCCTTGGCGGCGGCTTCGAGCAGCGGGCCGACCTTGTCCTTCATCGGCGCGATCCAGTCCGACACCTTCACATATTTGGTTCCGTCGAACTCCTGCACGAAGGTCGACTGGTGGCCGTTGTGATCCTTGCAGGTCAGCTTCACCGGGTTGGCGAAGCCTTCGAGCCCGATCTCCTTCAGGCGCGCGGCGTCGACGTTCATGGTCTCAAGCCCGCGGCGAACGTCCTCGCCGGTGACGACCTTCTTGCCGGTCACCTTCTGCGCGTTGCGGATGCCTTCGGCGATCAGCATCGAGTTGTAAACGCCGCGGTTGTAGAGCGTCGTGCCGACCATGTCCTTGGGGGTCTGGCTCTTGCCGGAGTCGATGACGAGCTTCTGGATGTCCTTGAGGGCCTGGAAGTCGCCGCTGGCGGCGTGCCAGTTGAGCATCTTGAAGCCCTTGGCGCCCGCGCCCGCGCCGGCGGCGTCCGCTTCGCTCGGCCACCAGATCGAGACGAACTTGTCCATCGGGAAGTTGATCTTCACCGCTTCCTTGACGGCGGTCGGCTGCAAGGCGCCCCAACCATACATGACCATGTAGTCGGGCCTGTCGCGGCGCACGTTCAGCCACTGCGCGGACTGGTTCTGCATCTCCTGCGCGGGGACGGGGTAGAACTTGACCTCGAATCCGTAATCCTTCGCGAGCTGCTCAAGCAGCGGGATCGGCTCCTTGCCGAAGCCGGCGTCGAGATAAATGTAGCCGATCTTCTTGCCCTTGAGCTTTTCGACGCCGCCTTCCTTCGAGCCGATGTAGTTCAGGATCATCGACATGCCGTCCCAATAGGTGGCCGGCGGGTTGAAGATCCAGGGGAAGACGTCGCCGTTCGCGGCGGCCGACAGGCCATAGGCCATCGAGAGCTGCGGAATCTTGTCGACGGAGGCCTTGGGCACGAGCGCGAGCGCGATGCCGGTCGACCACGGATTGACCATGACCGGGTTCTTCGGCTTCACGGTCTCGTAGCACTCAAGACCCTTCTTGGTGTCGTAGCCGGTTTCGCATTCCTCGACCGTGAGCTTGACGCCGCCGATGCCGCCGTCGCGCTCGTTGAGCATGGACAGATAGTCATGCATGCCGTTGGCGATGGAGATGCCCGAGCCCGCGAAGGGGCCGGTGCGATAGGTGAAGAGCGGCACGAAGACCGACTCCTGGGCGAGCGCCGGGGCGGCGAGGGCGAGGCTGGCGACCGCCGCGAGGGCGAGATGCTTGATCTTCATAGATTTCACTCCCTTGTCTTGCGATGTTCGGGGATGCGTCCCGTCATCGTCGGTATGATTTGTTCAAGTATGGATCGAATGGCGGCTTTAGTAGGGGAACGGCCACACGCGCAGTTTCTGCTTGGCGATCTTCCAGAGCTGGGCGAGGCCGTGCGGCTCCACGATCAGGAAGAACAGGATCAACGCGCCGAGCAGAAGGAAGGTCAGATGCTCGACGGTCGCCGCGCCGACCGGCGCGCCGAGCGCTTCGGGCACCGCGCGGATGATGATCGGCAGCACATGGATGAGCGCGGCGCCGAAGAACGCGCCCGTCAACGTGCCGAGGCCGCCGATGATGACCATGAACAGAAGAATGAAGGACTGGTTGATGTTGAAGGCTTCGGGCTCGGCCGCGCCCAGCCACATGAACACCATCAACGCGCCCGCGACGCCCGTGTAGAAAGACGACACCGCGAAGGCGAGAAGCTTGGTCGGCAGAAGCTGGATGCCCATGAGCTGGGCGGCGATGTCCATGTCGCGCACCGCCATCCATGAGCGTCCGATGCGGCCATGCACGAGGTTCGAGGCGAACCAGGTGAGCATGACGACGATCGACAGCACGACATAATAGCGCGTCGTCGGCGTCGCGTTCGGGCCGGTCACCGGTATGCCGAACAGCGTGTGCGTCGGCACCTCGATCGCGCCGGAGGTGTTGTAGTTGTAGAGCCAGCCCACGCGTACGAAGCACCATTGCAGGAAAAACTGCGCGGCGAGCGTGGCGATGGCGAGATAGAAACCCTTGATGCGAAGGCTGGGCAGACCGAACAGCGCGCCCACCGCCGACGACACGAGGCCGGAGGCGACGAGCCAGACGATGATGTTGACGCCCGGAAACAGCGTCGAGAGCTTGTAGCAGGCATAGGCGCCAACGCCCATGAAGGCGCCGGTGCCGAGCGAAATCAGGCCCGCATAGCCCACCAGAATGTTGAGGCCAATCGAGGCGAGCGCCAGGATCAGGAAGGGGATCATCACCGAGGTGATGAGAAACGAGCCGCCGAACATCGGGATGAGGACGAAGGCGGCGAACAGGATGATCGCAAGGCCGATGCGGTCCTGCCGGATCGGGAAGATCGCCTGATCGTCCTTGTAGGTGGTCTTGAACTGACCGACTTCACGATAAAACATGGCGCGCTCCGGTCAGATGCGTTCGATGATCTTTTCGCCGAACAGACCTTGCGGCCGGAACAGCAGGAAGGCGAGCGCGATCATATAAGCGAGCCAGCTCTCGATGCCGCCGCCCAGCAGCGGCCCCCAGTAGAACTCGCCGAGCTTCTCGCCGATGCCGATGATGAGGCCGCCGATGATGGCCCCGGGCACCGAGGTGAAACCGCCCAGGATCAGCACGGGCAGCGCCTTCAGCGAGATCACCTGAAGCGAGAACGACACGTCCGAGCGCGCGCCCCACATGATGCCGGTGGCCAGCGCGACGACGCCGGCGGTGAACCACACGACGCGCCAGATCTGATGCAGCGAAATGCCGACCGACAGCGCGGCCTGATGATCGTCCGCGACGGCGCGCAGGGCCCGGCCGATGCGGGTCTTCTGGAAGAACAGTGCGAGCGTGGCGACCATGATCGAGGCGATGATCGCTGCGGCGATGTCGATCTTCTGGAAGGAGACGAAGCCGCCGAACATCGGCACGTCGACGACGCCCTTGGGCAGGCCGAGCTGCGTCGTGATCATCTGTTTGGGTTCGCCGCCGAAGATCAGCTCGCCAAGGCCGATCAGCACGTAAGTGAGGCCGAAAGTCGCCATGAACAGGATGATGTCGGGCTGATTGACGAGCGGGCGCAAGACCACACGCTCGATCGCCGCAGCGAGAAGGTACATCACGCCGAGCGTCAAAATCAGCGCGACAAGGCCGGCCAACGGGACGACGCCCTCGATCTTGTCGTAGATGCCCACCAGCGTCAGCGCGGAGAACACCATCATGATGCCCTGCGCGAAGTTGAAGACGCCCGAGGCCTTGAAGATCAGCACGAAACCGAGCGCGATGAGCGCGTAGAGAACGCCCGCGACGGTTCCCTCCCACAGCGCCTGCACCAGCAAGTCGGGCGCGCCGGCCATCTGCACGAAAGGGTCGAGGAAGATTTTGTAGAGGATGTCCATCGCCCGCGCCTTTAATGCGACACGCCGAGATAGGCGTCGATGACCTTTTGATCGGCCTTGACCACGGCTGGCGTGCCGTCGGCGATCTTGCGCCCGTATTCCAGCACGACGATGCGGTCGGACAGGTCCATGACGACGCCGATGTCATGTTCGATGAGCGCGATCGTGGTGCCATAATGCTGGTTCACGTCGATGATGAACCGGCTCATGTCTTCTTTTTCTTCAAGGTTCATGCCGGCCATCGGCTCGTCGAGCAGCAGGAGAGTCGGCTCCATCGCCAGCGCGCGGCCAAGCTCCACGCGCTTCTGGAGGCCATAGGGGAGCTTGCCGACGGGCGTCTTGCGGATGTGCTCAATTTCGAGGAAGTCGATGATCTCCTCGCAGAACCTGCGATGCGCGATCTCCTCGTCGAGGGCGGGGCCGTGGCGCAGAAGCTGCCAGAAGAAGCCCTTGTTCATCTTCAGCGTGCGGCCGGCCATGATGTTGTCGAGCGTCGACATGCCCTTGAACAGCGCGACGTTCTGGAAGGTGCGCGCGACGCCGTGCGTAGCGGCCTCGTAAGGCTTCATGCGTGGGCGCGTTTCGCCCGCGAACATGATGCGGCCTTCGTTGGGATGGTAGAAGCCGTTGATGACGTTGAGCATCGACGTCTTGCCTGCGCCGTTCGGGCCGATGATGGCGCGGATCTCGCCCTTGATGATGTCGAAGGACACTTCGCTGATGGCGCGTACGCCGCCAAAGGAGAGCGACACATTCTCCACGGCGAGCAGCACGTCGCCCTTGGCGAGCGCGTTGGAGCGCATGACCTGGCTCATGTTCAGGCGGCCTTTCCGACGGCGGCGTCGACGGGCGTGATCTTCATGTCGACGATCTTCACGTTGGCGGCGATGACGCCCTTGCGGCCATCCTCGAACGTGACTTCCGTGCGGATGTCGGCGTTGTGCGAGCCGTCATACAGCGCCGAAATGAGGGGCGCGTAGCGATCGGCGATGAAGCTGCGGCGCACCTTCTGCGTGCGGGTGAGTTCCCCGTCGTCGGCGTCCAGCTCCTTGTGCAGGATGAGGAAGCGTTTGACCTGCCCGCGCGCGAACATCGGCTCGCCGGCCAGCGCGCGATTCACCTCCTCGACATGCTTTTCGATCATCTCATAGACCTGCGGATGGCCGGCCAGCTCCTGATACGAGGCGTAGGAGACGTTGTTGCGCTCGGCCCAGTTGCCGACCGAGGCCAGCTCGATGTTGATCATCGCGGTGACGAAGCCGCGCTTGTCGCCGAAGGCCACCACTTCCTTGATGTTGGGGAAGAATTTGAGCTTGTTCTCGATGTATTTGGGCGCGAAGAGGGCTCCGTCCGAGAGCTTGCCGACATCCTTGGCGCGGTCGATGATCTTGAGCTGGCCGTCCTTCTCGAAGAAGCCGGCGTCGCCGGTTTTCACGAAGCCGTCGGGCGTCAGCGTCTCGGCGGTCTTCTCGGCGTCCTTGTAATATTCGATGAAGCGGCCCGGCGACCTGAACTGCACCTCGCCGTCATCGGCGATACGGATGGCGACGTTGGGCGCGGCGGGGCCGACGGCGTCGGAGCGCACGTGGCCGTCGGCCTGCGCGGTGACGTAGAGGAAGGCTTCGGTCTGGCCGTAGAGCTGCTTCAGGTTGACGCCGAGCGAGCGATAGAACGAGAAGAGCTGCGCCCCGATCGCCTCGCCCGCTGTGTAGGCGACGCGGATGTTGGAGAAGCCGAGCGCATTCTTCAGCGGGCCGTACACAAGAAATTCGCCGATCGCGTAGGACAGGCGCGCGCCGGCGGGGACGCTCTCGCCGTCGAGAATTTTCTCGCCCCATTCCTTGGCGACGTCGATGTAATGATGAAACATCCGGCGCTTGAGCGCGCCCGCGTCCTCCATGCGGATCATCACGCGCGTCAGCAGCGATTCGAACACGCGGGGAGGGGCGAAGTAGAAGCTCGGGCCGATCTCGCGCAGATCCTGCGGCACGGTTTCGGGCGATTCCGGGCAGGCCATGCAGAAGCCCGCGACGATGGCCTGCGCGTAATTGAGATAGTGGTCGCCGACCCACGCCAGCGGCAGATAGGCCAGCACCTCGTCGCGGTCGTTCAGCTTGTCGAATGACACCGTGTCGGTGGCGGCGGCGACGCAGTTCTGCGCGCTCATCACGACGCCCTTGGAGCGTCCCGTGGTGCCCGACGTATAGAGAATGATCGATACGTCCGAGCCTTGCCCGGAGGCGATGATATCGTCGAGGCGTTTGGCGGCGGCGGCGTCCTTCAGCGCGGCGGCGCCGTCGGCGATCAGTTTTTCGATCGCGTGAAGGTTGGGCTGATCGTAATCGGAAAGGCCGCGCTCCTCGTCATAAACGATGTGCGTGAGCAGGGGCAGGCGCTCGGCTTGGGAGAGAATCTTGTCGACCTGCTCCTGATCCTGCGCGACGGCGAGCTTCACATCGGCGTTTTCAAGGACGTAGCCCATCTCGTCGGCGACGGCGTCGGCGTAAACCGGCACCGGAATGGCGCGCAGCGTCTGCGCGGCGGCGATCGACCAATACATCGCAGGGCGGTTCGAGCCGACGATGGCGATCTTGTCGCCGGGGCCGACGCCGAGCGCGGAATAGGCGTGAGCGAGGGCGCGGACGTTGGCCCAGGCCTGCGCCCATGTCCATGTCTGCCAGATGCCGCGATCCTTGTGGCGCATGGCGGGGCGGTCGCCGCGAATGGCGGCGTTGCGCGCATAGAGTTTGGGAAAAGTGTCGAGCGCGCCCGACGCGCCCGTCGTCTGATCCGTCGTCGACATCCGACGCACGCCTCCCCGGCCATTTCTCACGCGCCCGTTATCGTGCGGACGCTGTCCTGCCATACCCTCGCAACATGGCCCTTCCCTGACAAGCGCCCTCTTGACAGACGAAGCGGCATCAATTGGGATAAGAGCGCCGCAAGGTGTCAGCTTATCGATGTGAGACGAGGTCAGTCGCCGCCGTAGCGGGCGAGGCGGGCGCGGTCGCGCACGGTGACGCTGCGATGGTCGATAGCGACCAGCGCTTCGGCGGCCAGTTGCTTGAGCGCGGCGTTGGCCGCTTGCCGCGACACGCCGGAAAGCAATCCCAGTTCTTCCTGACTGATCTCGATGCGGTCGCCCGCGCGCGGCGCGATGACCGGGTTCATCAGCCAGGCCAGATTGCGCGCGACGCGCGCGGTGGCGTCGAGCGTGCGGGCGTGTTCAAGCAGGGCGATGAACAGGCCAAGCCGCTCGTTGAACTGGCGCACCAGATAGCGGTTGAACGCGACCGATTCGTTGCAGAGCCAATCGAAGGTCGCCCGGTTCATCAGGGCGAGCCGCGTGTCGCGCAGCGCGATCACGTCGTATTGGCGCGCTTCGCCTTTCAGCAACGTGCCTTCGCCGAACCACATGCCGGGCGGCAGCCCGCCAAAGGAGACGGTGCGGCCGGCGGCGTCCGTGGAGCCGAATTTCATCAGCCCGTCGATAACGCCGGCCCAGTGTTCGAACTTGTCGTCGCGGTGGCAAAGATGCGCGCCGCGCCCGAACGACTTGATCGACACGCCGCGTCGGGCGCGCTCGATCTCGGCGTCCGACAACCCCTGCGCCCACGCCGCGATGGATTTGAGTTGCGCGGCGTCGATCATGGGGGGCTCGGTCCTATTCAGCCGCGACGGCGGCGGGCGGTTCCTGCTTGCGCCAACGCGCCAGCAGCGCGGCCTCCTCGGCCTTGGCCGATTTGGCGTTGCGCTCCTTCACATAGCCGAAGCCGCGGATTTTGTCCGGCACGCTGGCGATGGAAAGCGCCAGAGCGTGATTGCCTGACGTGAGGCCACGCTCAAGCTCGGCGAGCGTCGTCTCGTAGTCGTCGCGCAATCCGCGCTCCATGCGCCGTTCCTGCGTGCGCCCGAAAATGTCGAAGACACCGCCGCGCAAGCCCTTGAAGCTGGCGAGGATCGCAAAGGCCCTGCCCATCCACGGGCCGAATTTCATTTTCTTCGGCAGGCCGGTCGTTTCGTCGATGCTGGCGAACATCGGCGGGGCGAGGGAATATTCGAGCTTCGTCACGCCCTCGAACGTCGCGTCGAGCTGGCGCTTGAAGGCGCCGTCCGAATAGAGCCGGGCGACTTCGTATTCGTCCTTGATCGCCATCAGCTTGAACAGATTGCGCGCGACGGCCTCGGCGAGGCCCGACTTGCCCGGCGCCTTCGCGGCCTCAGTGGCGGCGATACGTTCGACGGCCTTGCGGTATCGCTCGGCGTAGGCGCTGTTCTGATAGGCGGTGAGGTAGTCGACGCGCCTGGCGACGATCTCCTCCAGCGTCGTCGCCACGGCGCGCGCGGCGAATTTGCGCGCGGGCGCGATCAGCGTCTCGATGCTCGAAGGATCATGAGCCGCGCGCCGACCCCAGTCGAACGCCGCCTTGTTCATCGTCACGGCTTCGCCGTTGAGTTCGATCGCCTTGTGAAGCGCCTCGGCGGAAAGCGGGACCAGCCCTTTCTGGAAGGCGAAGCCCATCAGGAACATGTTCGCGGCGATGGCGTTGCCGAGCAGCGCGGTGGCGATGTTGGTCGCGTCGACGAAATCGAGTTCGCGCGCGCCCGCCTCCGAAATCGCCTTGCGGATGCGCTGGGTCGGCAGCGTGAAGTCGGCGTTGCGGGCGAAATCGCCCGGATAGACCTCCGCCGTGTTGACGACGAAGCCGGTCGAGCCCGGCTTGACGGCGGCCAGCACCTTCTTGGCGCCCGACACGACGAAATCGCAACCCAGCACGAGATCGGCCTCGCGGGCGGCGACGCGGATCGCGTTGATGTCCTGCGGGCGGTTGGCGAGCTTGACGTGCGAATAGACCGCGCCGCCCTTCTGGGCGAGGCCGGCCATGTCGATCATGCCGCACCCCTTGCCCTCCAGATGCGCGGCCATGCCCAGAATGGCGCCGATGGTGACGACGCCGGTGCCGCCGATGCCGGTGACAAGCACGCCATAAGGCGTATCGCCGATCACGGGCAACGTCGGCATGGGGGGAAGCGCGGGCGCGTCCGAGGCGCCGGCGAGCGGGGCGATGGTCTTGGGCCTTGCGCCGTGCGCGATCACGAAGGACGGGCAGAAGCCGTTGACGCAGGAGTAATCCTTATTGCAGCTCGACTGGTCGATCATGCGCTTGCGGCCGAACTCGGTGTCGAGCGGCTGCACCGAGACGCAGTTCGACTTGACGCCGCAATCGCCGCAGCCCTCGCACACCAGTTCGTTGATGATGACGCGCATGTCGGGATCGGGATAGGCGCCGCGCTTGCGGCGGCGGCGCTTCTCGGCGGCGCAGGTCTGGTCGAACAGCAGCACCGTGCAGCCCTCGACTTTGGAAAGTTCGCGCTGCACCGCCTCCAGCTCCTCGCGGGGCCGGAACGTGATGTTGGCGGGCCACTGCATACCCGGCGGATATTTGTTCGGATCATCGGCGACGAGCACGATCTGCCTGACGCCTTCGGCGGCGACCTGCCGGGCGATGGCGTCGACGGTGAGGCCGCCTTCATGGGGCTGGCCGCCCGTCATCGCGACAGCGTCGTTGAAGAGGATCTTGTAGGTGATGTTGGTGTCGGAATCGACCGCCCAGCGCAGAGCCAGCGAGCCGGAGTGATTGTAGGTGCCGTCGCCAAGATTCTGGAACATGTGCTTGCGCGTCGAATACCGCGCTTCGCCGATCCAGTTGGCGCCTTCGCCGCCCATCTGAGTCCAGCCGTCCGTCGAGCGGTCCATCCAGGCCGCCATGATGTGGCAGCCGATGCCGGCGTAGGCGCGCATTCCCTCTGGCACGCGCGTTGATGTGTTGTGTGGGCAGCCCGAGCAGAAATAGGGCGCGCGCACGGCCGCGTCCTGCGTCAGCGCCAGCGTGCGCTGGGCCTCGCGCAAACGGTCGAGGCGGGCGGAGAGTTCGTCGCTCGGCGCATAGCGCAACACGCGCTCGCCGATGGCGATGGCGATGTCGTTGGCGTCGAGGGCGGCCTTGATCGGGAACAGCGCACGGCCGTTCTCGTCTTTCTTGCCGACGCAGACCGGCTGGTGGGCCGTGCCGTACAGCTCCTCGCGCAGCTGCACTTCGACCAGCGAGCGCTTCTCCTCAACGACCATCGCGAGATCGAGGCCGCGCGTGAACTCGGCGAGTTCGCCGGGGTCCATCGGATAGGGGCAGGCGACCTTGAACAGGCGCAGGCCGATCTGGTTGGCGCGCACCTCGTCAATGCCAAGCTCGTCGAGCGCCTGACGCACGTCGAGATAGCTTTTGCCGACCGCCGCGATTCCGAATTTCGGCGCAGGGCCGCCGGAGATGACGATCTTGTTGAGCTTGTTGGCGCGCACGAAGGCGAGCATCGCGTCGCGCTTGTAATCCTGAAGCCGCGCCTCCTGCCCCAGAAACGTGTCGCCGAGCTGAATGTTGAGGCCGGTCGGCGGCATGATGAAATCGGTCGGGATGACCGGCGTGATGTGGCCGAGGGCGGCGTCGATCGAGGCGGTCGATTCGATCGTGTCTTTCAGGCATTTCAGCCCGACCCACGCGCCCGTGTAGCGGCTCATCGCCCAGCCGATCAGGCCGAAGTCGATCAATTCCTGCACGCCGGCGGGCGCCAGAACAGGCATCACCTTGTCGACGAACGCGAATTCGGACTGGTGCGCGGTGGTGGAGCTTTCGGCGGTGTGGTCGTCGCCCATCAAAGCGAGGACGCCGCCATGCCTCGACGTGCCGGCGAGGTTGGCGTGGCGGAACACGTCGCCGGCGCGGTCGACGCCGGGGCCTTTGCCGTACCAGATCGAAAAGACGCCGTCATATTTGCCTTCGCCGCGCATCTCGGCCTGCTGCGCGCCCCAGACGGCGGTGGCGGCCAGCTCCTCGTTGAGCCCGGGCTCGAAGAAGATGTCCCTGGCGTCGAGCAGCGTCTTGGCGCGCAAGAAATTCTGGTCGAGGCCGCCGACGGGCGAGCCGCGATAGCCGGTGACGAAGCCGGCGGTCGTCAGGCCCGCCTGCCGGTCGATCTCCTTTTGCATCAGAAGAAGGCGTACGATGGCCTGCGCGCCGGACAGAAAGACGCGGGATTTCGACAGGTCGTATTTGTCGTCCAGCGAGACGTCCACGAGAGCTTTGGCCACGTCAACGTTCATCGTTTCCTCCCACGGCGCGTTCCACGCGCTCCCGCGCCGTTTGGGAACGGCGGTCTCGTTGGCTGACACTGTGCCTGTTCAGAGTGGCGCCATCAACCTTAGTATGTCAGCAATACTGACCTTTTTATGTCCGCACAAGTGCAGGCGGGCGGAAAAGGGCGCTTGCGAGGGAGACTCAGGCGGCGCGGCGCGGCGACCGGCTTGCGGATTTGTTCGCGTACATCGCGGCATCGGCGGCGCGCAGCGCCGCCTCG
>APMI01000351.1_pt1 | contig 12023 bp, 13 predicted proteins | sample 667938 | NCBI WGS metagenome assembly APMI01 (sample SAMN01084076, study PRJNA167559) | wastewater metagenome | biome: Wastewater | place: Denmark: Ejby Moelle, Odense | collected 2011-11-28 | reverse complement strand
CAATATCAATACCACGCCTGTTCACATTGCTTTTGATGAGGTTTGCAAAAAAGCCACCGAACGTGGGATACGGGTAACCGGTAGTGAGCTAGTGGGCTTGATCCCTTTAAAAGCCATGACCGATGCCGGCAAATATTTTTTATTGAAACAGCAACGCTCCACCGGCGTCAGCGAAAAAGAACTGATCAAGATCGCCATTAGATCAATGGGACTTGATGAGCTGGGCCCTTTTAAACCAGAAGAAAGGATCATTGAGTATATGCTGGCCAGTAAAGCAGACAGCAAGCTGGTGAGCATGACGCTGAAAGATTTTGCTGATGAAACGGCCAGCGAAAGTCCTGCGCCGGGAGGCGGCTCTATTGCAGCTTATATCGGCGCACTGGGTGTTTCCCTGGGTACGATGGTAGCCAATTTAAGCAGTCACAAAAAAGGTTGGGACGAAAGATGGAAAGAATTTAGCGACTGGGCAGAAAAAGGGGAGTACTACAAAAATGAACTGGTGAAACTCGTGGATGCAGATACCAAAGCCTTTAACCAGATCATGAATGCCTTCGCTCTTCCCAAAAGCAATGATGCTGAAAAAAGCACCCGCAGCAAAGCCATCCAGGACGCCACCCGGTATGCCATCGACATTCCTTTTAAAGTGATGGAAACGGCTTATGCCAGTCTGGAAGTGATAAAGGCAATGGCAGAAACCGGCAATCCCAATTCTGTTTCGGATGCAGGCGTGGGTGCCCTGTGTGTACGCAGTGCCGTAATGGGCGCTTTCATGAATGTCCGCATCAATGCAGCCGGTTACAATGACAAAACATTTGTGAATGATGTGGTCGCCCGGGGTAAGGACATTGAAAGTAAAACCATCGCACTGGAAGCGGAGATATTGAAAGTAGTGAATGAAAAGATCGGGGTGTAATTCAGCTTCTCTTTTTTCACTGCACCAGTTGTATAAAATAAAAAGCGCCGGTAACCACACCGGCGCCTTACTTTAACTGTACTCACAAAAACTTAATTGATGATGCAGTTCCATTCATGCACATCCGCCGATTGTCCCGTCCTGATCAGTTCCAGTTGATCTTTTAATTGATTGTGTATGCTCTGGTTGTCGTAGGCTGGTAAGGTATGGTCCACGCCATTGATATGGATCACCTGTATCGGCGCTACCACCGCAGCTGTACCGGCACCAAAAGCTTCCGTGATGGTTTTGTTGCTGAAAGCAGCTTCCAGTTCTTCAATGCTCACCGGCCGCTCTTCCGTTTCGATGCCCATATCATTCGCCAGTGTGAGCAGGGAGTCTCTTGTAACTCCGTCCAAAATTGAATCTGACAAGGGTGGTGTAACCAGTTTGTTGCCGATCACAAACATAGCATTCATCATACCGCTTTCTTCAATGAACTTGTTTTGTTTCGCATCTGTCCACAGCACCTGTTCGTAACCTGCTTCCCGGGCCAGTTTGGTAGGATAGTAGGATCCGCCGTAGTTGCCGCCGCATTTTGCAAAGCCTGTTCCGCCTTTAGCTGCTCTCACATAATTGGTTTCCACTTTTACCTTGATCGGGTTCGCATATAGGGAAGGTACCGGCCCGCTGAAAATGATAAAGCGGTATTCGTCTGATATCTTCACACCAAATTTTGCCTCGCTGGCATACATGAAAGGGCGGATGTACAAGGCATCGCCTGTTTTACCGGGAACCCAGTTCTTATCAAGTGCTATCAACTGCATCAGTCCTTCGATGAATATTTCCTTTGTTGGAATGGCCATGCACATCCTGTCGAGTGACCTGGAAAAACGCTCATAGTGTTTGTCAATGCGGAAAATATTGATGCGGCCATCTTTCATGCGGAATGCCTTCATACCTTCAAATACGGTTTGGCCATAGTGCAGTCCCAGTGTAGTTGGACTCAATGATAAATTGGAGTATGGCACTATCTGTGGGGTATTCCACGATCCGTTGGCATAGTCGCACACCAGCATGTGGTCAGCCACATATTTGCCAAATTCGAGGTGATCAAAATCTACTTCCTGTAATTTTGAAAACGGGTTTTTTCGTACGGGGATGAATGTTGTTAGTTCCATACTTGTTGTTTAATTTTTATTAGGTGATATTTTAATTGAATGAGCGGTATCTCTTTACTCATCATTGTTGTGTCACTCACTTGTACTGTATATCGTTTTTCAATGCTTGTTTATGGTTGCAGGTCTCACCTTCGGTACCGACCAGCATTAGCGTTTACCGGTCTGACCTGCGGTGCCGACCAGCGTTAGCGTTTACCGGTCTGACCTTCGGTGCCGACCGGGGTTACTTACCGGGCTAATACATACAAACCTGCCCCTGCCCAATTGGTAACACCGATGCGATCACATCCTGCCTTATTGTTTCATCATATAGTTTTTCAATGGCCCAGCCCATGAGGTCAACTGCAGCAAGACAGCCTGCAGCCGTTCCAATATTTCCATGCGTCACAAGATGGGTGTCTTCAATCACTGTTACACCAAAATTTCTCAATGCTTCAAACGCAGTTGGATAAGTAGTGGCAGATAATCCTTTTAAATGCCCCAGTGCTGCAATGATCAAGGCGCCCGAACACATAGAACAGATGACCTGTTTTCCAGGATCCAGTTTGAACCGGCTCAAAAAGGCAGGATCTTTAATCACGACCCTTGCACCACTTCCGCTACCAAAAAATACAAGATCTGCATCATTACACTCTTCTATCGATCCATGCGTGGCAAGGTCAATTCCGCAGCCCGACCGGTGTGTGCTTGCAGTACCCACAATTTTTACCTGGAAGTTTTTGTCACGAAGTTTTACCCTGTTGAGCAAATCCCAGGTAAGAAAAATATCGATGTCGGTAAAATTGTCAAATGCAACGATGACGGCTTTTTTCATGATTGATTTTTTAGTTGGTTATGGTTGATCGAGTAACCGCCTGTGGTAGTTGATCTGCCCCAGGTGGTAATTCAAATGTGTTGCCAGCAGGATCAATGTGTACTCCACTGTGGCAGGTTTATTATCCCAGATCACGATCGGGAAATCCTTTTGCAGCTGGTTTTCTTTCAGGTTGTTCAAACCCCCGTTTACTACCAGTATGGTAGCTTCGATCCTTTGCAGCAATTCCTCTTTGGGTATATCCTTCAATGAAAACTCCAGGTCACGATGTCTTTGATAGTTAGATCCGGCAAGCCCCACACCGATATAGGCATTCAGGTTACCCAATAAATGCAGGCAAAGATTTCCCCCGGAATTGGCGATGGCTTTTTCAATCTGCCACATATTCTTTTCGTCGCTGTAGGATTCAATTTCTTTCTTCAGCTTTTGCAGATCTTTATTGAAAAGCGTTTTTAATGTTTCAATTATCATGCTGGTACAATGGTTCAAAGGTTGCTAAATCGATTTCCATCTTTACGTTGGCCCTTGCATACACATCATTCTCTACGGGCAAGTGCCTGAAGCCAAGTTTTTCATACAGCTTAATGGCTCCTGCATTTTTGGTATTGGAGTATAAAATTATTTTTGCTGCTCCCAATGCTGTTGCTCTTCCGATGCAGGCATAACACAAAGCCTCCGCAATGCCCCTTCTCCTGAAGCTTTCGTCTACCGCCATCTTGGTAAATTCAAAAACAGTATCACTCAGTTTTCTCAGTCCTGCTGTGCCGGCAACAGTTCCATCATACAATGCCATCAAAATTTCACCGCCATTTTCCAGGATGGCTTCGCCTGGGTTAGTGAGTACCCATTCATCAAGAGGCTCCATCGTGAACCAGGCTTCGATCCATTGCCGGTTAAATTTTTCAAAATATGGCTGGGCATAGGGTATGATGCTGATATGATTCATGGCTATACTTTTTTAAGGTTACTGCGTGAAACTGGTTCAATAATTATAAAGCAGCGAAACAGTTTTTGTTTTCCGGATGGCAGCTACGATTACGATGCAAAAATTCTTCTTTTTGTTTGATTAAAACAGATTCAGATTTTGTATTTTTGACCATATCAGATTTCAAAAAAGGTCGACCACCTTTTTAAGGTGGTCGACCTTGCACAACTGTAAATGATTGTCATGAAACAAAACAGGTTCACTACAGAAGACCACAAATACATCCAGGTTGCAGAAGGGCTCGAAAAAATGATCGCAGAAGAAGTGTTGCGGATCGGCGATAAGCTTCCATCGGTACGTATGTTGAGTGAGAAGTATGGAATCAGCATGAGCACTGCTTTCCAGGCCTATTACCATTTGGAAGGAAGAGGCCTGATCGAATCAAGACCCAAGAGCGGTTATTATGTTAGATTCAATCACCAGCGTTTCCTGGAATTGCCCGACCAGGTAAAACCAACTGCCCTTTCGCATGAAGTAAGTGTAAAGGAAATGATCGCCTCCATTTATAGTGATATCATGGCAAAGGATGTGATCAACCTGGCATTGGCCGTGCCGGATCCTTCCCTGGTACCTGCCGCCAAGATCAACAAATCAGTGATGTATGCACTTCGGAATACCAAAGATCATTGCATCAATTATGAACACACGCAGGGCAATGCTGAACTACGGCAACAGGTTGCCAGGCTCTCTCTCAACTGGGGCGGCAAAATAAAGCCCGGTGAGATTGTGGTCACCAATGGTTGTTTGGAAGCAGTGATGATGTGCATCAAAGCAGTTACCAATTATGGCGATACAGTGGCGGTGGAATGTCCCACTTATTTTGGTATCTATCAATCCATCGAAAATTTAGGATTGAAAGTGGTAGAGATCCCATCCGATCCCAGCAATGGGCTCGACCTTGAAAGCCTGCAGAAGGCCATCAAAAAATACCCCGTGAAAGCCTGCGTGGCGGTGCCCAATTTTAATAATCCTCTCGGCACCTGCATGAGTGATGAAAACAAGAAAAAATTAGTCGATATCATTGCACAGCACAATATCCCCTTGATTGAAGATGATACATACGGCGAATTGTTTTTTGGTAAAAGCAGGCCGAAGGCTTGTAAATATTTTGATACCAAAGGACTGGTGATGTATTGCTCCTCTTTGTCTAAATCGCTGGCGCCTGGATACCGCATCGGCTGGACCATTCCTGGTAGATACATTGAACAGGTAAAGCAGATCAAAAGGGTACAGAATATCAGCAGTGCTTCCCTTACACAGGCAGCCATGGCGCACTATTTAAAAAATGGCCGCTACGAATATCACTTAAAAAATTTACGCAAGGCGCTGCATACACAAAGCCTGCGTTACATGCAGGCCATCATTGAATATTTTCCGGCCGATACCAAAATTTCAAGACCTGCCGGCGGCTTTACTTTCTGGATAGAACTCAATAAAAAAGTGGATTCCTTCAAACTCAGGACGGATGCCATGAAGCACAAGATATCTATTGTACCGGGCAAAATATTTTCTGCCAGTATAGATTACAGCAATTACATTCGCATCAGTTTTGGACAACCCTGGAACGATGATATCGATTATGGATTAATGATGCTGGGAAAACTGATCAGGAAGATGATTTAACCTGGTCGGCACCGAAGTTCAGACATCCCGGTCGGTACCGCAGGTTAGACATCCCGGTCGGTACCGCAGGTCAGACCGGTAAATGTTATCCTTGTTGGCACTGAAGGTTAGGCCAGTAAGCTAGCCTATTCACCATTCACTATTGACAATTCACAACGATATGCAACAACAAATAGCAAGCATAGCACTGGTAGTAAAAGACTACGATGAAGCCATTCACTTCTATACTGAAAAATTGGGCTTTGTACTCATCGAAGACAGCGTATTGAGTGAAACAAAACGCTGGGTACTGGTGGCACCGAAGAACTCAACGGGTTGCCGCCTGTTGCTGGCAAAAGCGGCCACCGAAATTCAGGAGAGCAGGATCGGCAATCAAACCGGCGGCAGGGTATTTTTGTTTTTACACACCGATGATTTCCGCAGGGATTATGATCAGTATGTTAGCCAGGGAGTCAACTTTGTCAGACCTCCCTCAAAAGAAGCATACGGCACCGTGGCGGTGTTTGAAGACCTTTATGGCAATCTCTGGGACCTGATCGGGCCGGAATAATTTCTTGCTGCATAAAAAGCGAATGGCCGTCCGGGATCTTTGCAATGTGGCAATCTTCCCGGATTCCGGCATTGAATGCTTTCAATTTATCCATAGATTATTTTTCCTACCTTCCCTATATGAAGCATTTTAAATTTTACAGCAGGGAAGATATTTTGTCGCTCACCCGGATCCGCCGCTTTGAAACAAAGATCGGAGAGCGGTTGCAGAACATTAAGTCTGAAGGCGATTGGGTACAGCAATTGCAGGCTTCCAGTGCCCGGTATGTATTGCTTGGCATTCCTGAAGATATTGGTGTAAAGGCAAATGAGGGCATTGGTGGCGCCGATACCAACTGGCTTTCTTTTTTGGCGGCCTTCCTCAATGTTCAAAGCAATGATTTTTTAACCGGGGAAAATGTGTTGCTGCTCGGGCATTTCGACTTCGGCGATATACAGTACCTGATAGAGAGTAACGCATACGACCAACCCGAACTAATAGACGCTTACCGCCATGCTGTTAACCTGGTAGACGAAGAAGTGGAAGCCATCATCAAAGTGATCGCTGCCGCCAAAAAAATTCCCATTGTGATCGGTGGCGGGCAAAACAACGCTTATCCCATCATCAAAGGAGTGGCCAAAGGCTTGCACAAGGCAGAATTGCTGCCGCTGGCGCAGATCAATGCCGTGAACCTGGATGCTCACCCGGATTTCAGGGCAGCGGAGGGCAGGCACAGTGGCAATGGTTTCCGCTATGCAGGGGAGGATGGTTTTTTAGGAAAATACTGTAACCTCTGCCTCCACGAAAACTATATTCCGCAAAATATCCTGGTGGATATCCATACTGATCCATTCATTGATTACATCACCTACGAAGATATCTTCATCCACGAAAAGAAAAACTTCATCCAGGCGGTGGCACATGCCACAGGTTTTACCGAAGACACTTACACCGGCATTGAACTGGATCTCGACAGCATTGAAAATGTATTGAGCAGCGCAGCTACACCGGTTGGCATAACGGCCTTGCATGCACGCCAATACATCACGTTCGCGGCCCAGGATGCCAAAGTTGCGTACCTGCACATCTGTGAAGGTGCTACACAGTTATCTGACGGCAGAAGGGATGACTCTACCGGCAAACTGATCAGTTACCTGGTGAGTGATTTTATTAAAGCGGGGCTGGAGTCGTGAAGGGGCAATCGTCAATAGTGAATAGTGAATGAGTCTACGAATCTCTTAAAACTAATTCTGGAAATGATTTTATAATTAGTGTAATTCGTTTGAATTCGGGTAAAAAAATAATTACTTCACAATCGCAGTATCCCGGCTTACGCAATGAATATTAAAAACTACCAATAATCTCTTTAAAACCAATTCAGAAACTGATTTTATAATTCGTGTAATTCATCTGAATTCGTGTAATAAAAGTAATTACTTCACAATCGCAGTATCCCGGCTTACGCAATGAGTATTAAAAACTACCATTAATCTCTTTAAACCAATTCAAGAATTGATTTTATAATTCGTGTAATTCGTCTGAATTCGTGCAATAAAAATAACTACTTCACAATCGCAGTATCCCGGCTTACGCAATGAATATTAAAAACTACCAATAATCTCTTTAAAACCAATTCAGAAACTGATTTTATAATTCGTGTTCGTCTGAATTCGTGCAATAAAAATAATTACTTCACAATCTCAGTATTCGTCTGAATTCGCATAATAAAAATAATTACTTCCAGTCAAGGCATCCTGGCTTCTGCAGTAAATCTCTACAATTGCCCGGCAATCTCTTTCTCTTCAGCAACACCATCCTTTCTCCAGACCTCTTTTCCATTCTTGAAAATAATAAACACAGGTAAAGCTGTTACATTGTAGGCCTTTAAAATATCCTGGTCTTTCCCGCCATCCACCTTTACCAGTTTGTACTTACCGGCATTGTTCGCTTCCAAACTTTTAAGTACCGGTTCCATCTTCCTGCAGGGCGGGCACCATTCAGCACCAAAGTCAACCAGCACTACCGGGGCTGCATTGATGACCGTATTGAATTCACTGATGCTCAACTGCGGGGCATCATTCTTCCCTTCTAATCGTTTGCTGGCAGCTTTCCATGCATTGATGCCGCCATTGAGCTCATATACATTCAGGTAACCATTGGCCCTCATCTCTTTCGCTGCTGCAGCGCTTCTTCCGCCGGCGAGGCAATACACATATACCGGTTTGTGCTTGTCAACAAATTGAATGCGGCGTTCAAATTCTGTTTTGTTGTTCCAGTCGGCCAGCAAAGCGCCTTTAATGTGACCACCTTCAAATTCACCCGGTGTACGCACATCCAGCACCTGCACCGAATCTTTATTGCTGATGCCATTTTCAAACTCCGGGGCCGATAAATTTGTCTTTACCTGGGCGCTGCAGGAACAAATGATCAATACGAGTTGAAACACTCCGGCCATCTTAAATAATGTCTTCATAAAATAGTTTTGTTGAAAAGAAGAACCGTCTCAAAAACAGGAGACGGTTCTTATAAAATCAATTCTAAATAAACCAGGTATTAAAGCGGTGAAAGATATTGAGCATAAGCATATCCTTCTTCACCGTCTGCCGTTTTAATTTTCCACCAGCTATCGTCTGTTTTCTCAACCAGTGTTACCACTTCATTGTGGGCTGCTTTACCAACAATGGCGCCTTCTGTACTGGGCGTATCCCTGATATTAAGATTGGTGGAGTCAGTAGTAACTTTTAATTGTGCTCCTGCATCAGCCTTGATGTCAAGGTTCATCATCAGGTCGCCGCTTGCCATATTCGGATCTATCTTGTCATACAATGCCCATAGTGCATCGTAGTCTGCGGTAGAATTAGCGGTGCCGCTCACGTGCAGTACGCTATCTTTTTCGGCTATCGCCAAATTTGCAACGCCGAGGCTGGTGGCTGCCTGAACCAACTCAGCATATTTATCCTGTAGTGCCATGGTGTTTTTTATTGATTGGTTAAAATTATTTTTTGTCGGTCAGTTTGCTTACATCAGATTTTACTTTTGCTGCCGCCAGCATTTGCATGATCTTCATCCTGTCTGCCTTGGAAACCTCGCCTGCCAGTACAGCTTTTTCGCCTTCAAAACTCACCGTTACGCCTTTAATATCTTTCAGGCCATCTTTTACTTTTTGCTGTGTAGCCTCGTCCAGTGCAGTGGTTAAAGATGCTGGTGCTGGTGGCGGAGGAGGTGGTGGAGGAGCAACCGTGCAATTGTTCACTACAGATTTAACGTCCTTTACATCTGTTGCAGCCTTCTGGGCTTTTTCTTTACTGGCCTCGTCTTTTAATTCGCCGGAAAGGGTAGCCACACCCTCTTTAACATCAACGGTAGCCGCTGCGGTCATAGGATCTGCTGTCAATGCTTTTTCAATTGCCGCTTTAAGATCGGCATCTTTTGGTTTGCAGCTTACAAACCCGATAGTGGTTGCAATTACAACTGCAAACAGAACTTTGGAGAGTTTCATTTGATTCGTTTTTTGAGTGAAAATTGTGTTGTTAAATGATGGAAAAGGTAGGTGATTTTTAGTACTATACACCAACTTTTTTTACCCATAACATAGTCTTAAAATGATGCCAAAAGGTTGCGTAGTTTAAAAAAACTATGCTACCGGTTGATAAAACCCGTGGTAGTTTTTAATGCTTCCATCACATTGAATATGATTGGGCAGGTGCCATAGTGCATCAGCATTGAGAACAGCCTGCTGCTGAATTCTTTTTTGTGCAGGTGTGGAAATTCGCGGCAGTCGGAAAAGCGGTGTTCGTAAATGGAACAGCGGGTGCCCGTTAAAAAATTGCAGGGGATGCTTTTCATGATCAATTGCCCCTGCTCGCTTTCTTCCAGGTAAGTTGTCTTTACTGCTGCAGGCTCCATGTTAAGATGGTTGGCCAGTGAATCCAATTCCACTGCTGAGATACTTATTATGAGCGACTTACAGCAATTGCCGCATTGGGTACAATCGATCTGCGGGGTAATGCGTTCGTTCAATTCATTTACCAGTTTGTCTATGTTATCACTGTCACTGTTTTTGATGAATCGCCGGAAGGCATCATTTTCATCTTCCTTCGCTGCTGCGATGGCTTTGATAACGGAAAGATCTGTGGTCAGGCTTGTCAAAATCGGTATTTAAATTGTATAGTAGGCTTAGGAAAAAAAACGATCAAGCGCTTTGGCCACTCCGTCATGATTATTGGTATCGGTCACAAAATCTGCTCTTTCTTTTATTGCCAGCGGCGCATTGCCCATGGCCACACCCATTCCGGCAAATTCGATCATGCCGATATCGTTGTAATTATCACCGATCGCCATCACCTCCTCCTGCTGCCAGCCAAACATACTCATTAGCATGCGGATGGCATTTGACTTGGACGCCTCAGGATGCATGGTTTCAAGATACCTGGGCTGCGATTTATAAATATTCAGTTCCTTGCCAAACTGTTCCAGCATTTGTGCTTCCATGGAAAGGATCAGCTTCTCGTCACCTGCTACCAATATCTTGTTAGGCCCTTTTTGCTGCATTTCCCAGCCGGAAAGTGTTTTGCCAAAAGATTGAATGGTGATGGGTACTGGAGTGATCCGCTGTTCTTTTTTCACGGCATCTGTATCATGACTGGCAAACCATTCCATCTGGCTGTAGTATATGGCCGACAATGGCTTTTCTTCTACCAGTGCATGAATGGCAGCAGCAGCCTGCAGGGGCATGCTCACCTGGTAAATGATCTTTCCATCATGAAAAATATAACTCCCGTTCAAACTTACTACAGGCACACCGGATGGAAATACCTGGCTGGTGATCGGTGTCATCCCGTGCAATGGTCTTGCAGAGATGGGAATGATCATAATGCCTTTCTCTGTTAAGCGGCGGATCGTTTCTTTGGTAACGGTACTTACTGTATGATCTTTCCTGAGCAAGGTGCCATCCATATCTGTAAATACCGCTTTGTACATGTTCAAAAAAAATTATTCGGCTAAAATAGTGATACCAGCCTGCTTAAAAAAATGATTTAAAAAGCTTTGGGGAAATAAGAGAGAGGCTGTATCAAAAGTTCTCATTGATTGTCATATTGAACTTGTCAAAATATAACCATCAATGTGAATCAAACCTGTAAGCATTTGCTAAACTCAATCTTACAGATTTGATTACCTTTTGAAACAGCCTCCACCTGTTGTGCCTGGTAGTGATAAGCTTTTAACGGGTAAATAGTATCTTAAAAACCAAACAATGCCAAGGGGTTCAGTTTTTTGGCAAGTGAGGTACTGAATGAATCTCGTTTCTTTACAGCGGCAGCTGATTGTGTTGCTTTTTCTCTTTCGCTTACAAGGGCATAACCAAGTGTAGGTAGTGTAACAGAAATGCCCTGGTGCCTGATAGTAGTAGTGTGATTGCTGTACCCGGTAATGGTTTTTTCCTGCACACTTACCATGTCTTTCACTTTCACAGCATATTTTTCAGGCCTTACCACGGAGTAATTTTCAATCATCATTTTGATGGCATCTATTTCCTGTGGATTGATGATGGCGGGTTGTGATTTCCAGTAAAGCGCATTTACCACGTAGGGCATTTTGGCGATCCTGCTGATATCAGATGCCGCAGCATTTACAAATACAAAAGATTTGAAGAGCGGGCCGTACTGCAGGCTACTTCTTGATGCATTTTTAACTTCGGTAACTGTAAAAGGACAAAAATTTTCAATGCCTTTTTTAGTAAGCAGAGAAGCTACTTTTTTTTCCTGTTTGGGCTGGGTGCAGATTACATACCAATTGCGTTGCATAGTGTTTTCTTTAGTGGGTGTCGGGTAATTTTACAGTGCGGTTAAAATTTTCAACGTTTTAACCAGCGCTTCTGCAGGAATATGTTCCATCCACATGCCAATATGTAATCAATTGGTAATCAATAAAATAAAAATTAAAATATAATTTTTCGTTCCTTTTTCTGGAATCAATGCTGTAAAATGGAAGAAACCTGG
>APMI01033605.1_pt1 | contig 12025 bp, 10 predicted proteins | sample 667938 | NCBI WGS metagenome assembly APMI01 (sample SAMN01084076, study PRJNA167559) | wastewater metagenome | biome: Wastewater | place: Denmark: Ejby Moelle, Odense | collected 2011-11-28 | reverse complement strand
CGCGCCCGGACAGCCCACCCCGCGCGCGGCGAACGCTCGCGGTGGTCTACGCGGGGCTTGCCGCGCTGCATGGACAGCGCGGGGCCTGCCCCGAGGCGGCCGCGTGGCAGGCCAAAGCGGAAACCGAGTGGCGCACCCTCGAAGGACATCACGCCCTGACCGCCACCGACGTGGCCAACCGAGCGCGTGCCCAACGTGCAGGCGGCCGCTGCCCGGCGTGAGCTAGTTCGCCCCGATTTCCGGCGTTCCTCTGAGCGGCAGAGACGCTTCGGTCTCTCGCCCTTGGCTTTGGGGAGACAATCCGATGACGGAACGGGATACGGAACGGGATCGCGCAGGACGCGGAGCGGCGAACACGCTGCGGCGCACACTTCAACGCATGGTCGGCTGCCTCGCCCTCCTAGGGCTCACGGCCTGCCCAAGCGAACCGATTCCGGGGGAGGTCTTCATTCCGACGCTCACGCTGCGCATCTCTGGCGAGCAGCGCGTGGCGCAGGGTGCCGCAACGGTCTTCACGGCGTTCATTGAGCGCGAAAGCTTCACGGGGCCCGTCGAACTCTCGACCGCCGCGGAGCTACCGTCCGGTGTCTCCGTCGAGTTCGATCCCAAGATTCTGCCCGCGGGTGTGTCGGACGCCGTGATTCGGGTGGCGGTCAGCCCAAACGCGCCGGTGGAGTATGTCGCGAACCCCGCGGTCACCATCATTCCCATCGTTGCCGTGGGTCCGGGGACTCTTAAGGGCAAGAGTGATGTGCGGGTGGTCCTGACCGCCTCGTCGCTTGCCGGTGTCACGCTGAACGTCACGCCGCCCCGCATTCAGGTCCTCTTTGGCGAAGAGGGCGACTTCCTCATCACGCTCGCTCGGCAGGGCAACTATCGGGGCGCCGTCAGCGTGGCACCAAAGGCGGCGGATGCGCTCGGCTTTGGCGCCACCATCACCCCGGTGAATGGCGTCTCCGATACGTGGCGTATGCACGTTGCCCCCACCGACATGGGCAAGATGCTCTCCATCATCAATCTGCTCGGTGGTGATGGCCTCGTGCCCTTCTCGTGGGAAGTCGTGGCCACGCCAACCGGTCTCACGCCGGTATCCGTCACCGCCACCGCAGACGTGCAGTTGCCGTTCTTTTTTCCGTCTGCCCAGCGCAACCCCATTATCGTGGCGGGACAACGAGACTCCGTGCTTGTGGTCATGCAACGTTCGGTGCGATTCACAGCGCCGATTACCATGACCATTGATGAGGCGCCACCGGGTATCACCGCCACGTTCGTGCCCAATCCCGTCGTGGACGACGCCGCTTTCCTCAAGTTGGACGTGAGTGCCAGCGTCGCGCCGGGTGAGTACACCGTGGCGTATACGGGCACTCCACCGGCATCGTCAGGCGCGGTGGCCAAATCTCGTCGGATAGGCGTCACCGTCACCGCGCCCGCGCCCGTGCCAACGTTCACGCTCAGCGCGCCAACGGTGACCGTTCCCGCCGGCAGCAGCAAATCGGAGACCTTTACGGTCACGCGTGCCGGTGGCTTTAGCGGCGCCGTAAACGTGGCGTTTGCGAGCGTGAATCCGGGTGCCAACCCCAATGGTGCGGCGCTGCCCACCGGCATGAGCGTTTCACTGGGCCAGAACCCGGTATCACAGGGCACCACCACGCTTCAGGTGAGCACCACCAGCGCGACACCGGCAGGCAGCTACGAGCTGCGCGCGAGCGGCGTCGGCGTGGGCACTGGCGCCCCAACGGCATCCACCACGTTCACCGTGATCGTCACACCGCCGGTGCCGCAGAGTATCGTGACCCGCGTGCTCCTCGAGCCCGCCAACGCCGAGATTACCGCGCCCGCCACCCAGCAGTATGCCGTTCGGCTCTACGATGCGAGCGGTGCGCTCGTCACCAGCGAAGTTGGCGGCACGGTGGAGTATCGCTCATCACGCACGGCGGTGGCGACCATCAATGCGAGCACCGGGCTGGCCACCGGCGTCGCTCCCGACACCACCACCATTACCGCGCGCTATGTACGCAACGGCGTGATCATCGCGCAGGATGCCACCCCGCTCACGGTGTACGCGGCGGGCAGCGCGGGACACTACGGCTCGGCGACGATGTCTACCGCCGGCAACGTGCGCACCATTCGGCGCGGGGAATCGGTGATGTTCCAGATCATCGTGCGCAATGCGGCCGGAACGGCCATCACGAGTGGCGTCAATCCGGCGCCCACGGTCGTGTCGTCGAACCCCGGTGTCATTGGCATCACGTCGATAACCGGCCCGGTGCCGGGCTATTTCTTCGATATGACCGCCGCCTTCGCCGCGCCACTCGGCACCGAAGTGCGGATTCGCTACGACGTGATGGGAGCGGGTGGCGAGTTGGTGATTCGCGTCGTGCCGTAAGCGCTACGCAATCGCGCGAAACACCAACTCCGTAAGGAAACTCGTCGTGGAGCTATCCGCGTCCGCATGCGACACTTCGGTGAGCGAGGGTAAGTGCTCCGCAAAGTGCTTCTGCATATGCGAACTCTCCACGACGGTAGACACGAGCGCCACTGGATAGCGATACGCCGGGTTCACCGCCACGACCATGTCGGCGACCGTACGACAGAGGCGCTTGTAGCTGCGAAAGAGCCCCTCGCGGTTGGACGCGTCGACATCGTGCTGCAAGTACGACTTGGACGACTCCGCCACAACAACCCGATAGAGCGCCGCCTCATCAATCCGTGGGGTGGCCTCATCGTTCACAATGGGCTGCGTGAGCGTATGCAGCGCGCGTCGCAGTCGCTCGGCGGGGTCGGCAATATTCTGCGTGGCGACTAGCAAGCGATACTCCATCCAGCACCAGTACCACGAGGTGAGATAGAGGAGAAAGCGGTGCTTGCTGCGGAAGTAGCGATAGATGCTCGCTTCCGTCGTATCAATGCGCTGCGCGAGCTTGCGGAAGGTGAACTCCTCAAGCCCCAGCTCGTCGAGCATGAGAATGCCATGCTCCACAATGCGCTCGCCCAACTCTGACGACGTGGGATCTTTGAGATAGCAGTGCGCATCCACCTGCAGGCGGATGCGGGGGCCTGCCGGTGCGACCGGCAGACCTCCGTCCACAAGCATGGTCACGCCGCGGTCGATCCGGCGAGTGCGGCGCTTTCGGAGAAGCGCACCGAACCGCTATCGACGTCGTACATCGCCCCAACAATGGCGATTTCACCGTTGGCCACCATCTCGGCCAACAGCGGGCTGCCATCGAGAATTTCGCGCTGCACGTTGTCGAGATTGAGCTGCGCCACGCGCTCCACGAACGCCGCGTTCGACGACGTGCGATTGTCGGTGGTCGCGTGCTCCATGTCCACCGCGGTGCGAATCTTCTGCAGCAGGCTGGTGAGATTCCCCAGCTCGACGCCATCGCAGGCTCCCTTCACCGCGCCGCACTTGGTGTGACCGAGCACGAGAATCGCTTTCGCACCGGCCACTTTGCAGGCGAACTCCATCGAGCCGAGGATATCGGTGTTCAGCACATTGCCAGCGATACGCACGCTGAAGATGTCGCCCAAGCCCTGGTCGAAGATGAGCTCCGCACTGGTGCGCGAATCGATGCAACTGAGCACGATGGCCATGGGATGCTGCCCATCGCTCGTGTCGTTCACCTGCTGGAGCAGATTCCGATTGGCTTTGAGATTGTTCTGGAAGCGCTCGTTGCCCTTACGGAGGACGTCGATGACTTGGGCGGGCGAGAGCGCGTCGCGCGAGTCGCGGGTGAGAGTTCTCATGGGGCGGGACCATGGGGAAGCCGCGGAGACCCACGGCGGGTGATCATCGAGAGATGTGCACGCTAGTGTAATAGTATTACTATCACTCGACAAGAGACGTAGCGGAGCAGGCGGCGGCTCCAATGGCCCCGTCAGCGCCTAGCTCCCCCGCCCCCGCCATCGTATCCTCATAGGGTTGTCCTCAGGCAGCCTTAGCCCGCCGGATTCCCTTCGGGACCGGCTCTCCCCCGGAGTACTCGCCATGATGGCCCGCCGCTCGATTTTCGCCCTCTCGGTCCTGTCCCTCCTCGCCGGCGCCTCCTCGCGCGCGGCCGCCCAAGGCAGCATGGGTGGCATGGCGGGCATGGACCACAGCATGCACAAGATGGGCCCCGAAATTGTCATCCCGAAGGGCGCCCTCTACACCAAAGCCGACGTCGAATTCATGCAGATGATGATCGCGCACCACGCGCAGGCCATCGTCATGTCACGCTTCGCGGAAAAGAACGGCGCCAATCCGCAAGTGCTCAAGCTCTCGCGCAAGATCGATCAGTCGCAGATGCCCGAGATTGAAATCATGCAGGGCTGGCTCAAGCGCTACAACCAAGTCGCGCCGGACACCGCCTCGTGGCACACCGTCCGCATGGACGGCATGCTCTCCGACGACGAGATCAAAGCGCTCGACGGCGCGAAGGGCGTGGAGTTCGACCGCCTCTATCTCGTGGGCATGATCAAGCACCACGCCGGCGCCATCAAGATGGTCGATGACCTCTTCAAGTCACCGGGCGCCGGCCAGGAAGTCGATGCCAACGTATTCGCGAACGACGTCGTTACTGCGCAGACTGCCGAAATTGGCATCATGCGGCGATTGCTCTCGCAGCTGCCACCGAAGTAACCGCTCGTTCGTAGGTGCCGTTCCGTCAACACCGTTGTCGTAGTGCAGCAGCCTTTCATCCCCACCCGGAGTGTGACCCGATGCGCGTTTTGCGTGGCTTGACCCTTTTGCTGGCGGCGGTCGCCGTGCCGACGCTTGCGTCGGCACAGACGTACCCGACCAACAAGGATCCCCGAAGCAACCTCAAGCCCGGGCGCTTCGACGCGGGCGTTGCGGCGAAGAACATGAAGCTGGTGTCCTTCTCGCCGAAGCCGGCGCAGTTCGACACCGTGCGTGGCCTCACGTTTGTGAATTCCGATCTCGCGTTCGGCACGCACTACGTGTACCAAGCCAACTTTGCCGGCTTTCAGATTTGGGACATCGCTGATCCCGCCAAGCCGGTGCTGACCTCGGTCGTGCGCTGCATTACGTCGCAGGGCGATCCGACCATCTGGGGCTCGCTGCTCTTCATCTCGGCGGAAGGTGCGGGCAACCGCAACGACTGCGGCGATGGCGGCGTGCAGGATCCGAAGGACCACATGGCCGGCGTGCGCATCTTCGATGTGAGCAACCCGAAGGCGCCGAAGCTCGTCAAGAATGTGCAGACGTGCAAAGGCTCGCACACGCACACCGTCGTGCCGAGCCCCACGAACAAGAACATCCTGTACATCTACGTGTCGGGCCAGCAGGCGGCGCGTCCGGAGACGGAGCTCGCCGGCTGTAAGAATGGCACCGATCCGGCCGATCCGACCAACTCGCTCTTCCAGCTCGACATCATCAAGGTCGACATCACGCACCCCGAGTTGGCCAAGGTCATTCCGGGCGCGCGCATCTTCACCGGCCTCGACGGCGCGGGTGAGTGCAAGCAGTTCTGCGCGCCGGCCGATGCCCGTCGTGCGGCGGCGGGTCGTGGTGGCCGTCCGGCCCCGGCTCCGGAAATGCCCACGGGTCCGCGCAACTGCCACGACGTCACGGCCTACCCCGATCAGCATCTCCTCGCGGCCTCGTGCTCCACGCACTCCATCCTCGTGGACATCTCGAACCCCGAGAAACCGTTCCGCATTAGCGCACTCGCGGACTCGAACAACTTCCAGGGGCGCCACACGGCCGCGTTCAGCAACGACGGCAAGAAGCTCATTCAGACCGACGAGTGGGGCGGCGGCACGGGCCCGATGTGCCAGGCGTCCAGCATGATCGAGCTGGGTGGCAACACCGTGATTTCGCTCGATGCGAAGAAGCAGCAGGCGCAGCGCGCCTACTTCAAGCTGCCCACGGCGCAGTCGGCGGAAGAGAATTGCGTGTCGCACAACGGTGGTCTCATTCCGGTGCCGGGACGTGACCTCTACGTGCAGGGCTGGTATCAGGGCGGCGTCAGCATCATGGACTTCACCGATGCCGACAAGGCCTTCGAAGTGGGCTACTTCGATCGCGGCTCCATCGATCCGCCGAAGCCGGTGGACGTGCCGACGGCCGCGGCGGCCAACACGCCGCCGGTGCGCGGTGGTGGCAACACGATCGGTGGTTCGTGGGGCGCGTACTACTGGAACGGCCTCGTCTTCTCGTCCGAGCTCGATCGCGGTATGGACATCTACGAGCTCACGCCGAGCCCGGAGCTGACCGCGAATGAAATTGCGGCCGCGAAGCTGGTGCAGTTCAAGGAGTACAACCCGCAGAGCCAGCCGAAGATGACGTGGCCCCCCGCGTTCGTCGTGGTGCGCTCGTATCTCGACCAGCTCGTGCGCAACGGTGGTCTCGCCACCGATCGCACGTCAGCCATCGATGCGGCTCTCACCTCCGCCGAAGCCAAGACTGGCGCGGCGCGCGGTGCCGCCCTGCGTGCACTCGCCCTGCAGGTGGATAAGGACGCCACCGGCGCGAAGGACGGCGCCCGTGTGACGAAGATGGCCAGCGAGATTCGTCGACTGGCAGCAGCGAAGTAAGAGGTCCCGCGGGCCCCTTCGGGGGCCCGCGCCCTTACCGCGCCCAGAGCACCAGCGCCCCGCAGGTGCCCGCATCCTTCAGCTCCGCCGGCGTCGTGGCGTAGAGCTCGATGCCGCTCAGATCATCGGTGAAGATCTTGTCGAGATCGAGGGGCAGCGCATTCTCAAATGGATAGAGACGCATACCGTCGCGAATTACAGCCGCGCGGCAACTCGCGTTCGTGCGTGAGCCCAAGAACGACTCACCGTTCGGCCCCGCCACGATGGTCGCTCCCATCGTCACCTTGAGCAAATTGGCCAACGGTCGCCCGTCGTTCGCCTTCAGCTGCGCGAGCGTGAAGAACTTGCCCTGCGCCTTGAGCTTGCGGGCGTTGAAGCCGGCTTGCTTGAGTTCTGTTGCGACACCCTTGGGCTTCGGCGCCGCGACCACCGCGAGAATCTCCAGGTCAATCGGCATGCGCACGTTCGGCCCACTCGTGAACTTGTCGAAGAACGCCTGATAGCCCTTGGCGACCGCTTCGATGATGTGTCCACCGTCTTCCAGATCGGGCACCCGCACCATACCCAGCGAGTCGGTCAGACCGGCTTCGATGGTGTGATCAATGGTGATCTGAGCGCCGCGAATGGCCACCGTGTCACCCGCTTTCCGGAAGCGAATGGTCACCGTGCGCGAGTCCTGCGCCTGCGCAGGGTGCGCGAGGAGCAGCCCGGCGGTCGCCGCCGCCAGGGAGAGTGCGTAAGAGAGTTTCATAACCCCGAACGATAGCAGAAAGTGGAGGGCACGGCAGGACGTACATTTATCCCATGCCACTGCTTACGCTTTTTGCCGCCGCCCTGCTGCATGGGCCCGCGGCCCAGCCCACGCGGCCCGATTCGCTCAAGCCGGCCGAGCGCGCCATTGCGGCCGCCGTCGACCGTCGCACCGCCGACGCGATTGCCCTGCTGGAGCGACTCGTCAACATCAACAGTGGCACCATGAACTTCGCCGGGGTGCGCGAGGTCGGAGCGCTACTGCGAGCCCGCTTTGACGCCCTCGGCTTCACCACCCGTTGGGTGGACGGCGCGCCGTTTGGACGGGCGGGGCATCTAGTCGCCGAACATCGCGCGAACGGCCCCAAGCTGCTGCTCATTGGCCACCTCGATACGGTCTTTGAGCCGTCCAGTCCGTTTCAGAAGATGGAGCGACTCGCGGACTCCACCGCACGCGGCCCGGGCATCATCGATATGAAGGGCGGCGATGTCATCATGCTGCTGGCGCTGGAGGCACTCCGCGATGCGGGGCTCCTCTCGTCGCTAAACGTGACGGTGGTCATGAACGGCGATGAAGAGCACGCCGGTGAGCCCACCGTAGAGGCGCGTCGCACACTCGTTGATGCGGCTCGTGGCGCCGCCGCCGCCATGGGCTTCGAAGATGGCGCTGGCCTACTTGGCACCGGCATCGTGGCGCGTCGGGGCGCCGCCTCGTGGCAGTTGGAGGTGAAGGGCGAAGCGGCGCACTCGTCGCAGATCTTCAAAGACAGCATTGGCTACGGCGCCATCTTCGAAACGGCACGCATCCTCGATGCCTTTCGCACGCAGCTATCGAAGGAAGCGTATCTCACCTTCAATCCCGGCGTCGCGCTCGGTGGGGCGCGCGTTGCGCTCGATGCCGCGAACAACAAGGGAACGGCCGAGGGAAAGAACAACATTGTGGCCGAACGTATGACTGTGCAGGGCGATCTGCGCACGCTCACCCCCGAGCAACTCGCGCGTACCAAGGCCACCATGCGCACCATCGTGGCCGCGAACCTCGGTCACACCAGCGCCAGCATCACGTTTGATGACGGCTATCCGCCCATGGCGCCCACCGACGGCAACAGGCGTCTGCTGGCATTGCACGATCAGGCGAGCCGCGACTTGGGATTGGGCGCGGTAACGGCTGTCGATCCGTCGAAGGCCGGCGCGGCCGATGTGTCGTTTGTGGCCGGTCTTGTGCCGATGCTCATCGATGGGATTGGACTCGCCGGCCACGACGACCATTCCCCACTGGAGACCGCCGACCTGCGCTCGTTGTCGGTGCGCGCCAAGCGCGCCGCACTCACGCTGTATCGGTTGTCGCAGCAGAAGGCGCCGGTGCCGTAACGATGGTGCCTTAGTGCTCGTGCGTTAGCGCGGAATCGCCACCAGCTCCACATCGATGTGCAACGTCGAGTCTCGCGGGGTATTCGCCGGATAGCTCGTGCGCCGACTGAGCGCTGGCGGGACAATCAGCAGGCGTCGCTCGCCGACACGCATGCCCGTCACGCCCTCGTCAACGCCCGCGATGACCTGCTGCCCGCCCAAGAGAAAGGTGATTGGCGCGCCGCCACGACTGCTGTAGATCAGCCCTCCGCTCGGCAGCGTGGTGGTCTCGTGAATGGTGACCCGCTGGCCCGACTGCGCAATCGCACCGGATCCCGGCTTGAGAACCTGGATGCGCAGTCCGCTTGGTGTGACGTGAGTGTGTGGAGCGCGAGCGCAGGCGCCAAGCATGAGGCTCAGGCCAAGCAGGCTGGCGACGAGACGCGGCGGACGTGCCAGGGCAAAGCGCATGAGACGTGACGTTGAGGTGTCGAGTGCGACGCGGCGAGATGCTCGGAATATTGGCGGGTCGGTACGTCACGCGCGACATTAGGGCGCCATTGGGGCGCGGCGTCCCCGCCATGCCCACCTTTGCCCGATCTAGGAGATCCGATGCGCTCACCGTTGCCGCTGCTCTTATCCATGTCGCTCCTCGCCACGACCGCTGCGGCGCAGGGCGGTGGCGGCGCCGGCGGTGCAGGTGGTGGCACTCGCCCGCCGCTCACGCCCGAGCAGATTGCCGCACGAGAAGCTGCGGCCAACAAGCCACGCACCATTGAAGGCATCAACACCGTGTGGCTTGAGGAACTCACGCAACCCGAGTTCCGCGACATGATCAAGGACGGCTACACCACGGTGCTCATCATGACGGGCGGCGTCGAGAACAACGACGGCAACCTCTCCATGAACAAGCACAACATCAACATCAAGCTGTTGGGCGAGATGATTGCGAAGCGCATGGGCAAGACGCTCGTCGCGCCGCTGGTCACCCTTGAGCCGGGCAATGCGGGCCCGAACATCACGCCGGGCAAGGCGGGTCCGATGCTGTCGCAGGCGACCTACACCGCGGTGCTCTTCGACATGGGCAACTACCTCCGCAGCATGGGCTTCAAGGAGGTCTACTACCTCGGCGACAGCGGCGGCAACGGTCGTGGCATGCAAGCGGCCGCCGATTCGCTGACCAAGCTCTACGCCGACAGCCCGAACAAGGTGTACTTCAAGCACGTGCCGGAGTACTACAACCACACGAGCGTGGTGCAGCCGTACATCCAGAACGAGCTCAAGATTCCCGAGGGAATCAAGATTGGCGCGAGCACGGGCACGAGCGGCCTGCACGAAGAGCTCGGCATTGACGCCACCATGGCGCTCGCCGACCCGCAGTCCATTCGCTTCGAGCAGCGCAAGAAGGCGGGTCAGGCCGAGATCAATGGCATCAAGTTCCAGTCGCTCAAGTGGCTGCAGGACCTTGGCCGCAAGGTGGCCGAGGTGCGCGTCTCCGCCACGGTAAACGCCATCTCGGCGTATCGCGCCACACTGCCCAAGCCGTAACCTTTCGCCGCGCCTTGAGGCGCGGCCGTTCGTGACTCAGAGCGCTCGCGCATAGACGGCCACACTTGGCGCGAGCGCATCGAGCCGTACCCACAGCGCCAAGGCCGCGGCCACGAGCAACAGCGCACCGGAGAGGCTGAGCGCGCGCCCTCGTGGCCACTCGGGCATAAGTGGCGCGAGCAACGCGAGGGCGGGCACCAGCAACAGCACCACCGCAAAGGGCATGTCCGCACCGACGCCTAGCAGCAGGACGTGCGAGAACACGCCAAGCCACGCAAGACCTGCCATCGCGCACAGTGCGGTGGTCACGCCCGTGGCCGTCGCGCCCTCTGCGGCAACGCTCTCGATGAACAGCGCCACGCTAACGAGCACGAGTGGCCACGCAAAGAGTGGCCCACCGCCGGGCAACAGCAGCTGCGTCGCGATACCGAACAGGAGTGTGCACAGCGCGGTGCCCAACGCCCGACTGTGCGCGCTGCCGCGCCACAGTGCACCAAGCGCAATGACCGTGGCGAGTACAATGAGCAGTGCTTGCCACTCCAGCCGTGGCAGTGCCGCGAGGCGATCGTAGTACTTGGTCTCCGGGCTCCCGGTGGTCTGCGAAAGCCAGTTGAATGCCCACAGGAGCACGCCGGCCACGACGATGGTCGCAATACCGCTGGCCAGCGCGCTCATCACCGTGCGCCCACGCCACGCCTGCCGGCGATGATACGCCGCACACGCCAACAGCAACGCGCACACGCCGAGTATCGCCCATCCAACCGATGGCGCGTACGAAAGCATCGCTAGGCCGAAGACGTCGCTAAAGACGGCGGCGGGGGCCTTGTCTGGTAGCGAGTCGCGCGTGAGCAGCGCCCGCGTGAGATCCAACGCCTGATCGCCCATGTGCTGTACCGCGCCAACGTCAATAGCGTCGGGCGTCGCGAGCGGCGAATGGTACAACCGTGCGTCGCCGACGTTCGCAATGTTAAACGCCCGCACGCCGGCCGCGAGCGCCGGAGTCAAATCGGTATTGTTTGGCAGCCGCTCGTAAATGCTCACCGCAATCGAGTTCGCCGCGGGATGACGCACGACATCGCGATAAAGCGCCATAAGCGCGCCGTTCTCACGGTTCGTCTGGAACATCGACGCAAGCCCACCCCCACCGCGCGACTCGAGGTTGATCATCACGCCTACGCGCGCCGCGAGTGGATCTGCAGTTCCATCCGCACCGAAGAATGCCCGCGCCCCCAGTAGCCCAATCTCCTCGCCGTCGGTGAATACCAACAGCAAGTCGCGCCGCTGTGACTCGCGCGGAATCGCTCGCGCAATCTCCAGCGCCGACGCGACGCCGAACGCATCATCGGCCGCAGCGGGCGAGCCCCACACGCCATCGTAGTGCGCCATGAGTGCCACCGCGGGCTCCTGCATCGATGCCGCCGAGTCCGCGCTTCGACGCCACGCGATAACGTTGACACCCTTCGCGAGGGAATCACCGCCCCACATCGTCAACCGATGCGCCGCCCGGCCAGGAAACGGAAACGTGGTCTCGCGCCAGCTGAAGCCAAGTGCCGTGAGTCGTTGCGTGAGGTAGCCGCGCGCCGTTGCCAATGCCGGTGTTCCCGTGGCGTGCGGCGCGGAGGCGATGGCGCGAATATCCACCATGGTCCGCATGGCCGAGAACTCGGCGCTGGGCGCGCTAGCGTCGCGCGGTGCGGGCGTACTGCTGGCCCGCCAACCAATGAGCGCGGCGCCAGCGAGAACAGCACTGAAGACGGTAGTCCGGGTCATCACGCCCATGCGTCGAGGCCAGAGAGTGAGAGTCGGCGACTGGCGCGAACTCGGAAAGCGAGAA
>APMI01021413.1_pt1 | contig 12027 bp, 9 predicted proteins | sample 667938 | NCBI WGS metagenome assembly APMI01 (sample SAMN01084076, study PRJNA167559) | wastewater metagenome | biome: Wastewater | place: Denmark: Ejby Moelle, Odense | collected 2011-11-28 | reverse complement strand
ACGGATGCCGGCGACCGGGCGTCCGTTGCGCTGAAGTCCGGCGGTTCCGTGACGGGCGGGCGCGTGCTGGTGGCGACCGGCGGTTTTTCGCGGGCACCGGGGCTGCTGCCGAAAGTGCCTGCGCTCGTCGTCAAGGCGCGCACCGTGCTGCTGGCGCAGTTGAGGCCGGAGCAGGTGGCGGCCTATCGGGACATGCCTTCATGGATCGACGAAAGCGCCGATCCTTCGGACCATTTCTATTTCCTGCCGCCCATCACCTACCCGGACGGCAACACCTATCTGAAGATCGGTGGCGACCCGACCGAGGTGGCGATAGAGGACGAGCAGGCGATCCGCGACTGGTTCCGCGGGGAGGGCCGGCCAGAGGCCATCGTCCATCTCAAGCGGCTGCTTGCCCGGTCGCTTCCCGATCTCGACCCGGTACGCCTCGTCTCCATTCCCTGCGTCACGACCTATACCGTGCATGGCTATCCCTATGCCGGCTTCGTGGAGGGCGAGCGCATCGCGCTTCTGACCGGCGGCAACGGGGCGGCGGCCAAGAGTTCGGACGAGATCGGCCGCATCGGCGCGGACCTGGTGATTCGCGGCCGGCTCGACGAGCCGGACTATGCGACCGATTTCGCCGTTCATTTTCGCTGAGGCTCTGGTGTTTCGGCCCGCCATGGGCTAGTCACCCCCTGCCAGTTGGCCGGGCAGCCGCGCCTTGCAAGTGCCGAAAGGCCGCAGGGTGAGGAAAGTCCGGGCTCCACGGAAACACGGTGCCGGATAACGTCCGGCGGGGGCGACCCCAGGGAAAGTGCCACAGAAAGCAAACCGCCTTCCTCGGAAGGTAAGGGTGAAAGGGTGGGGTAAGAGCCCACCGCGGCCATGGCGACATGGACGGCAAGGTAAACCCCACCGGGAGCAAAACCGAATAGGGATGACGCGGGCCGCGCAAGCGGTTCCAGCCTGTTTCCGGGCCAGTCATCCGGGTGGGTTGCAAGAGGCCGGGCGCAAGTCCGGTCCCAGATGAATGGCTGCCACGTTCCGGTGAAAACCGGAGCCATACAGAACCCGGCTTACAGGCCAACTGGCAAAAACTCTTCTCGTCGAACGATTTTTTCATGGGCTCCCAACGCGCTGGAATTCCAGCGTTTCGCGCAGGGATTGCCGCGTGCCGCCGTGCACGCGGGCGGTGTCTTTGCGCCTGCAAATACAAGGCGTTGGAAGGGCGTTCCTAACCTTTTGTTAAACTTAACGCCTTATAAACATTTGACGGTCTGAACGCGGGAGATGAGGTCTCTTCCCATTGACGCCCATATGGTCCCATGGTATCCCAAAATCACACTGCACGAGGACGCATGAGCGTCCGATCATCGCAAAGCTTTGAGACAAACCGTCCGGGGACGGTGCGACGCGCCTGCGTTGCATCGGGGCTGGTTCGTGCGCGTGGTGTTGTGTTGGATTTGCCGGGGTGGATGCACAGCGTTCCGGCAGGGGAAGCGGCTGTATCGCGTCATGAACCGGTTCCTGTCGAATGCGACGAACAGGATCGATGCCAAGGGGAGGGTCTCCGTTCCTTCGGCGTTTCGCTCCGTGTTGTCGCAGCGCGACATCCGGGAGCTGTATTGCTTCCAGGATTTCATGTTTCCGGCGATCAGCGTCGGTGGGCTGGATCTGCTCGATCGTTTCGAGCGCCAGATCGCCAGCGAGGATGCTTTTTCGCCGAGGGCCAACCGGATGTCGCTCCTCATTCACGGGGGCGGGGTCTTCATGAAGCTCGATTCGGAAGGGCGCCTGCCGGTCACGGATTTCATCCGGGACTATACGGGCATCACCACGGACGTGACCTTTGTCGGTCGGGCGGATCATTTTCAGCTCTGGGCGCCGCAGACATTCGAAGCCACACAGGCGGCGGCCCGGGAAGAGTTCAGGACGCGAGGTCTGGGCTCGGGGTAAGACGGAGAATCGGAATGGCGGCGGATCTTGGCGGAGGTTCTACTGATGCCGATGGCGGACCGGTCCGTCACATTCCGGTTCTTCTCTCCGAGGTCATAGAGGCGCTCGCGCCGAAACCCGGTCAGGTCATTCTCGACGGCACCTTCGGGGCAGGCGGCTATACGACGGCCATCCTTGCCGCCGGCGCCGATGTCATCGGCCTCGACCGCGATCCCAACGCCATTGCCGGCGGGCAGGAACTGGTGAAGGCCTCCGGTGGCCGGCTCACCCTCATTCATTCGCGCTTTTCCGAGCTGGCCGACCATGCGCCTGCAGGCGGGCTCGACGGTGTGGTGCTCGATATCGGCGTCTCCTCCATGCAGATCGACGAGGCCGAGCGCGGTTTCTCCTTCCAAAAGAACGGTCCGCTCGACATGCGCATGTCCGCATCGGGCGTTTCGGCCGCCGACGTGGTGAACCGTGCCAAGGTCTCCGACCTCATTCGCATCTTCGGCTTCCTCGGCGAAGAGAAGCAGGCGGGGCGTATTGCCCGCGCCATCGAGAAGGCGCGCGAGAAGGAGCCGTTCACGACGACGCGCCAGCTCGCCAACCTCATCGAGCTGACGACGCCCCGCAAGGCCAAGGACAAGATCCACCCGGCGACGCGCGTCTTCCAGGCGCTGCGCGTTTTCGTCAACGACGAACTCGGTGAGCTTGCCGAGGCGCTGTTCGCCGCCGAGCGGGCGTTGAAGCCGGGCGGACGCCTCGTCATCGTCTCCTTCCATTCGCTGGAAGACCGCATCGTCAAGAAGTTCTTCCAGGATCGCTCGGGCAAGGCCGCCGGTTCCCGCCATTTGCCCCAAGTTCACGACAAGGCCGCAACCTTCGCACCAGTCGGGCGCCCTATGGTGGCGGCCAGCGACGAGGAGAGCGCGGTCAATCCGCGCGCGAGATCCGCGAAGCTGAGAGCGGCTGAGCGCACCAGCGCCCCTGCCGGGACGGATGATCTGTCCATTTTCAACCTGCCCAACCTTGCCAGCATCGAGAAGATGGGAAGCTGAGTGATGTTTCGTACCCTTGATGTCGTGATGATCGCCGTCATGACCGCAGCAGCCACCGTTACCTACTCGATCAAGCACCAGGCTGAGAACAAGCTGGAAGAGGTGCGTAAGCTCGACGCCGAGATCAAGCTGGAGGAGGACACGATCGACCTCCTGAAGGCCGACTGGGCGCTGCTGACCCAGCCGAACCGCCTCAACCGCCTCGTGAAAACCTTCGAGACAGACCTGAAGCTCGTGCCGACCGAATCGACCCAGCTCGCGCAGCCGAACGAGCTGCCGATGCCGATGGCCGAACTGCCGGCGCTGGAGCCGGCAAAAGACGAGAAGGTGGCCGACGGCAAGAAGGGCACCAAGAAGAAGAACTCGGGCACGGACGCAATCCAAACCGGATCGGTGGCAAACTGATGTCGTTTCTCTCCCGCATCATGGTCGTCAAGAGCAAGGCGCATTTCAGCGCCGGCGGCAACAACAACACCGGTAGCGGCCCGGCCTTCGAGGGCACGCGCAAGCGCTCCGGCTCGCAGGCGCGCAGCCGCGTCGCCGTCATGATCTGCTGCTTCGGCATGGCCTATGCCGTCATCGGCGGCCGCCTCGTGCAATACGGCATGGCCTCGCCCGAGACCGTCTCGGCCATCGGCCCGGCCGATCACCTGATGGCTTCTCGTCCCGATATCGTCGACCGCAATGGCGAAATCCTCGCCACCGACATCCGCACCGTCTCGCTCTATGCCGAACCGCACAAGATCGTCGACGCCGACGAGGCCGTCGAGATGCTGGCGACCGTGCTGCCGGACCTCGACCGCCGCGGCATCTACCGCAAGCTCACCTCGAAATCCCGCTTCCAGTGGCTGAAGCGCCAGCTGACGCCCAAGCAGCAGAGCCGCATCCTGGCGCTCGGCATTCCCGGCGTCGGTTTCCGGCCGGAAAAGCGTCGCTTCTATCCGGGCGGCGCCACCGCCTCGCACATCGTCGGCCACGTCAATATCGACAACCGCGGCATTGCCGGCATGGAGCGCTACATTGACAGCCAGGGCCTTGCCGATCTTGCCGCCATCGGCATGACGAGCGACGCCAAGCTGGAGCCGGTGCGCCTGTCCATCGATCTTCGCGTGCAGGCTATCGTGCGCGAGGTCGTCAAGGAGGGCATGGAGAAGTACAAGGCGATCGCCGCCGGTGCTGTCGTGCTCGACGTGCGCACGGGCGAAGTGCTCGGTATGGCATCCTATCCCGACTACGACCCGAACAACCCGGCGGAAGGCGCGAAAGAGGGCTGGATGAACCGCATGTCGAACGGCACGTTCGAGATGGGCTCCACCTTCAAGAGCTTCACCACCGCCATGGCGCTCGATTCGGGCAAGGTGAAGCTGACCGACAGCTTCGACGCCCGCGCGCCCATTCGCATCGGCGGGTTCACCATCAAGGACTTCCACGGCAAGCACCGCGTGCTGACCGTGCCGGAAATCTTCCAGTATTCCTCCAACATCGGCACGGCCAAGATGGCCGACGTCGTCGGTATCGCCGGCCACAAGGAATTCCTGACCCGCATGGGCCTCCTGACGAAGATGGACACCGAGCTGCCGGAAGTGAAGATGCCGACGCAGCCGCGCGAATGGAAGAAGATCAACTCGATCACCATTTCCTTCGGCCACGGCGTTTCCACGACGCCGCTGCAGACGGCCGTCGCGGGCGCGGCGCTTATCAACGGCGGCAAGCTGATCAATCCGACCTTCCTGCCGCGCACGGAAGCGGAAGCCGACGAAATCGCCAAGGTGGTCATCCACCCCGCGACGGTCGACAGCATGCGTTATCTCTTCAAGCTCAACGCCAACGACGGTTCCGGCCGCCGTTCGCTCGTTCCCGGCTTCAATGTCGGCGGCAAGACCGGTACGGCCAACAAGGTCGTCGGTGGTCGCTACTCGAACACCCAGAACTTCAACGCCTTCCTGTCGGGCTTCCCGATCGACGATCCGAAATATGTGGTCCTGACCTTCATCGATGCGCCGCAGACCGGCGAAGGCGGCGGCCGCACCGCCGGCCTCAACGCCGCGCCCATGGTGGGCGAGATCATCCGCCGCTCGGCAGCCCTTCTCGGTGTAAAGCCGAAATTCGGTGAGGACGGGTCTGCCTTGCTTGTGTCTTATTGAATGGAGAAGACGGGACGCCGATTCGTGGGGCGAAACGGCTGCCAACAGAAAGCACAGAGCGGACAATGAAGATCAGTGACCTCGCCGGACCCGAAACCAACGACCTGGGCGCCGCGGCCGCCACGGATGTAAGCGGCATTGCCAGCGACAGCCGCAAGGTGAAGCCGGGCGATCTCTTCGTCGCGCTGACGGGCACGAAGGCAGACGGCAGCGCTTTCATCGCGGATGCCGTCTCCCGTGGCGCCGCCGCTATCGTTGTCGCCGAAGGCGTAAAGGCCGAAGCTTCCGTTCCCGTGATTTCCGTTGCCGAGCCGCGCCGCTTCCTGGCGCTGGCCGCCGCGCAATTCTACGGTCGCCAGCCGGAAACCATGGTCGCCGTCACCGGCACCGCCGGCAAGACCTCCGTCGCCTCCTTCACCCGCCAGATATGGGAACATGCCGGCCACGCCGCTGCGATGATCGGCACGACCGGCGTGGTCGCCCCCGGCCGTAACGACTACGGCTCGCTGACGACGCCCGACCCGGTGTCGCTGCATGCGCTTCTTGCCGAGCTTGCCGATGCGGGCGTCACCCATGCCGCCATGGAAGCCTCCAGCCACGGCCTCGACCAGTCGCGCCTCGACGGCGTGAAGCTCGCTGCTGGCGCCTTCACCAATCTCGGCCGCGACCACATGGACTACCATCCGACAGTCGAGCACTACATGGCCTCCAAGATGCGGCTGTTCGATACGCTGCTGGCAAAGGGCGCGCCCGCCGTCATCTATGCGGATGACGAATGGTCGGGCGTTGCCATCGATGCCGCCCGCAAGGCCGGGCTCGACGTGCGCACGGTTGGCCGCAAGGGCGATTATCTGGCGCTGAAGCGCGTCGAGCATTTCCGCCACAAGCAGACCGCCGAAATCCATGTCGGCGACGATATCTACGAAGTGCACATTCCGCTTGCCGGCGATTTCCAGGTGGCCAATGCGCTGGTCGCGGCCGGCCTTGCCATGTCGACAGGCGTTCCGGTTCCGGTCGCGATGGCCGCGCTTGAAAAGCTGATCGGCGCCTCTGGCCGTCTCGAACTGGTGGGCCATGCCAAGAACGGCGCGCTCGCCTATGTCGATTACGCGCACAAGCCCGATGCGCTGGAGAACGTGCTGACCTCCGTGCGGCCCTTCACCACCGGCCGCGTCATCGTCGTCTTCGGCTGCGGCGGCGACCGTGACAAGGGCAAGCGCCCGATCATGGGCGAGATTGCCACGCGGCTTGCCGATGTGGTCGTCGTCACCGACGATAACCCGCGCTCGGAAGTGCCTGAAATCATTCGCTCCGAGATCATGACCGCCGCGCCCGGCGCGACCGAGATCGGCGACCGCGCCAAGGCGATTCGCAGCGCCGTCGAGATGTTGCAGGCCGGCGATACGCTGATCGTCGCTGGCAAGGGGCATGAAGAAGGGCAGACGGTCGGAACCGTGACGCTGCCGTTCTCCGACCATGCGGAACTGCGCGCTGCCCTGGGGGAGCTCGACCGGTGAAATGGCTCTGGACCACCGCTGACCTCATCGCCGCCATGCATGGCCGCCCCATCGGCAACCTGCCGCAGGGCGTGACCGGCATTTCCATCGACAGCCGAGAGATCGGCGCGGGCGAAGCCTTCTTCGCCATCAAGGGCGACCGTGTCGACGGCCATGATTTCGCAAGCTTCGCCGTCGCCAACGGCGCGGCGCTGCTCGTCGTTTCCGAGGGTAAGCTGCCGGCGCTCGGACGGCTCGTCACGCCGATGATCGTGGTGCCGGACGTGTTGCAGGCGCTGGTCGATCTCGGCTGCGCGGCGCGCGACCGCACGGCGGCCCGCATCATCGCCGTCACCGGCTCCGTCGGCAAGACGACGACGAAGGAGATGCTGCGCCAGGCGCTGTCGCCGTCCGGCAGCGTGCATGCTTCCGTCGCCTCCTTCAACAATCATTGGGGCGTGCCGCTGACGCTGGCGCGCATGCCCGAGACCACCGACTACGGCATTTTCGAAGTCGGCATGAACCATGCCAATGAAATCCGTCCGCTCGTCGGCATGGTACGCCCGCACATCGCCATGATCACCACCATTGCGCCGGCCCATCTCGGCAATTTCCGCGATCTCGAGGAGATCGCCGCAGCCAAGGCCGAGATTTTCGAAGGCGTCGTGCCGGGTGGCCATGCCATCCTCAACCGCGACAACGAGCAGTTCGCTTTCCTCGAACGGGCCGCACAGGCTGTCGGTGTCTCGCACATCCATTCCTTCGGCGCCGATCCGGCTTCGGAGTTCCGCCTGATGGACTTCCTGCCGAGCGCGGAAGGCGGCCTGCTGCGCGCTGCCGTCGGCGGGCAGACGCTGGAAGTGCCGATGGGCGCACCCGGCCGGCACATCGCCGAGAATGCCGTTGCCGTGCTCGGCGCTGTGCATCTGGCCGGCGGCGATATCGAGAAGGCGATGGGCGGCCTTGCCACCATGCAGGCCGAGAAGGGCCGGGGCCGGCGTTACCGCCTTGCCAAGGATGGCGGCTGGTTCACGCTGATCGACGAGAGCTACAACGCCAATCCGACCTCCATGCGCGCCGCGATTTCGTTGCTGCGCGATGCAGAACCGCATGGCGCGGGCCGGCGCATCGCCGTGCTCGGCGATATGCTGGAGATGGGCGAGCATTCGCCGGAGGTTCACGCGGGTCTTGCCGCGCCGCTTATGGAAGCCGGCATAAACGATATCTGGCTCGGCGGTCCCGACATGGCTTCGCTGCGCGCTGCTCTGCCCGAGGGCGTGAACCGCGAATATCGCGGCACGGCCGACGAACTTGCCAGATACGCGCTGGACGCGGTGCGCGCCGGCGACGTTCTGGTCGTCAAATCGTCCAAGGGCACGGGCTTCAGCCGCATCGTGGCGGCTCTGCTTGACAAATATCCGTCGTTCTCCGATGGGGAACGCGAAAGTTGAAGGGGGAGGTTCGGCCGGGCAGATGCCCGCCGGACCTCGTTTCTTATGTGATCTTCTTCCCGTCCGGTCGGTCACGCCGGAATGAAACGGGGAACCTTTTGGGGAAAGGGTGACAATGCTGCTTTGGCTCGTCGAGCTGGCTGACACCATCCAGGTGTTCAACCTGTTCCGCTACATTACCTTCCGGACGGGCGCTGCGCTGTTCACCTCGGCTGCGATCGTCTTCCTGTTCGGCCCGATGATCATCTCGTCGCTGCGCGTGCGTCAGGGCAAGGGCCAGCCGATCCGCGCCGACGGTCCCCAGACGCACTTCAAGAAGGCCGGCACGCCGACCATGGGCGGCCTGATGATCCTCGCGGGTATCGTCGGCAGCGCACTGCTCTGGGCCGATCTTTCCAACGTCTATGTGGTCGCGACGCTTCTTGTCACCCTCGGCTTCGGCGCCATCGGCTTCTACGACGACTATCTGAAGGTCACCAAGCAGACGGAAAAGGGCTTTTCGGGCAAGGCACGCCTTGGTCTCGAATTCCTCATCGCGGGGACCGCGACCTATTTCATGATGCGCGCGTCGCTGGCGACCGGGCCGGCCGGCTCCACGTTCGGCTCCTCCATCGCCTTCCCCTTCGCCAAGGACCTGATGGTCAATCTCGGCATCTTCTTCGTGTTCTTCGGCGGTTTCGTCATCGTCGCCGCCGGCAATGCGGTGAACCTGACGGACGGCCTCGACGGTCTTGCCACCGTTCCGGTCATGATCTCGGCCGCCTCCTTCGGCGTCATCGCCTATCTCGCCGGCAACGCCGTTTTCGCGAATTATCTGCAGATCCATTTCGTGCCCGGCACGGGTGAACTTGCCGTCGTTCTCGGCGCCGTCATCGGCGCCGGCCTCGGCTTCCTGTGGTTCAACGCGCCGCCGGCCGCCATCTTCATGGGCGACACGGGCTCGCTGGCCCTCGGCGGCCTCATCGGCACGGTCGCCGTCGCTACGAAGCACGAGATCGTCATGGCGATCATCGGCGGCCTCTTCGTCATGGAGACGCTGTCGGTCATCATCCAGGTCGGCTCGTTCAAGCTCACGGGAAAACGCGTCTTCCTGATGGCGCCGATCCACCACCACTTCGAGAAGAAGGGCTGGACGGAAAGTCAGGTCGTCATCCGCTTCTGGATCATCGCCGTCATCCTGGCGCTGGTCGGCCTGTCCACGCTCAAGCTGCGGTAAGGTTTGCGATGATCCCCGTCACCACATTGAAGGGAAAGTCGGTCGCGCTCTTCGGGCTCGGCGGTTCGGGTCTGGCGACTGCGCTGGCGCTGGCTGCCGGCGGCGCCGATGTCACGGCCTGGGACGACAGCACGGCGAGCGTTGAGAATGCCTCGGCCGCCGGTGTCAGAACCGGCGACCTGCGGTCGCTGGACTGGTCCGCCATCGATGCGCTGGTGCTGTCGCCCGGCGTGCCGCTGACCCATCCGAAGCCGCACTGGAGCGCCGAGCTTGCCAAGGCTGCCAGCGTCGAGATCATCGGCGACGTCGAGCTTTTCGCACGCGAGCGCCGGGCGCATGCGCCCGATTGCCCCTTCATCGCGATCACCGGCACCAACGGCAAATCGACCACGACGGCGCTCATCGCCCATATCCTGAAGGCGAGCGGGCGCGATACGCAGCTCGGCGGCAATATCGGCACGGCCGTGCTGACGCTCGATCCGCCGAAGGCGGGCCGCTTTTACGTCGTCGAGTGCTCGTCCTACCAGATTGACCTTGCGCCGTCGCTGAACCCCTCCGCCGGCATCCTGCTCAACCTGACGCCCGATCACCTCGACCGTCACGGCTCGATGCAGCACTATGCCGATGTCAAGGAGCGGCTGGTTGCGGGCAGCTCGACGGCGGTTGTCGGCGTCGATGACAGCTATTGCACCGCCATTGCCGACCGTATCGAGCGTGCTGGCACGAAGGTCGTGCGCATCTCCAAACGCAACGTGCTGGCCGACGGCATCTATGCCGAAGGCACTCGGCTGATTCAGGCGCAGGGCGGCGCAACGCGCGAGATTGCCGATCTTTCGTCGATCCAGACGCTGCGCGGCAGCCACAACGCCCAGAACGCAGCTGCCGCCGTTGCGGCCTGCCTTGCGGTCGGCGTCAGCGAAAACGAGATTCGTGCGGGCCTTGCCTCCTTTCCCGGTCTCAAGCATCGCATGCAGCCGGTCGGACGCCGGGGCGACACGCTCTTTGTCAACGATTCCAAGGCGACGAATGCCGATGCGGCGGCGCCCGCGCTGTCGAGCTTCGAGCGCATCTACTGGATTGCCGGCGGCGTGCCGAAGGAGGGGGGTATCTCGTCCCTCGGTAGCTTCTTCCCGAAGATCGCCAAGGCCTATCTCATCGGCGAGGCCGCACCGGCTTTCGCCGAGACGCTTGGCGGCGCGGTGCCCCATGCGCTTTCGGTGACGCTGGAGAAGGCCGTGGCGGATGCGGCGGCGGATGCGGAGAAGGATGGCGGCGGTCCCGTTGCCGTTCTGCTCTCCCCGGCTTGCGCAAGCTTCGACCAGTACAAGAATTTTGAAGTGCGCGGCGATGCCTTCGTGAAACACGTTTCCGGCCTGCCGGGCGTGTCCATGCTTGTCGCCGTTTGACATCGTGCAATTCCGGCAGGCGCGTGCGGCGGCTCGATCCGGAATTGATCTGAAACAGGGGAAAGAGACATGGTTAGTCGTGCCGAACGTGGTGCATTGGCGGACTGGTTCTGGACGATAGACCGCTACTTCCTCGCGGCCTTCATCCTTTTGATGGGCCTCGGTTTCATGCTGTCCTTCGCGGCAAGCCCGGCGGTTGCCGAGCGCATCGGCCTCGACAGCTTCCACTTCGTGCGACGCCACGCGATGTTCCTCGTGCCGGCCATCGCCATCATGTTCGGCATCTCCTTCCTGTCGCCGCGTCAGGTGCGCCGGGCGGCGATGATCCTGCTGATCGTGTCGCTCGCGGCCATGGTGCTGGCACTGTTCTTCGGCGTCGAGGTCAAGGGTTCGCGGCGCTGGATTTCCATCGGCAGCCTGTCCATCCAGCCATCGGAGTTCATGAAGCCGGCCTTCGTCATCATCTGCGCCTGGCTGTTCTCCGAGCATGCCCGACAGCCGGAAATCCCCGGCAATCTCTTCGCCATCATCCTGTTCGGCATCGTCGCAGCGCTGCTCGTGGCCCAGCCCGACCTTGGCCAGACCATCCTGACCGCCGCCGTCTGGGGCGGTATGTTCTTCATGGCCGGCATGCCGTGGCTGTGGATCATCGTGCTGGGCGGCGCGGCCGTCGGCGGCCTTCTGACCGCCTATACCTTCCTGCCGCACGTCGCGGGCCGTATCGACAAGTTCATGACCGGCGAGGGCGACACGTTCCAGATGGATACGGCGCGCGAAGCGATCATCCGCGGAAACTGGTTCGGCCAGGGGCCGGGCGAGGGCACCGTCAAGCGCATCATCCCCGATAGCCACACCGACTTCATCTTCTCCGTTGCGGCCGAAGAGTTCGGGATCATCTTCTGCATGGTCATCGTCGCCATCTTCGCCTTCGTGGTGATGCGCGGCCTCAACCATGCCTTCAAGGAGCGCAACGATTTCACGCGCTTCGCCGTGGCCGGCCTCGTGCTTCAGCTCGGCATCCAGTCGATGATCAATATCGGCGTGAACCTCGAACTGCTGCCGGCAAAGGGCATGACGCTGCCGCTCATTTCCTATGGCGGATCGTCGATGATCGCCATCTGCGTGACGGCCGGCTTCGTCCTGGCGTTGACCCGCCATCGCCCAGAAAAGCGCGCCTCCGAGCGCAGCCTCTTCCGCGGCGGCATCATGGCGCCGGCTGAATAAAGGTTTCGAATGACCAAAGGTATCGTTCTTCTCGCCGCCGGTGGTACCGGCGGCCATCTCTTTCCCGCAGAGGCGCTCGCCCATGAGCTGAAGGCCGGCGGCTGGTCGGTGC